>JAANMW010000986.1_pt1 | contig 32455 bp, 35 predicted proteins | sample 7279671 | NCBI WGS metagenome assembly JAANMW01 (sample SAMN14094541, study PRJNA606508) | bioreactor metagenome | isolation source: A lab-scale SPAN reactor treating ammonium-rich wastewater day 247 | place: Ireland: Galway | collected 2017-09-19 | reverse complement strand
CAAGGGCCCGGTCGGCGTGCGCCATGCGCGCGCTGGCGAAGCCGTGACGCTGCTCAACGGCGACGAAGCGAAGCTGGACGATGGCTTCCTCGTCATCACCGACGCCGACCGGGTGGTCGGACTGGCCGGCATCATGGGCGGCAACGACACCAAGGTGGGCGAGGCGACCCGCAACGTGCTGCTGGAGGCCGCGCACTTCGCGCCTGCGGCGATCATCGGCCGCAGCCGCAAGCTGGGCCTGCATACCGATGCCGCGCACCGTTTCGAGCGTGGCGTGGATCCGGAGCTGCCGCGCATCGCCATCGAATGCGCCACCCGCCTGATCCTAGGCATCGCCGGCGGCAAGCCGGGTCCGGTGCAGGAAGCGGTGCTGGCCCAGCACCTGCCGCAACCACGGCCGGTCATCCTGCGCCGCGCGCGGCTGGCCCGCGTGCTGGGCACGCAGGTGGCCGATGCGGAGGTGGCGCGCATCCTCACCGCGCTCGGGTTGGCGGTGCAGGCGGTCGCCGAGGGCTGGCAGGTGACGCCGCCGGCGCGCCGCTTCGACCTCGCCATCGAGGAAGACCTGATCGAGGAAATCGCCCGCATCCACGGCTACGACGCGATTCCCGCTACCCTGCCGGGCGGCTCCACCCGGTTGATCGCGCCCAGCGAAAGCCGCAGCAGCGAGCACGACCTGCGTCGCCAGCTGGTGGCGCGCGACTATCTGGAGGCGATCAATTTCGCCTTCGTCGATGCCGATCTGCTGGAGGCGTGGCAGCTGGACGCCGGCGGCGTCGCGCTGGCCAATCCGCTCAGCGCCGAGCTTGGCGTGATGCGCACCCGCCTGCTGCCAGGGCTGGCGGCGGCGCTGGCGCGCAACGTGGCGCGCCAGCAGCCGCGCGTGCGCCTGTTCGAGCTGGGCCGCACGTTCGCGGCGAGCGAAGACGCGCCGCAGGAGACGCGTCGTGTCGCCGCCGTTGCCTGCGGCAAGGCCACCGCCGAGCAGTGGGGCGTGGCCGAGCGCGCGCTCGACTTCCACGACCTGAAGGGTGATCTGGACAGCTTGGCCGCGCTGTCCGGCGCCGTGCTGGAGTACCGCGCCTCGGCGCAGCCGTTCGCCCATCCGGGTCGCAGCGCGGACGTGTATCGCATCGATGAAGCGGGCGAAGGTGCGTGCATCGGCTGGATCGGCCAGCTGCATCCGCGCCTGCAGCAGGCGCTGGGCCTGGACGTGGATGTCTACGGCTTCGAACTGGCGCTGGACGCGCTGCTGGCGCGCCCGCTGCCGCGCGCCAAGGCGCTGTCGAAGTATCCGTCCGTCCGCCGGGATCTCGCGTTCGTCGTCCCGGAAGCGGTGGCGTGGGCGGCCATGAAGGCGACCGCGGAAGCCGCCGCGGGCCCGATCCTGCGCGAGCTGCGGCTGTTCGACCGCTATGCCGGCAAGGGCATCGAATCGGGTTTCAAGAGTCTCGCCATCGGCTTGATTTTGCAGGATGAATCGCGCACGCTGGAGGATCGTGACGTGGATGCGGTGGTGGCAGCCGTGGTAGCCGCGCTGGACAAGGAACACAGTGCGGCCATCAGGCGCTGACAGGGGGCGGTAATGGCGTTGACCAAGGCGGAAATGGCCGAGAAGCTGTACGAGGAAGTCGGCCTGAACAAGCGCGAGGCCAAGGAATTCGTGGATGCGTTCTTCGACGCGCTGCGCGAGGCGCTGGAGCAGGGGCGGCAGATCAAGCTGTCCGGTTTCGGCAACTTCGACCTGCGGCGCAAGAATCCGCGCCCGGGCCGCAACCCCAAGACTGGCGAGGAAATCCCGATTTCCGCCCGCACCGTGGTCACCTTCCGTCCCGGCCAGAAGCTGAAGGAACGCGTGGAAGCCTTCGTCGGGGGCGTCCATGCTTGATCCCGGCAGCAATCGCGAGCTCCCGCCGATCCCGGCCAAGCGCTACTTCACCATCGGCGAAGTCAGCGAGCTGTGCGAGGTCAAGCCGCACGTGCTGCGCTACTGGGAAACCGAGTTCCCCAGCCTGGAGCCGTCCAAGCGCCGTGGCAACCGCCGTTACTACCAGCGACACGACGTGCTGATGGTGCGGCAGATCCGCAGCCTGCTGTACGAACAGGGCTACACCATCGGTGGTGCCCGTCTGCGCCTGGAGGGCGAGGACGGCAAGCAGGAGTCGGCGCTGAGCAACCAGATCGTCCGCCAGGTACGCGCCGAGCTGGAGGAAGTGCTGCAGATCCTGCGCCGCTGAAGCCGCCTCGCCGAAAGCGGGCGGGCTCGGGTATAATCGCCGGCCAATCTTCGGGGTATAGCGCAGCCTGGTAGCGCACTTGTCTGGGGGACAAGTGGTCGTCGGTTCAAATCCGGCTACCCCGACCAATACGACGTTCCGCATCTGCCCGGAACGCCCACGAAACCCCGCCTTTCAGGCGGGGTTTTCGCGTTTGGGCGATACTTGCAAGCTGCATCACAGGGATCGTTCACGCATGACGACATGGCTGGTCACCGGCGGCGCCGGGTTCATCGGTGGCAATTTCGTGCTGGAGGCAGTGGCGCGCGGCGTGAAGGTGGTGAACCTGGACGCGCTGACCTACGCCGGCAACCGCGACACCCTGGCGTCGATCGAAGGCGACCCGAACCACGTATTCGTGCACGGCGACATCGGCGACCGCGCGCTGGTCACCGCCTTGCTGGCCGAACACCGGCCTGACGCAGTGGTGAACTTCGCCGCCGAGAGCCACGTCGACCGCTCCATCGATGGCCCGGCTGCGTTCATCCAGACCAACGTGGTCGGCACGCTGGCGCTGCTGGAAGCGGTGCGCGATTACTGGAAAGCGCTGGAGGGCGCGGCGCGGGATAGCTTCCGCTTCCTGCACGTATCCACCGACGAGGTCTACGGCACGCTGGGCGAAACCGGCCTGTTCACCGAGACGACGCCGTACGCGCCGAACTCGCCGTATTCGGCGTCCAAGGCCGCGTCCGACCATCTGGTGCGCGCGTTCCACCACACCTACGGGCTGCCGGTGCTGACCACCAACTGCAGCAACAACTACGGCCCGTACCACTTCCCGGAAAAGTTGATCCCGCTGGTGATCGCCAAGGCGTTGGCCGGCGAGCCGCTGCCGGTGTACGGCGATGGCAAACAGGTGCGCGACTGGCTGTTCGTGGCCGACCACTGCGAGGCCATCCGCACCGTGCTGGCCAAGGGCCGGGTGGGCGAGACCTACAACGTCGGCGGCAACGCCGAGAAGCAGAACATCGAGGTGGTGAAGGCGATCTGCGCGCTGCTGGACCAGCGTCGCCCGCGCGAGGATGGCCAGCCGCGCGCCTCGCAGATCACCCATGTCGCCGACCGCCCCGGCCATGATCGCCGCTACGCTATCGACGCCAGCAAGCTGCGCGATGAGCTGGGCTGGCAGCCGAAGTACAGCTTCGAACAGGGCATCGCCGAGACGGTGGACTGGTACCTAGCCCACCAGGACTGGGTGAATCGCGTGTTGGACGGGTCTTATCGCCTCGAACGGATCGGGGTGGCGGCATGAACCCGCTGGGCAACGGTGGCCGCAAGGGCATCATCCTCGCCGGTGGCAGCGGCACCCGGCTGTATCCGATCACCCAGGCGATCAGCAAGCAGCTGCTGCCGGTATACGACAAGCCGATGATCTACTACCCGCTCAGCGTGCTGATGCTGGCGGGCATCCGCGAAGTGCTGATCATCAATACGCCGCACGAACAGGTGCTGTTCCAGCGCCTGCTGGGCGACGGCTCGCAGTGGGGCATGCGCATCGAATACGCGGTGCAGCCGAGCCCGGACGGGCTGGCGCAGGCGTTCCTGATCGGCCGCGAGTTCCTGGCCGGGGGCCCCAGCTGCCTGGTGCTGGGCGACAACATCTTCCACGGCCACGGCCTGACCGACCTGCTCCAGCGCGCCGACGCGCGCCGGGACGGCGCCACCGTGTTCGGCTACTGGGTGCGCGATCCGCAGCGCTATGGCGTGGCCGAGTTCGATGCCGGCGGCATGGTCGTGGGGCTGGAGGAGAAGCCGGCAAAGCCCAAGTCCAGCTACGCCGTCACCGGCCTGTATTTCTATGACGGCCGGGCCTGCGATTACGCCGCTCAGCTTGCACCGTCGCCGCGCGGCGAACTGGAGATCACCGACCTCAACAAGTGCTACCTCGACGACGGCAGCCTGCACCTTGAACGGATGGGGCGCGGTTACGCCTGGCTCGACACCGGCACCCACGAATCGCTGGTGGAGGCCTCGACCTTCATCGAAACCATCGAGGCGCGGCAGGGCCTGCGGGTGTGCTGCCCGGAGGAAATCGCCTTCTTCAACGGCTGGATCGATGCCGCGCGCCTGCGCGAGCTGGCTGAGCCGCTGGCCAAGAACGGCTACGGGCAGTACCTGCTGGGGCTGGCGGAGCAGGGTCGCGTCGCATGAGGATCATCGAGACCAACCTGCCGGGCTGCGTGGTGGTCGAACCGGCGGTGCACGGCGACGAACGCGGCTTCTTCTACGAAGGCTGGAACGCCGCGCGTTTCGCCCAGCACGGGCTGCCGACGCAGTTCGTGCAGCACAACGTCAGCCGCTCGCAGAAGGGCGTGCTGCGCGGCCTGCACTATCAGTGGCCGCACAACGCGCAAGGCAAGCTGGTCAGCGTGCTGGAGGGCGAGGTGTACGACGTCGCCGTGGACATCCGCCGCGGTTCGCCCACTTTCGGCCGGCATGCAGCAGCGATCCTCAGCGCCGACAACAAGCGGCATTTCTGGATCCCGGAGGGCTTCGCCCACGGTTTCTTGGTGCTCAGCGAGACGGCGTTGTTCACCTACCTGTGCACGGCGCCCTACGACCGCGCCAGCGACAACTCGCTGCGCTGGGACGACCCCGCGCTCGCGATCGACTGGCCGCTGGCGGAAGTCTCGCTCTCGGCCAAGGACGCGGCGGCGCCGCTGCTGGCCGAGATCGCGCCGGAACGGCTGCCGCAGTACCCCGCATGAAGCTGCTGCTGCTGGGCGGCAAAGGTCAGGTTGGGCGCGAGCTGCGGCGCGCACTGCCGGCGTTGGGCCATGTGCTGGTGGCCACGCGCACGGGCGCCGAGGGCGAGCTTGCCGCCGATTTCGACGCGCCAGAAAGCGTTGGCGAACTGGTGCGGCGCATCGCCCCGGACGTGGTGGTCAACGCTGTTGCCTACACCGCGGTGGACCGCGCCGAAAGCGAGCCGGACGCTGCGTTCCGCGTCAATGCGCTGGCGCCTGCAGCCATCGGGCAGGCTTGCGCCGCGACCGGTGCGCTGCTGCTGCATTACTCCACGGATTACGTGTTCGACGGCAGCGCTTCGCGTCCGTACCGCGAGGACGACGTCACCGCGCCGCTGGGCGTCTACGGCGCCAGCAAGCTGGCCGGCGAAGACGCGATCCGCGCCAGCGGTGCGCGTCACGCGATCCTGCGCACGGCGTGGGTGTATGCGGCGCACAGCAGGAATTTCCTGCACACGATGCTGCGGCTGGCGCGCGAGCGCGACGAACTGCGCGTGGTGGGCGATCAGGTCGGCGCGCCGACGCCGGCCGCATTGATTGCCGATGCCAGCGCCCGGATCGTGGCGCACGGCGTGCCGGCATCCGGCACGTGGCACCTGGTTGCGGCCGGTGACACCAGCTGGCACGGGTTCGCCGAGGCGATCATGGACGAGGCGCTGGCGGCCGGGCTGCTGGCGCGCAGGCCGCGCGTGTTGCCGATCACCACGGCGGACTATCCGACCCCTGCGCGCCGCCCCGCTTATTCCGTCCTCGACACCACCCGCCTGCGCCGGGATTTCGGCATCATCGCGCCGGAATGGCGTGACGGACTGCATGCGGTGATCGAAGAACTCGCCGCGGGCTGCGCGCCGTAGATCGGCATCCGGCGTCTACGCGGCAGGGGTTGCGCCTGCGTCGAACCGCCAGTGCCAAGGCTCGTAGACGATGCCGTGCGGGTTGTCGCGCGGATAGCTCATCGAAAACCCGTAGCCGCCTGCGTTGTCGCGCAGCCAGCCGAACGCCGGCGTGCGCTCGAACGATTCCTCCGCCGGCGGCTCGTCCACGGTGCCGATGTCCAGCGCCAGCCCGGAGTGATGCTCGGAAAAGCCCGGTGCTGCGTTCACCGCGAGGATCCCTTCGACGGTCAGCCCGCGCGCCAGCTTCCTCGCGAAGATGCCCAGCTGGTAGGCGTGGCTGCGATAACCGGAGATCGCTTCTAGCACGATGCCGTCGGCCAGCGCGGCATCGCGCAGGTGCCGCCAGGCGCGGGCGGCGTCGATGCGCAGCCACAGCGGGCGCTGCCAGCGGTCGAGATCCGCTAGCGCCAGCCAAGCCGGTTCATGGGTGGGCGCCAGGCCGGTGCGCGTGGCGTAGGCGTCGGCATCCAGGCCGAGTGCCTCCAGCCGCTCGTGCAGGCGATGCAGCGGCAGCGCATCGACGCGTTCCAGCCCGTTGCGACGGTGCGCGGGATGCGCATCCAGCGCGCGCGTCGCCGCCGCCATGCCGGGTTCGCGCTGCAGGCCGGGTCGCAGCAGGTGCAGGCCATCCTCCAGCTCCACGGCCAGCCACGCGCCGTCGCGCTTGCGCCGCAGCACGCGGCGGGCGCGGGCGAGCAGGCGGGCATGGCCATTGCCGCGCGCGCGCAGCAGGCCGGCCGGCCATAGTTCGATATCCGCCGTGTTGAGCAGCACGGCACGCAGCGGGAGCGGGGGCGTTCGCGACATGCCGCAAGCATAGACCGGCGGGACGCAGCCGGCTGCGAATCACGCAGTCCGATTCGCGTGCGCGCGTCGCATCGCCACCAATCCCGCGCCTGCAAGGCCTTCGCTATGCCTTGCGCAGCGCGTCCAGCAGCGCCTGCGGCCGTTCCAGGCTGAGCAGGATGTGGTGCTTGCCATCGCGCTGCGGTAGCCATAGCACCCGTTGGCGCTGGGTCAACAGGCAGAAGGCGTTGCCCAGCCCGTTGCGCATGCGGAAATGGCCGGCGCTGAAGCCAATGGTGGCGTAGCCGTTGCTTTTCAGCCCCGGGCGCAGCTCGGTGCGCTCCTCCAGGTCCACCACCCGCGCGCGTTCCAGGTCCAGCTCCGACGCGGCGACGCGCTTCGTGTACAGCGCGGCGCGAATGCAGAGCACGCCGTTTTGCCATTCCACCGCGCGCCTGCGCATCAGCAGGAGCAGGGCGATGAGCAGAACGATGACGAAGCCGGCTGGGAATGCCAATCCCCAGCGCGCCATTTCCCCTTGCGCCGTGCCTTGCCACATCGCGTATCCGATCCCGGCCAGCGGCAAGACCCCCGCAAGCAAGATCATCGACAGCGGTGCCCATGGGGTGGGTGGGCTGACTTCGAAGCGTTGCGGCAATGCCATCGCCATCCTCAGTGCGCCTGCAGCCAGCGAGCCACGTCGTCGACCAGCTGCGGATCGACATGCCCCGGCTGCTGGTATTCGGCCAGCGAGCCTTCGCCTTCGCCAGCGATGCCAAGGTGGTTGAGCTTGTCGTACAGCTTGAACGCGACCTTGGGATCGCGGTCGAAGGCGCTCTTCCAGTTTTGCCAGTCGGCGTCCACTACCTGGATGTCGCGCGCGCCCTGCAGCACCAGCATCGGCAGCGCCACCTGCCGGGCCTCGGCCACTGCGTCCACGCCGTCGATGCTGCGCCAGTAGCCGACGGGCAGGCCCATCGGCCCCTTCGACGCCGCATCGGTGGCCACGTCGCGGGTACTGCGTACCTGCTGGATCAGCGCGTTGATCGCATCGCGCTCGGCATCGCTGGTGTTGCCGTCGTCGAGCACGGCGAGGCGGCGGTTCTGTTCGACCAGGATGTCCAGCAGCGGCCGCGCCGGCGCGGCCAGCAGCACCAGTCCGGCAACGTGGCCAGACATCGCGGCGATGCGCGGCGCCATCATCCCGCCCTGGCTGTGGCCGAGCACGAACACGCGCTTGGGATCGATGCCTTCGGCCTTGCGCAGCGCGTCCACCGCCAGCACCGCATCGAAGGTGGTTTCTTCATCCACGCCGAAGATGCCGCTGGTGAAGTCCCGTGGGCGCGCCTTGGTGCGCTTGTCGTAGCGCAGCACGGCGATGCCTTGCGCGGCCAGGCCGCGGGCGATGTCGAGGAAGGGCTTGTTCGGGCCGATGGTCTCGTCGCGGTCGTGCGGGCCGGAGCCGTGCACCAGCACGATGGCCGGGAAGGGGCCGCTGCCCTTCGGCAGCGCCAGCGTGGCGGGCAGGGCGCGCTCGCCATCGCCGACCATCAGCTCGCGTTCGAGGAAGGCAGCATCGTCGGCGACTGCCGGCGCGGGCGCGGCGGCCTGCGCCGGCTGCACCACGAAGCCGGCGATCTTGCCCTCGCCGTCGATGGCGAAGGTCGCCACCAACTCGGCCTTTTCAAAGTGCAGCGGGATCTTCACCAGCGTCGCGCCGCCCTGCACGGACACGGCGGGTTCGCCGCGCCCGGTGGCCTTGCCCAGCTGCGCGGGCAGCGATTCCCACACGGCCTTCAGCTTGTCCGCCGGCACTGCCGCGGCCATCTTTTCGCCGAACGATTGTTCGACCTGCGCATAGTCGCCGGCATCGAGGCGGTCCAGCGCCTGCCTGGCAATCGCGGTGGGATCGATGGCCTGCGCATTGGCGGCCGAGGCCAACACGAGTGCGCTGGCGAAGGCGAGGGAAAGGAGGGTGCGACGCATCTCAGGCTTCCTTCTTGAGGTACAGATTGACGTTCATGCCGTTCTGGACCACCGACACCAGCTCCCAGCCCTGCTGGCCCAGCGATGCCAGGGTGGTTTCGATCTGCTCCGGCTTCAGCCCGAGGAACTGCGGCTTGACCATGACCACCTTGTAAAGCCAACGCTCGCTCACGCTTCATCCTCCGGTTTCGTCTTGGGCGCGGGCAGCCGCCCGGCCTTGCGCAGCGCGTCGCGCAACACGTATTCGATCTGCGCGTTGAGGCTGCGGAGTTCGTCGTCCGCCCAGCGCTGTGCCGCCGCCAGTACCTCGGCGTTGATGCGCAGCGGATAGGCCTTTTTTTCGGACATGGCTCAGTACAGCGTGCCGGCGTTGACGATGGGCTGGGTGCTGCGTTCGCCGCACAGCACCACCAGCAGGTTGCTGACCATCGCCGCCTTGCGCTCCTCGTCCAGCTGCACCACGCCGTTCTTCTGCAGTTCGGCCAGCGCCATCTCGACCATGCCCACCGCGCCGGCGACGATGCGCGTGCGCGCGGCGATGATCGCGTTGGCCTGCTGGCGCTGCAGCATGGCCTGCGCGATTTCCGGCGCATAGGCGAGGTGGCTGATGCGCGCGTCCAGCACCTGTACGCCGGCATCGGCCAGCCGCTCCTGCAGTTCATTCAGCAGGTGCTGGCTGATTTCGGCGGCATGGCTGCGCAGCGACAGCTGCCCTTCCTCGTGCTGGTCGTAGGGATAGCTGGTGGCCATCGCGCGCAGCGCCGATTCGGACTGGATGTGCACGAAGCTTTCGTAGTCGTCCACGTTGTAGACGGCTTCGGCGCTGTCCTGCACCTGCCAGACGATGACCGCGGCGATCTCGATGGGACTGCCGTCGAGTTCGTTGACCTTGAGCTTGCCGGACTCGAAGTTGCGCACCCGCAGCGAGATCTTCTTCTTGCTGAAGAACGGGTTGTTCCAGCGCAGGCCGTCGGTCTTGACCGTGCCGACGTAGCGGCCGAACAGGCTCAGCACCGCCGCCTGGTTGGGCTCGACCTTGTACAGGCCGACCAGGCTGAAGAAGGCCAGCGCGCCCAGCAGCAGTCCGCCGAGGATGCTGGCGCCGGAGGCGACGCCGAGGTTGTCGGGGTCCGGGCCGATGCCGGTGGCCACCAGCCAGGCCGAAACGGCCGCGGTGGCCAGCACCGCCAGCAGGAACGGGATGCCGGGCAGCGAGGTAACGGGATTCTCTTTCATGGTGGGGCCCCAGGGTTCGTGTGCTGTATTGATATCAAATTGATATCAATCAATGCAAGGGCCTCCCGACGAGCGGTCAGTGCCCTGCCTGGATTACTGCTGGGGAACGAGGTAGAAGATGGGCGCCGGGCTGAACTCGCCGGTCGCGTACAGCCCACCGCCGCCTGCGCTCCAGGCCAGCGCCTCGGCCTGCGGGATCGGCGGGATGTCGTGCGTTTCCGGCGCGCGGGCGGTGGCCTCGGCCCAGTCCTCGCCCTCGCCGCGGTGGTAGAACAGCACGCTGCCGTAAGTGAGCACCGCCAAGCTGCGGCGGTCGGGGGCGACGTCGGCGGCAGTCACCTGCGAGAACAGCGCGGCCAGCCTTGGATCCTTGCGCTGCAATTCCTCGCCCACCTGCGGCACGCCCGCCAGCCGGCCGATCCGGCGCGCTTCCACCACCGCGCCGCGTGGGTCGGCCAGCGGCAGCGAGAACAGCTCCGGCGGCACCCGTTTCTTCGACACCAGCAGCACCTGCCCGGCAGCGGCGTCCACTGCCACCGCCTCGCAGTCGCGCGGGCCGTCGGGCCAGCGCGCGCGGATCGTCCACGCCGGCTTGAGCTTGCCGTTGGCCAGCTTCGCCGGCTCTTCGAACACATGCAGGGAAAAGCCGCGGCGGCGCCCGGCGTTGTCGCCGGTATCGGCCAGCAGCAGGTAGCGGCGGCCACCCAGCTCGAAGCTGGACAGGTCTTCCCAGTCCTGGTTGCTGGCGCCTTCCACCTCGTAACGGGCCAGCAGGCGGCCGCGGCGGCTGATGGCGTACAGGCGGGCCGGGTTGCCGCCGTCGTTGATTGCCCACAGCACGCCATCGTGGGCGTGCGAAGCGGCCAAACCGCTGATTTCGCCCAGCTGCCGGCTGGTCACCAGCCCGGCCAAGCGCGCGAACGGCAGCGACGGCGCGGAGCAGGCGGCGATCCCAAGCAACAGCGCGGCCACCAGTGGGATCCGCGGGAGGGGCGAAATCGGCATCCGCACAGGATCGCATGGCCGGCGCGCGGGACGAAGTGCAAACGGCCGTCACCGGATGTGTGCAAGGATGTCGGCATGGGCGAATGGTCTGGATATGCCGTGTTCTTCTTTCCGCCGGCGCTGGAGGCGCTGGGCGATGCCATCAAGCCCTACCTGCAGGAGGGGCCGGCCGGGCCGTTCGTGCAGTGCCGTGAGGTCGACACTGGCGGCGCCTTCATCGAGATGACGCTGGAAGGCCGTGCCCCGGACGGGCGTGCGGTGGACCTGGAGCTGATGGTGCCGGGCAACATGGTGCGGATGATCGTGTCCGTGCGCAGCGATGCCGAATTCGGCTTTTACGACCGCAATCGCGCCGGCGCGGTGACGCTGGAACCGGGCATGCCGCCGGTGTCGCCGACGGAACCCGCAGCCAAGCCCTAGTCAGGCTTCCAGCCGCCGCCAGCCGCGGCCGTCGAAGCCTTCCAGCGGGCGGAAGCGGCGCTTGTAGTCCATCTTCGGGTGGCCGGCGATCCAGTAGCCCAGGTACAGGTGGGCGCGGCCGTCGCGGTGTGCCCATTCCAGCTGGCGCAGCACGCCCAGCGTGCCCAGCCCGCGCGCCGCTTCACCTGGGTCGTAGAAGGTGTAGACCGCCGACAGCGCATCCGGCGCCAGGTCGGTGACCGCCACCGCTAGCAGCCGGTGGCTGCCGCGTTCGCGCAGCTCCAGGAAGCGGCTGTCGTTCCATGCGCCGATCAGGAACTGCTCGAACTCGTGCGCGCCGTGGTCGTCCATGCCGCCGCCGGGGTGGCGGGCGCACAGGTAGCGCCGGTACAGCGCCAGGTATTCGTCGGTGCAGGCCGGTGCCACCACGTGCGCTTCGACATCCGCATTGCGGGCCAGGCAGCGCCGCTGGCTGCGGTCGGGGGTGAAGGCGGCCACCGGCACCCGCACCGGCACGCAGGCGCGGCAACCGCTGCAGCCCGGGCGGTAGACGATGTCGCCGCTGCGGCGGAACCCCCACGCCAGCGCCATCGGGTAGAGCCTCGGCAGGCGCTCGTCGCGCGGGTCCAGGACCAGGTCGCGGGCTTCGCGGTCGGGCCAGTAGCCGCAGGGATGCGGGGCGCTGTGGAACAGTCGCAGGTTGTCGTCGTCGCTGCCCATGGCCGCAGGATAGCGCCGCCGTTCAGCGGCGGGCAGGGTTGCGCGGTCAACCGCCGTGGCACCGGAGCGTTTTCCATGGCAAGCCCGGCTGGTGCCGGGAGGAGAAGACCGATGAAGAAGCTGCACATCCTGACCCTGGCCATCACTGCCGCGCTGGTCTCGACCCTGGCGTTCGCCCAGACCGCCGCGCCGCGCATGCAGGCCAAGCCCGACGCCAACGCCGATGGTGTCATCAGCAAGGAAGAGGCCGCGAAGTTCCCGCGCCTTGCGGAGAAGTTCGCGCAGCTGGACAAGGACAAGGACGGCAAGCTGAGCGGCGACGAGCTGCCGATGCATCGCGCCGGCATGCGTGGACAGGCCGGCGGCATGGGCGGCCAGCACGGCGGCATGCGCGCGCTGGACACCGACGGCGACGGCCGCATCAGCCGCGCCGAGATGCAGGCCGGCAAGAGCGGCATGGACCAGCATTTCGAACGGATGGACGTGAACAAGGACGGTTACATCGACAAGGCCGATCGCCAGGCACGGATGGCCGAGCGGCGCGCCGAGTGCTTCGGCAAGGCCGATGCCGACAAGAACGGCCAGCTCAGCCGCGCCGAGTTCGACAGGATGGGCGAGGTCTGCGGCCACGGCCGCGACGGAAAAGCGGGGCGGATGTCGCACGCCGGCCACCCGGCGCAGATGCCGAAGCGCTGAATCCGCAACACCGGCAATGAAGACGGCCCGCAGCGATGCGGGCCGTTCCCGTTTTGGCGGATGCCGCGCGTATCAGCGCCGGCGCAGCACGCGCCAGGCGGTGCCGTTGCGCTCCACCTCGAGCACGCGGGGTTTGCCGCCCCCCACCGTCAGCTGCACCTCGCCGCTGCCGCTGCCGTCGGTGAGGTAGTTGTCCACCGCGATGGCCAGCGCGTCCTTGCCCGGGCAGGCCGACGCCGGGAACAGCGCGGCGGGCTTGGTCGGCAGCGCCTGCAGCAGCTTCGCCGACGGGTCGCCGCCATCGACCGCGATGCAGGCCTGCGCCGGCTTGCGCCGCTCCAGAGTGTCGGTCACCAGCAGCTGCGCCAGCGCGGTGGGCACCTCGATGCGGTGCACCTGCACCTCGGTGATTGCCTCGGGCACCAGCGGCGGCGGTGCGGGGGACGGCGCATTGGCCGCGACCGGCGCAGTGGCGACCACGGCGGGCGCCTGCCGGCGCGTGGCCACCACGATCAGCGCGATGCCGCCGACGATCAGCAACAGCAGCCCCAGCTTGACCCGCTTGGGGCTGAAGAAGTCGGGCTTGCCGGTCGCCTCGCCGTGGCGGCCGCTGGGCAGGTAGCTGGATCCCGGGTCGCGGGTGCTTTCCAGCAGGCCCATCTCGCGCAGCAGCTGGCGGCCGCGCGGCTGGTCTTCGGAATGGACGATCCAGACCGATGGCACGTCTTCCGGGATACGCCGGCTGTCGTAGCTGAAGCTTGCACGCCGGCGGCTGCGATAGGAGCGGCCGTTGGTGATCTTGACCGCGATGCCTTCGGCGCGCAGCAACTCGGCCACGGCTTCCACGTTTTCCAGGCGCTGGCTGGAAAAGACCTTCCTCACGCCGGCAGCACCCGGATCATGCCTTCCTGCGCGGTGCTGGCGACCAGCCGCCCGCTGCGGTCGAACACCTGCCCACGCGCCAGCCCGCGCGCGCCCTGCGCGCTGGGGCTGTCGATCGAATACAGCAGCCAGTCATCGGCGCGGAAGCTGCGGTGGAACCACAGCGCGTGGTCCAGCGAGGCCATCTGCACGTTCGGCTGGTAGTAGCTGATGCCGTGCGGGAAGGTGGCGGTGCCGAGCAGGTGGAAGTCGCTGGCGTAGGCCAGCAACGCGCGATGCAGTTCCGGCGCGTCGCCGACCTTCTCGGTCAGGCGGAACCACACCTGCTGGAACGGCGGGCGCTTCGGCGGGTTCAGCTCGTCGCGCGGATAGACGTGGCGGAACTCGAACGGGCCGTCGCGATCCAGCCAGCGCTGCACCTTGGTCGGCAGCAGCGCCAGCTTCTCCGGCGAGATCGCCGGCGCCGGTTCGAGGTCCTCGGGCTTGGGCACGTCCGGCATCGACAGCTGGTGCTCGGCGCCCGGCTCCTCGTCCTGGAACGAGGCGGCACAGAAGAAGATCACCTTGCCGTGCTGGATCGCGGTCACCCGCCGCACCGAGAAGCTGCCGCCGTCGCGGGTGCGGTCCACGTGGTAGACGATCGGCGCCTCGATGTTGCCGGCGCGCAGGAAATAGGCGTGCAGCGAATGCGCGTTGCGCGGCTCGGTCAAGGTGGCCTGCGCCGCCGACAGTGCCTGCCCCAGCACCTGCCCGCCGAACACGTACTTGGTGCCGATGTCGCGGCTCTGGCCGCGGAACAGGTCGTCTTCCAGGCGTTCCAGCGACAGCAGTTCGATCAGTTCGGAGACGGGGGCGTTCATGGGCTGGAATTATACGGGGCGGCCATGACGCTTCCCTTTGCGGGCAGGGTGGGCGCCGCTATGCGACCCGCCGCAGCGGCACTGCAGCCAGCACGGCCCGCCACGGGAACAGCGGCCCCGGGTCGCGCTTGCGCCGCACCTTCAGGGCGGGGTCGTCGCTGGCGTCGACCTCGTCGCGATCCAGGTCCTCGTGGCCTGCGATCTGCGCCAGCGACGGGATTTCCCTGCGCAGCCATTGCAGCAGGGCGGTCAGCGCGGTGATCTGCGCGTCGGTGTACGGCTCGTCCATCGCCTGCCGGCGGGAATCCAGCCAGTCGGGGAACCGGCCGGTATTGACCAGCTCGATGCCGATGCTGCGCGCGTTCCAGCCGCGGGTGTGGTGGGCGCTGCGCGCGGGCGGCACGTATTCCTCGATGCGGCCGTCGCGGTCGATGTAGTAATGCCCGCTGTTGCCGGTGCCGGAGTCGTAGAGGACCCGCTCGCCGTACGCGCGCGCGGTGGCGAGGTCGGGCAGCTCGGTGCAGTGGATGACCACGGTGTCGATGGCGTCCGGCGCACGTGCGGCCAGCAGCTCCGCATAGGGCAGGTGGCGTGCGTGGATCGTCGGGACGGGCATGCGCCGATGCTAGCATTCACCCATGAGAGGACATTGCATCCTGTCGCACGGCTTCGAAAGCGGCCCCGATGCGACCAAAGTGACCGCGCTGGCCGATGTGGCCGAGCGCTTGGGCTGGACCCACGAACGCCCCGACTACACCGACCTGGACGCCCGCCGCGAGGTGACGCCGCTGGGCGACGTGGCCGCCCGCATCGCCCGCCTGCAGGCGCTGGCGCAGGCGGCGGCCGCGCGCGGCCCGCTGGTGCTGGCAGGCTCGAGCCTCGGCGCCTACATCAGCGGCCACGTGTCGCTGCAGCTGCCGGTGGCCGGCCTGTTCCTGATGGCGCCGCCGGTGGTCATGGAGGGCGCGCCACCGATGCAGGCCGCAGGCGTGCCGACCTCGATCATCCACGGCTGGCACGACGAGCTGATCCCGGCCGCGCAGGTGGTGGAATGGGCGGCGGCGCGCGACGCGCGGCTGCTGCTAGTGAACGATTCCCACCGCCTGTCCGACCACGTGCAGGCCAGCGCCGAAGCTTTCGCCGCGCTGCTGGCGGCGCTTTGACGCCATGAAATTCTTCGCTTCTTGCGGCAAGGGCCTGGAATACCTGCTGGCGGACGAGCTGGTCGCCCTCGGCTGCGCGCGCGCCACCGCCACCATCGCTGGCGCCAACGTCGAGGGCAGCCTGCTGGATGCCCAGCGCGCGGTGCTGTGGTCGCGGCTGGCCAGCCGCATCCTCTGGCCCATCGCCGAGTTCGAATGCGCCGACGAGCATGCGCTGTACGCCGGTGCGGCCGCGGTGGACTGGACGCGCCACCTCTCGCCCAGCCACACCTTCGCCATCGACGCGCACGTCTCCGGCAGTGCCATCACCCACGCGCGCTACGCCGCGCAGCGGGTGAAGGACGCCGTCGTCGACACCCTGCGCGCCAGCACCGGCCAGCGGCCGGACGTGGACGTGGAGTCGCCGGACGTCCGCATCAACTTGGTCGTCCGCAAGGGCCGCGCCACGCTGTCCATCGACCTGTCCGGCGGTCCGATGCACCGGCGCGGCTGGCGGCGCGTGCAGGGCGCGGCGCCGCTGAAGGAGACCGTGGCCGCGGCCGTGCTGGCGCGGGCCGGCTGGGCGCAGGCCTATGCCGAAGGCGGCGACCTGCTCGACCCGATGTGCGGCAGCGGCACGCTGTTGATCGAGGGCGCGCTGATGGCGGCCGACGTGGCGCCGGGGCTGCGCCGCCACGGCGACGTGCCGCCGAGCCGCTGGCTGGGGTTCGACGGCGAAGCCTGGGCGGGCCTGCGGGTGGAGGCCATCGCGCGTGAAGCGCGCGGCCGCGCCACGCTGCGGCCGTGCTTCCACGGCAGCGACGTGGACCCGCACGCCATCCGCGCCGCCCACGAGAACGCGCAGGCGGCGGGCGTGGACGATGCCATCGGTTTTTCGGTCCGCGACATCGCCGACCTGGCGCCGATGGAAAACCCGCACGGCGTGGTCGCCTGCAATCCACCCTACGACGCGCGCTTGGCTGCCGACCCGGCGCTGTACCGCGCGCTGGGCGATGCGCTCAAGCGCGTGGCGCCGCAGTGGCGCGCGGCGCTGCTGTGCGGTGACGGCGAACTGGCCCGCGCCACCGGGCTGCGTGCGAAGAAGAGTTATCAGCTGTTCAACGGCGCCATCGAATGCAGCCTGATCGCGGTGGATCCGATCGCGCCGCCGCAGCGCGAAGGCATCGAGAAGCGCGCGCTGCCGGAAGGCGCGCAGATGGTGGCGAACCGCCTGCGCAAGAACCTCGACAAGCTCGCGCGCTGGCGGCAGCAGGAGCAGGTCAGCTGCTTCCGCGCCTACGACGCTGACATCCCCGAGTACGCCTGCGCGGTGGACGTGTACACCACCGTCGAGGGCGAGACCTGGCTGCACGTGCAGGAATACGCCGCGCCGGCCGAAATCCCGGAAGCGACCACCCGCAAGCGCCTGGGCGACCTGTTGCTGGCAGTGCGCGAGGTGTTCGGCCTGCCGCGCGAGCGGGTCGCCGTGAAGACCCGCAGCACCGGCAAGGGCGGCAGCAAGTACGGCCACTTCGACCATCGCGGGCAGTTCCTCACGGTGGAGGAGGGCGCGGCGAAACTGCAGGTCAACCTGTTCGACTACCTCGATACCGGACTGTTCCTCGACCATCGCCCGCTGCGCGCGCGGATGGCGCTGGAGGCGCGCGGCAAGCGCTTCCTCAACCTGTTCTGCTACACCGGCGTGGCCACCGTGCAGGCGGCGGTGCAGGGCGCCGCGCAGACCACCAGCGTGGACCTGTCCGCCACCTATCTGGAATGGCTGGCCGACAACCTGCGCGGCAACGGCATCGGCGGCACCCGCCACCGCATCGCCCAGGCGGATGCGCTGAAGTGGCTGGAAGCCGACACCGGCGAATACGACGTGGTGTTCTGCGACCCGCCCACGTTCTCCAACTCCAAGCGCGCCGACGACTTCGACGTGCAGCGCGACCACGTGCGCCTGCTGCGCGCGGCGGTGGCGCGGCTGGCGCCCGGCGGCGTGCTGTACTTCAGCAACAACTTCCGCCGCTTCAAGCTGGACGAGGCAGCGCTGGCGGACTTCGCGCAGGTGGAAGACATCAGCGCCTCCACCATCCCGCCGGATTTCGCCCGCAACGCCCGCATCCATCGCGCGTGGCGGATCATGGCGCTTGGGGGCTGATCAGGACTCTGCGCCGATGCGCTCGCGCCGGTGCATCACGATGCCGGCCACCATCACCCCGATGCCCACCGCGGTGACGATCAGGGTGGCCAGCGCGTTGATCTCCGGGGTCACGCCCAGCTTGACCTTGGAGTAGATCAGCATCGGCAGGGTGCTGGCGCCGGGGCCGGAGGTGAAGCTGGCGATCACCAGGTCATCCAGCGACAGGGTGAAGGCCAGCAGCCAGCCGGCCAGCAGGGCCGGGGCGACCAGTGGCAGGGTGATCCGGAAGAACACCCGCCATGGGCGGGCGCCGAGATCCATCGCCGCTTCCTCCAGGCTGTCGTCCAGCGCGCCCATGCGCGAGCGCACCACCACGGTGACGTAGCAGGTGGTCAGGGTGATGTGGGCGATCATGATCGTGCCCATGCCGCGCTCCGGCCAGCCCAGCGCCTGCTGCAGGGTGACGAACAGCAGCAGCGAGGACAGCCCCAGCATCACGTCCGGCATCACCATCGGCGCGGAGTTCATCAGGCTGAGCAGGCCGCGGCCCGGGAATCTGCCGAACCGCGACAGCGCCAGCCCGCAGGCGGTGCCCAGCACGGTGGCGAAGCTGGCGGAGATCGCCGCGATGGTCAGGCTGCGCGCCAGCGCCTGCAGGATCTGCTCGTTGGACAGCAGCGCCACGTACCAGCGGGTGGAGAACCCCGCCCACACCGTGGCCATGCGCGAGGCGCTGAACGAATACACGATCATCGATACGATCGGCACGTACAGCAGGGCGTAGCCCACCGCCATCGCTGCCCACAACCCCCAGTTGCGCCGCTTCATGCCTGCGCCTCGCTGCGCTCGCGGCGGTTTTCCACGTACTCGAACAGCAACGTGGGGATCACCAGCATCAGCAGCATCGCCACCGCCACCGCGGCGGCCAGCGGCCAGTCTCGGTTGGTGAAGAATTCGGTCCACAGCACCCGGCCGATGGTCAGCGCGTCGGGGCCGCCGAGGATGTCGGGGATCACGAACTCGCCCACCGCCGGGATGAACACCAGCAGGCTGCCGGCGATGATGCCCGGCATCGACAGCGGCAGGGTGATGCGCCCGAACGCCTGCCACGGCTTCGCGCCGAGGTCGGTGGCGGCTTCCAGCAGGCCGAAGTCCAGCCGCATCAGGGTGGCGGTCAGCGGCAGGATCATGAAGGGCAGGTAGTTGTAGACGATGCCGATATAGACCGCGAGGTCGGTGTGCAGGATCGCGGTGCCCGGCTCGATCAGGCCGATGGCGGCCAGCGCGCTTGTCAGCACGCCGTTGGCCTTGAGCATCCCGATCATCGCGTAGGTGCGCAGCAGCGAACTGGTCCAGAACGGCAGGATCACCAGCACCAGCAGCAGCATCCGCCACACCGGGCGCGCGCGCGCGATGCCGTAGGCGATGGGATAGCCCAGCAGCAGGCAGCACAGGGTGGACACGCCGGCGAACAGCAGCGACTTCAGGTAGGCGGCGACGTACAGCGGGTCCTGCAGCAGCAGCACATAGCTGGAGATGTGCAGGCGCAGGCTGGCGGCGCCGTCGGCGGCCTGTTCCAGCAGCGGCGTGTACGGCGGCGCCTGCCCGAACACCGCTTCGGCGAAGCTGATCTTCAGCACGATCAGGAACGGCACCGCGAAGAACAGCAGCAGCCACAGCATCGGCAGCATGGTGACGAGGAAGCGCCCGCGGCGGGTGCGGAACTCGGTCCCCACCGCGCGGAACCAGCCGAACAGGTTGCGCACGACCTCCGCCCACAGCTGCGACCAGCCGCCGTTCGGGATGCTGCTCATGCGGTCAGCACCACCGCGCCGCTGGCCGGCCAGCTCAGCCACAGGGTTTCGCCCCAGTCGTAGTGCGGCTCGGAGCTGCGCTCGACGTGGGTTTCCTGCACGCGGATCACCGCGCCGGATTCGGTTTCCACGTGATAGATGGAGACGTCGCCGAGGTAGGCGATGTCGCGGACCTTGCCCACCGCCACGTTGTCGGCCTGCGGGCGCGACTCGTGCACGTCGATCTTCTCCGGCCGCACCGCCACGCTGACGGCGGTGCCCTCCGGCAGCGGGTCGGCGTGGCGGGCCAGCAGGGCGCCGCCGTCCACCGCGTCGCAGGCGATGCGGGCCACGCGCGCGTCGGCGTCATGCGCCAGCACCCGGCCCTCGAACAGGTTGATGCCGCCGATGAACTCGGCGACGAAGCGGGTGGACGGGTATTCGTACAGCGCGGCCGGCGTGGACACCTGCACGATGCGGCCCGCGTCCATCACCGCGATGCGGCTGGACATGGTCATCGCTTCTTCCTGGTCGTGGGTGACCATCACGAAGGTGGTGCCCACGCGCTCCTGGATGTTGACCAGCTCGAACTGGGTGCGTTCGCGCAGGCGCTTGTCCAGCGCGCCCAGCGGTTCATCCAGCAGCAGCAGCTTGGGCTGCTTGGCCAGCGCGCGCGCCAGCGCCACGCGCTGGCGCTGGCCGCCGGACAGCTGCGCCGGCCTGCGCGCGCCCAGCTGCGGCATCTGCACCAGCTCCAGCATCTGCTGCACGCGGTCGCGGATCTCGCCGGCGCCCATCCCGTCCTGCTTCAGGCCGAAGGCGATGTTCTGCGCCACGCTCATATGCGGGAACAGCGCGTAGCTCTGGAACATCATGTTGACCGGCCGCTGGTACGGCGGCAGCGCGGTGACGTCCACGCCGTCGATCAGCACCCGCCCGCGGTCGGGCGTTTCCAGCCCGGCGAGGATGCGCAGCAGCGTGCTCTTGCCGGAACCCGACCCGCCCAGCAGCGCGAAGAACTCGCCGCGGTACACGTCCAGCGAGATGTCATCACAGGCGTACAGCTTGCCGAAAGTCTTGGTGATGCCCTCGATCCGCAGGAACGGCTGCGCCGCCGGGTCCTTCCATGGCTCCAGCGGCGCGGCGGAACGGATGGCCAGTGCCACCTCAGCGTCCGCTCTTGATCGCTGTCCAAGCGCGCACGCGCTGGCGCTGCACGGTTTCCGGCAGCGACTTCGGATCGACCAGCTTGGCGCGCACCTCCGCCGGCGGGTATACGCCGGGGTTGTTCGCGATGTCGGGCTCGACCAGCGCGGTGGCGTCCTTGTTGGGGTTGGCGTAGCCCACCGCGTCGGTGATCGCGGCGGACACCTTCGGGTCCAGCAGGTAGTCGATGAAGGCCTGCGCGTTGCCCGGGTGCCTGGCGTCCTTGGGGATCGCCATCACGTCCACCCAGCGGATCGCGCCTTCCTTCGGGATCACGTAGCGGATGTCGGGCGCCGGCTTGCCGGTGGCTTCGGCCGCTTCGGCGGCGGCGTCGGCGGCACCGAGGATGTCGCCGGAGTAGCCCATCGCCACGCAGACGTCGCCGTTGGCCAGCGCGTCCTTGTATTCGGCGTTGTTGAAGGTGCGGATGTGCGGGCGGATCGCGGCGTACACCTGCTTGACCGTGTCGATCTCGTCGGCGGCGCCGGCGTTCGGGTCCTTGCCCTTCCAGATCAGCGCGGCGCCGAACGCCTCCTGGTCGTCGTCCAGCACGCTGATGCCGCACTTGGCCAGCTTGGCGGCGTTGGCCGGGTCGAACAGCAGGTTCCACGAATCGATCGGCGCGTTCTCGCCCAGCGCGGCCTTCACCTTGTCGACGTTGATGCCCAGGCCCGTCGTGCCCCACATGTAGGGCACCACGTAGGCGTTGCCCGGGTCGATGTCGGCCAGCCCCTGCAGGATCGCGGGGTCGAGGTGCGACAGGTTCGGCAGCTTCGCCTTGTCTAGCGGCAGGTACAGCCCGGCCTTGACCTGCCGCTGCGCGAACGGGCGCGCGGAGGGGAACACCACGTCGTAACCGCTGCTGCCGGCGGTCAGCTTGGTCTCCAGCGTCTCGTTCTCGGAATAGACGTCGTAGTTGACCTTGATGCCGGTCGCCTTCTCGAAGTTGGCGATGGTGTCCTCGGCCACGTAGTCGGACCAGTTATAGACGTTGAGGACCTTCTCTTCCGGGCCGGCCGGCTGGGCGGAAGCGTCCGTCGCATCGGGCTTGCCGCCGCAGGCGGTCAGCAGCAGCACGGCGCAGGCAAGGGGGGCAAGGCGCAGGGTCACGGCAGTCTCCGGGAAGTGAGTCTGCGAATGGTACGCGCTGGCGCGCGGCGATGAGCCGGGGCGGGATCAGTTTCCGCGGATGCGCCCGAACAGCCCGGTGGTGCGCGGCGACGGCGGGGTCGGCGGCGCCGGGGCATCGGCCACTTCGGCATAGCCCGTGGCGAGGTTGGCATTGATGAAATCGGCTACCTCCGCCGGGCTTACCCCGCTGGCTTCGGCGATCTCGGCGACATCGGCCGGCCCTTTCATCATCACCGTGGCGATGCGGAAGTGCTTGGGGTATTCGCGCTCGGTCTGCGGCCACTTCTTCAGCAGGTGGCGGCCTTCGACGGCGGCACCGGAGAGGAGGCCGCCCAGCCACTGCAGGCGGGGCAGCGGCTGCGCGGGGCCCAGCGCGGCGGCTTCGGCCTCCCATTCCGCGGCGTTGGGCGTGGTGAAGTCGGTTTCCAGCAGCTCACCGGCGAAGCAGGGCACCAGCGGCTTTAGCGTGGCCGGGCCATGCCAGCTGCCGGCCTGTGGGTCGATCAGCAGCGCCGGTGCGCCGTTGCGCTGCAGGCGGACCCGCTGGTGCAGGGCGCCGGGTGCCAACCACTGTTGCAGCGTTCGCGTCGCGGGCGGCGCAGGTTCGGCGGCGGGTGCCGGTGGATCGGGTTCCTGCGCAGGCTCCGGCTCCGACATGCGCGGTGGTGCCGGCGCAGGCTCCGGCATCTGCGCTGCCACCGGCGCGGGTTCCGGTGCTGCTGCCGGTTCGGGCTCCGGCGCGGGCGAGATACTGGCAGCCGCACCGGCCGCATCGCCCGCGATCTCGCTGAGCAGCACCGCAAGGTCGGTGGCGCCGGCCGGCCGTGGCAGCCGGTAGTCGGTCTGCTGGCGGTCGGCGGCGGTCAGCGCGATCACCTTGCGGCCCATGCCGTGCAGGCGTAGCCAGCTCATCGGGCCGTACAGGCTGTCCATGTCGATGATGACGTAGTCGGCCGCGTCGCCTTCGACGAAGCTCCAGCGGTGGCCGGTTTCGGCATTGGCGATCTTGAACGCGGCAATCACCTCCGCCTCGGTCTCGCGATCCATCCCGGTAGTGCCCAACGTCAGCGCCATCGCCATCCCCACGGCAGTAAACACGGTCGAGTGTTGCCAAGCGGGGCGCGCGCGTCAATGCAGGATGCCTAGATGGCAAGCCTGCGTGGTTTCTTCGCCGGCAGCTGGGCCTTCAGGAAGGCCATTTGATCCGCAAGGATGTTGCGGTTGGACAGGATCAGGTGTTCCACCCAGCTCGGCCGGTAAGGCACGGCCAGCAGCGGCATGCCGGCCTGCTGCGGGGTGCGGTTGCCCTTGCGCGAATTGCAGTGGAAGCAGGCGGTGACGACGTTCTCCCAGATGTCGCGGCCGCCCTTGGACACTGGCTGCACATGGTCGCGGGTCAGCGTGCCGCGGTGGTACTGGCGCCCGCAGTACAGGCATAGCTGCTGGTCGCGGGCGAACAGCGCCTGGTTGGTCAGGGTGGGGGTAGGGTCGATGGCCGCCGGGCGGACGTGCCCGCGCGCGGCGATGATGGGGTGCAGGCGCAGGACGCTGCGCTCGCCGCTCCGGCGGTTGATGCCGCCATGGACGCTGAGGCAGGGTTCGCCCAGCGTCCAGGCCACCGCGCCGCGGGCGTATAGGCAGGTGGCGTCCTGCCAGCTCATCCAGTCTAGTGGGCGGCCATGGGCATCCAGCCCGAGCAGGCGCAGATTGGGGAAGAAGTCGGTGGCGTCGGCGGAAACGAAGCTGTCCGCGTGCAGCGCAGCGGTGGGGTCGCCGGTATGGGCCGTGCGATATGTCGCTGTATCGGTCTCCATCGGGAAACCAGCTTATACGCCTTCGATGACGGTTTGTGTACCGGCGGCGCAGGCGACGCGCCCGGCGGGTGCCGGGCGCGTGGTGGGGGTCAGTGGGCGCCGAAGCCTTCGTCCGGCATCGCCATCAGCGTGCCTGCGCCGGCTTCGATGGCGGCCTTGTGCGCCAGCGTGCGCGGCAGGATGCGGCCGAAGTAGAAGCGGGCGGTGTCGCGCTTGGCGTCCTTGAACGCCTGCGGACGATCCGAAGCATTGGCGGCCGCGACGCTGCGCGCCCACCAGTAGGCCAGTACCACGTAGCCCGAATAGAACAGGTAGTCGGTGCTTGCCGCGCCCAGCTCTTCCGGGTTGCCGGCGGCGCGGGTCAGCGTTTCGATGGTGAGCTTGCCCCACTCGCCGCACTTGGCGCGCAGCGGCGCGATGAATTCGGCCAGCGCGGCGTCGCCTTCGTGCTGCCTGGCGAAGGCCTCCACCTCGGCGATGAACAGCTTCAGCCCCGCGCCCTGCGTGGCCGCGGTCTTGCGGCCGATGAGGTCGAGCGACTGGATGCCGGTGGTGCCCTCGTACAGCGTGGTGATGCGGGCATCACGGGCGTACTGCTCCATGCCGTGCTCATGGATGTAGCCGTGGCCGCCGAAGCACTGCAGCGCGTTGTAGGTGTTCTCGATGCTCCATTCGGTCAGGCAGGCCTTGGAGATCGGGGTGAGGAAGCTGACCAGGGTCTCGGCGCGCTCGCGTTCGGCGGGATCGGCGGCCTTCTCGGCTTCGTCCAGCAGCGCGTAGGCCTGCATCGACAGCAGGCGGCCGCCTTCGACCAGCGCCTTCTGGGTCAGCAGCATGCGGCGCACGTCGGGGTGCACCAGCAGCGGGTCGGCCGGCTTGTCGGGGTTCTTCGGGCCGGACAGCGAACGCGACTGCAGGCGCTCGCGGGCGTAGCGCAGCGCGTTCTGGTAGGCGCGCTCGGACAGGCCCAGGCCCTGCACGCCCACGCCCAGGCGGGCCGAGTTCATCATCACGAACATCGCCTGCAGGCCCTTGTGCGGCTGGCCCAGCAGATAGCCCTCGGCGCCGTCGAAGTTCATCACGCAGGTGGCGGAGCCGTGGATGCCCATCTTGTGTTCGATCGCGCCGCAGCGCACCGCGTTGCGCTCGCCGACGGTGCCGTCGCGCGCCACCTTGAACTTCGGCACCACGAACAGCGAGATGCCCTTGGCGCCGGGCGGCGCGTCCGGCAGCTTGGCCAGCACCAGGTGGACGATGTTCGGGACGAGGTCGTGTTCGCCGGCGGTGATGAAGATCTTGGTGCCGGTGATCGCGTACTTGTCGTCGGCAATGGGCTCGGCGCGGGTCTTGAGCAGGCCGAGGTCGGTGCCGCAGTGCGGCTCGGTCAGGCACATGGTGCCGGTCCAGCTGCCGGCCACCAGCGGCTCCAGGAACACCGTCTTCTGCCAGTCCTCGCCGTAGGTCTCCAGCGCCTTGACCGCGCCGTGGCTGAGCATCGGGAAGTTGCCCCAGGCCAGGTTGGCGCTGTCCACCATCTCGGTGAGCACGCCGCCCAGCAGCGCGGGCATGCCCTGGCCGCCGTGCTCCGGCGCGTTGGTCAGGCCGGTCCAGCCGCCTTCCACGAACTTGTCGAAGGCGTCCTTGAAGCCCGGCGGCGGGGTGACGTTGCCGGTGGCCTTGTCGTAGCTGCAGCCGATCTCGTCGCCGATCCGGTTGAGCGGGGCCAGCACGGTTTCGCTGAAGCGCGCGGCTTCATCCAGCACCGCATCCACCAGCTCGCGGTTGGCGTCGGCGTGGCCAAGCCGGGCGAACAGCGCTTCGGCGCCCAGCACGTCGTAAAGGGCGAAGCGGAGGTCGTCGAGGGGGGCCTTGTAGGTGCTCATGCGTGCGGTTCCTGGCATGGGCGGGCCGCCATCCGGCCCGCGGGAACCTTGAGCATACTACAGCGTATGGTTTTGGTGGAATGCCCGCCGGGGCAGGCTCAGCGCAGCGCGCCGGGCAGGCCGGGCACCGGCGACAGCGCGCTCTCGCGCTTGATCTCGTAGCTGCGCGGCTTGCCGTCCAGGGGACTGGCCTGCAGGGTGCCGCGCAGGCTGTAGGACAGCCCGCGGCCATCCGCCAGCGCGGTGGCCAGGCGCGCGCGCCCGGCCGGCGTGGGGGTGATGACGGCGCTATGCACGTCGGCGGATTCCGGGGCCACTTCCAGGTTCGGCTGCAGGTCCAGCCGCGCCGCAGCCCCATTGTCGAAGCTGATTTCCAGCGCGGTGCTGTCGAAACGCATCGCCACGCTGCTGAAGTTGTTGAGCCGCAGCGCCACGTCCCAGCGGCCGTCGGCACGCACGGTGAGCTGCTGGATGCTGGCCGCGGGTTCGGAAATACGCCGCACCGGGCCGCTGCCGCAACCGGCCAGCAGCAGGGCGAGGGTGGCGAAACAGGCAAGCCGGCGGATCATGCGGGGGCTCCGTTGGACGAAGGCCGCAGCATAACCGCGCGCACCGCGGGCATCAGTAGATCTGCTCGCCGCCGGGCACGGGCAGTTCGCGGATGTACAGGTCCTTGGCGGCGATGAACGCCTCGGCGCAGCGATAGGCTTCGCGGCCCAGCTCCATGCGCGCATCGGCATCCAGCGGGGCGCCGCGGTGGGCGCCCACTAGCTGGGTGAACAGGGTCAGGGCGATGTCGTGGATGTCCATGCGGGGCTCCCCAGGGGAAGTGGCGAACATACACCCGCGACGCGCCTGCAGGAACCCGCCGGCAGGCGTCTGCCGTGCCGGCGGTGATGGTGCTGCGCCGGGGCCGGATCAGCCCTGGCGGGAGTCGCGGCGGCCGGCGCCCGGCGCGTTGCCGCGGCGGCCGTCACGCGGCTGCTTCGGGCCGGCGTGCGCATGCGCCTCGGCGGTACGCGGCTTGCCGTGCGGGCGACGATTGCGGGCGGGACGCGGACTGCGCGGGGCGTTGTCGAACGGCTTGGCGTCGCTGCGGATCGAACGCGAGGGCTCGAAGCCCGGCACGACTTCCATCGCGATCTCGCGGCCCAGCAGCTTCTGGATCTGGCGCAGCAGGTTGGCCTCGTCCGGCGACACCAGCGAAATCGCTTCGCCGGTCGCGCCGTTGCGGCCGGTGCGGCCGATGCGGTGCACGTAGTCCTCGGCCACCATCGGCAGGTCGTGGTTGATCACCAGCGGCAGGTCCGGGATGTCGAGCCCGCGCGCTGCCACGTCGGTGGCCACCAGGATCCGGGTCTTGCCCGACTTGAACTCGTTCAGCGCCTTCTGGCGGGCGGCCTGGCTCTTGTTGCCATGGATCGCCAGCGCCGGCAGGCCGGCGTTTTCCAGCTGCTCGGCCAGGCGGTTGCAGCCGTGCTTGGTCTTGCCGAACACCAGCACCTGCTCGGTGTGGCGGCGGGCCAGGATGTCGATCAGCAGGTCGCGCTTCCTCGACCCATCGACCGGATGGGCGTGGTGGCTGATGGTCTCGATGACGGTGTTCTGCGCGGCCACCTGCACCTGCTGCGGGTCCTTCATGAACTCCAGCGCCAGCGCCTTGATGCGCGGCTCGAAGGTGGCCGAGAACAGCAGGGTCTGGCGCTGCGCCGGCACGTGCTTCATGACCCGCTTGATCGACGGCAGGAAGCCCATGTCGAGCATGCGGTCGGCTTCGTCCAGCACCAGCATCTGCACGTTGCCGAGCTTGCAGGTGCCGCGCTCGAGGTGGTCGATCAGGCGGCCCGGGCAGGCCACCAGCACGTCCACGCCGCGGCGGAACGCTTCCACCTGCGGCTGCATGCCGACGCCGCCGAACAGCGCGGTGACGTTGATGCGCAGGTGCTTGGCGTAGCTGCGCAGGCTCTCGCTGACCTGCACGGCCAGTTCGCGGGTGGGGGTGAGCACCAGCACGCGCGGGCGGTGCAGGCCCTCGGGCTTGGGCATCTCGGACAGCTTCTGCAGCAACGGCAGGCCGAACGCGGCGGTCTTGCCGGTGCCGGTCTGGGCGCCGCCCAGCACGTCATGGCCGGCCAGCACCAGCGGGATCGCCTGCTGCTGGATGGGGGTGGGGGTGGTGTAGTTGTTGTCGGCAAGCGCGCGCAGCAACGCGGGCGCAAGGCCCAGGGATTCGAACGACATGGAGGAACTCCTTGGTGACCCGCACAGATGCGGGACGGCCCGGGCGTTCCTGTTGAACCGCGCCGCAGGCAGATGGCACGACGCCGGTGATCCGGGCCGTGTCTGCGCGACGAAAGGCGTACGGGAAGAAAGCCGCTAGGGGCGGCCGGCTCGATCAGGAAAAACGCACCTTTCGCTGGGGAAAGGAGATCAGCCGTGCGCAGAACAGCGGGCATTGTACGCGAAAAGCCCCATCGCGCCGCTTGGCCCCTTCCGTCGTTCAGGTTGGCATGCCACTCTTCCAGCTTCCCGCAAGGTCAGGTCCCGCATGAAGCTTGAAGTCCGTTTTGCCCAGTGGCTGTTGGCCGCTGCCTTCCTCGTCGCCGGCGGTTTCCGCCTGTGGCAGGCATTGCGCGGCGTGCCCATCGGCAATGACGCCCTGTTGTTGAGTACCGTCGAAGTATTGATTGGCGTGCTGCTGGCTGCTGGTTGGCAGCTGCGCGCGGTGGCGCTGCTGGCCGCGGCCCTGCTGCTGACCGACGCGGTGGTGGCGCATCCGTTCTGGGAGTTTTCCGGCGCCGCGCAGTGGACCAAGCTGCAGCAGTTCATGAAGAACATGGGGCTGGTCGGCGGGCTGGTGCTGCTGTCCGGCGCCGGCGGCGCCAAGCGCCGCTGAAGCGCGCGAGTTCGCTGCCGCCGTGGCCTACGCGGAGGGGTAGGTCACTTCGATGATGGCGTAGCGCACCGTGCCGCCCGGCAGCGGTGCTTCGAATTCGTCGTCCACGCGCTTCTTCAGCATCGCCCGCGCCAGCGGGGCGTCGATGCTGACCCAGCCCAGCTTCGCGTCGGTCTCATCCGGGCCAACGATGCGGTAGCGCACCAGCTCGCCGCTGGCGATGTTTTCCAGCTCCACCTCGGCGCCGAAGAACACCGCCTCGCGGTCGGACGGCGCGGCGTCCACCACCTTCAGCACCTCCAGCCGCTTGCTGAGGTAGCGCACGCGGCGGTCGATCTCGCCCAGCTGCTTCTTGCGGTAGGTGTATTCCGCGTTCTCGGAGCGGTCGCCCTCGGCGGCTGCTGCTGCCAGCGCCCTGACCACTTCCGGGCGCTTCACCCGCCACAGTTCGTCCAGCTCCGCTTTCAGGCGGCCGTGGCCTTCGCGGGTGATCAGCGCCGTGCTTTTCTCGGCGGGGGGACGCCAGCGGCCCATGCGCGGCTCAGCGCTTGCCGCCGAAGATGCCACCCAGCAGGCCGCGCAGGATCTGCCGGCCCACCTGGCTGCCCACCGTGCGCGCGGTCTGCTTGGCCATGGTCTCGATCATGCCCTGGCGGCGCTTGGTGCCGAACAGCGCGTCCTTCACCGTCTGGCCGAAGCCGTTGCCGTCGTCCGCCTCCGCCGTCTTCGCGGCGGGGGCCTGCGCCTGCGCCGCCTTGGCCTCGGTCTTCCGGGCCAGCAGTTCGGCGGCGGAATCGCGGTCGATGCGGGTGTCGTACTTCATCCCCACCGGGCTGCCGGCGCGCACCTGCATGCGCTCGGCCTCGGTGATGGCACCCATCCGGCAGCGCGGCGGCGCGATCAGGGTCTTCTCCACCGGCATCGGCACGCCCTTGTCCAGCAGCATCGACACCAGCGCCTCGCCCGTGCCCAGCTGGCCGATGGCCTGCGCCACGTCCAGGTTCGGGTTGCGGACGAAGGTTTCGGCGGCGGTCTTGACCGCCTTCTGGTCGCGCGGGGTGTAAGCGCGCAGCGCGTGCTGCACGCGGTTGCCCAGCTGGCCCAGCACGTTGGCCGGCACGTCGTCGGGGAACTGGGAGCAGAAATACACGCCCACGCCCTTGGAGCGGATCAGCCGCACCACCTGTTCGATGCGCTGCTGCAGCGCCGGCGGGGCGTCGTCGAACAGCAGGTGCGCTTCGTCGAACACGAAGACGAGCTTCGGCTTGTCCAGGTCGCCCACTTCCGGCAGGTTCTCGAACAGCTCGGAGAGCAGCCACAGCAGGAAGCTGGAATACAGCCGCGGCTTCAGGATCAGCTGGTCGGCGGCCAGGATGTTGACCACGCCGCGGCCGTCGGGGGTGGTGCGCATCAGGTCGGCCAGCTCCAGCGCCGGCTCGCCGAAGAACAGCTCCGCGCCTTCCTGTTCCAGCCGCAGCAGCGCGCGCTGGATGGCGCCGATCGACGGCGCGCTGACCAGCCCGTAGGAGGTGCTGATGTCCTTGCGCTCCTCGGCGATCAGGCCCAGCAGCGCGCGCAGGTCTTCCAGGTCGAGCAGCAGCAGGCCGCGGTCGTCGGCCAGCTTGAACACGATGTCCAGCACGCCGGCCTGCGTGTCGTTCAGTTCCAGGATGCGCGCCAGCAGGGTGGGGCCCATCTCGCTGACGGTGGTGCGCACCGGATGCCCGGCCTTGCCCCACAGGTCCCAGAACACCACCGGCGCCGCTTCGTTGCGGTAGTCGGTGATGCCCATCTGGTCGATGCGCGCCTGCAGTTTCTCGCTGGTGGTGCCCGGCACCGCCAGCCCGGCCACGTCGCCCTTCACGTCGGCCAGGAACACCGGCACGCCGATCCGGCTGAAGCCTTCGGCCAGCGTCATCAGCGTCACCGTCTTGCCGGTGCCGGTGGCGCCGGCCACCAGCCCGTGGCGGTTGCCGTACTTCGGCAGCAGCACCACGTTGCCGCTGGTCTCGGTGGTGATGGCCTTGCCGACGAAAATGGGGTCCATGGCGTGCGTCATCCGGGAGGGTCGCCGGATTCTATGCGAACGCGTGCGCATTCATGGATGGCGCGGGTTGCCGCCGCGCAGCCGGCGCGGCTACCCTGCCAGCCCCCTTCGCAAGTCCACGCCTGATGTCCCTTCGTCCGTTGCCTGTGATCGCCACGCTTTCCCTCACGCTGCTGGCAGGCCTGTGCGCGCCCGCCGCGCAGGCGGAGTCCAAACGCGACCAGGCCGCAGTGGCGGTGCTGCAGCAGCGCATGGACGCCGCCGAGAAGCGCTACCGCGACGCCATGCTGGCGGTGGACGAGGAAGCGGCGGCCAACGCCACCAAGGCCGCGCTGGCGGAAATGAAGGGCGTGGTGGATGCCTGCGCGAAGCAGCGCGGCTGCTCGGTGGAAACCATGCTGGCCACCTACGAGCGGCTGCTGCTGGCTACCCCGCAGTTCGACGATCTCGTCGCCGAGGACGGCAATGCCGACCCCATCGACGAGTCCGACCTGGACGACGTGGACGTGCCCGATTCCGCCAACGCCGCCTCGCTGCTCAGCGAGGAAGGCCAGCGCTTCGTGAAGATGGTGCAGTTCAACCCGGCGGTGCAGGCCGGCATCCGCCGCTGGCTCACCGACATGCGGCCGTCGCTGATGGACAGCTACGAGAACTACCGCTACATGCAGCACCTGATGTCGCCGGCGTTCAAGCAGCACGGCCTGCCGGAAGCGCTGCTGTTCGGGATCATGGCGAAGGAATCCAACGGCAAGGTGCACGCCGGCTCGCGCGCAGGCGCGGTGGGGCCGCTGCAGTTCATGCCGGCCACCGGCCGCCGCTTCGGCCTGGGCAACGACGGCAGCGGCTTCGATACCCGCTACGACCCGCGCGCCTCCGCCGATGCCGCCGCGCAGTACCTGACCGAACGCATGGCCCAGCTCAACAACAGCATCGAGCTGTCGCTGGCCGGCTACAACGGCGGCGAGGGCCGCGCCCTGCGCGTGTTCCGCGAGACCGGCGGGCGCAGCTTCTGGGACGTGGACGTGTACAACCAGTTCCCGGCCGAAACCAAGGACTACGTGCCGATGGTGATTGCCGCGGCGTGGCTGTTCCTGCACCCGAAGGACTACGGCATCCGCTGGCCGCGGGTCAGCGCCCGCCCGGCCACCGTCACCCTGTCGCAGCCGGCCTCGCTGTACCAGCTCACCATCTGCCTGGGCAACTGGGGCTCACGCGATGGCTACCTGCGCGCGCTGCGCAACCTCAACCCGCGCTGGCAGCCCGGCGAAATCCTGCCGGCCGGCACCGTGCTGAACGCCACCACCCGCATCTCTTGGCTGTACCGCTTCAATTGCACCCGCGGCAAGCGCCTGGAACTGGCCCAGCAGCTGATGGCCAGCGACGTGCGCTCCGCGCTGGTGCGGGTGGGCGACCCCATGCCCGCCGGCGTGGCCGCCGCCGTGCAGCCGGCCGCGCCGGTCGCCCCGGTGCGCGCCCCGGCCAAGCCGAAGACCTACAAGGTGCAGCGCGGCGACACCCTCGGCGGCATCGCCCGCAAGCTGCGCTGCGATATCGGCGACCTGGCCAAGGCCAATCGCCTGAAGAAACCCAAGTACGCCATCAAGCCCGGCCAGGCCCTGAAACTGGACGGCTGCGGCTGATCCCGCCGCGCGCAACCCGGACGGCGCCCGCCGTCCGGCGCTATCGTGGGGCCCCGCCGGCCAGCCCGGCCGCACGCCCCGCGCCATGGCCACCGACATCGATTTCATCGCCTATCTCGAAGAACAGGCCGGCCTCGGCGCCCGCCTGACCCACCGCCGCATGTTCGGGGAATACGCCCTGTACGTGGACGAAAAGGTGGTGGCCTTCGCCTGCGACAACAGCCTGTTCGTCAAACCCTCCGCCGCCGCC
>JAANMW010000981.1_pt1 | contig 32627 bp, 19 predicted proteins | sample 7279671 | NCBI WGS metagenome assembly JAANMW01 (sample SAMN14094541, study PRJNA606508) | bioreactor metagenome | isolation source: A lab-scale SPAN reactor treating ammonium-rich wastewater day 247 | place: Ireland: Galway | collected 2017-09-19 | reverse complement strand
AGCCGACCGTCCCTCATTCCCACCGTGCCGTCGGTGACGATCAGCACGCCGGTCTCGCCCTCCAGCGTGCCGATGCGGTCGATCCGCAGCGTGTCCACCCGCAAGCGGAGGTCGTCCAGGCGCCGCTCACGGGGATAGACGCCGATCGCCCCATCCACCGGGTGCCCCGCCAGCGAAAACTGCTGGAAACCCAGCCGGCCCTCGACCCGGGTCAGGTCGAACCCGATGTCGACCCGGCCGGCCACGGTCTTGCCGCCGGCCAGCGGCAGCGCGCGCCCGGCGCCGTAGTCGAACCCGACCTCGAGCCCGAGGCCCTTCAGCCGCGCGGTGACCCGCGGGGTCTCGCCGAAGGCCATCCCGGCCAGCGTCGGCACCAGGTTCTTCAGCTTGGCCAGATCGGCGAACGACCCGACCACCGAGCCGAAGTACTTGGTCAGCCGGGTGACCGACTCGACCGCCTGCTCCTGCTCCCGCGACAGGCCGCCCGAGTCCCCGGCGCAGCCGGCCAGGGCGCACAGCAGCAGGCCGCCGATCGCGCACCGGTAACCAGTCCTCATCGACACTCTCCCCGCCGTCCCGTCAGCCATTGTCGCTCAACCAGCGCCAGGCCGCCAGTCCCACCGCCAGGTCCAGCGCCGCGAGGCCGGTGAGCAGCACCAGCACCGGCCGGTCGAGCCCTGCCAAACGGCCCGCCGCGGCGTCGGCCACCGTCGCCGGACGGTCGTCGACCAGAGCAGCGGCCACCCGGTCGTCGGTCGGCCAGGACCCGCTGCGGCGGGCCTGAGTCGGCTCGTCGACCACCACCGGCCCGGCCGCCATCAGGACCGGATCGAATAGCCGCACCCGCGGGTCGCCTTCCACCGCCACCACCACCTCGGCGCCAGCGACCCGGTCAGCGGTCAGCAGCGGCGCCGCGGCCGGCACCGCGGCCAGCACCACCTGCGCGCCGCGCAGCGCGTGATCCAGGTCGGCCGTGGTGGTCAGCGAGGCCCGCAGGTGCGGCGCCAGCGCCTCCGCAAACGCCGCCCGGTGGGCCGCGTCGCGGCTGGTCGCGACCAGCTCCCGCGGGCGCAGCAACGCGTCGGCGGCCAAGGCCATCTCGCGAGCCACCCGCCCGGTGCCGAGCAGCGCCACGCGGGGCACCTCACCGGCGAGGTAGCGCGCCGCCCAGGCCGCGGCCGCGCCGGTGCGGATGTTGGTCAGGTGGTCGGCCGCGAAGGAAGCGGTCCGGCCGGTCACCCGGTCCGCGATCACCAGATGCGCGGTCCGCTGGCCGAGCCGGCGTCGGCCCGTCTGGTCGACCGCGGAGGCCTCCTCGATCACCTTCCGCCCGGCGGCGACGACGCCGTCCGCGTCGCGCAGTTCGGCCGGCATCTCGAGCCGGAAGAAGTCCGGGTCGCCTAGCCGGCCGACGGTCTCGGTCCGGGGCGGGTTGACCATCCGGCCGGCGGCCAGCTCGCGCCAGGCGTGATCGACCGCGCGCCAGAGCACCTCGCGGGGCACGCGGCCAAGCTGCTCGTCGGTGAAGGTCTCCATGCGGTGGTCCCAATGCGCCCACCTTTCCCCTCCTTGCAAGGAGGGGATTAAGGGGTGGTTCGCTACCGGTCGCCTTCGCGCCCGCGCTCCGAGACCATGACGCCCGACCTTCGTCCATGGTCGGGTGCAGGGCCACCCGTTGAGCGGGCTGGCTTCGGCGGTCGAAGCCACGGTGTGTGGTTGGCTCCGCGTCGCGCGCTCGTTGTCGAACCACCCCTTGATCCCCTCCTCGCGAGGAGGGGAAAGGCTGGTTCCGGGCGCGAACTGGTGGCTGAGCAGTCACGATCCTCCTTGTAATCTGTCGCGGCACGGGTTACAAGGGGGAAGACGGGGTCGGCGCATGATCTTCGTGGGTGACGAGTGCCGGCAGCTCGACGCGATGCTCCAGCGGGAGTGGCTCGAAACCGATGGTCTGGGCGGCTACGCCTCCGGGACGGTGTGCGGGATCAACACCCGCCGCTACCATGGGGTGCTGGTCGCCGAGGCCGAGCCCGGGGCCGGTCGGCGGGTGCTCTGCGCCCAGCTCGACGAGACGGTCTTCCTCGGCGCCGGGCGGTTCGAGCTGTCGGCGCACCAGTACGCCGACACGATCCACCCGCAGGGGTACCGGTACCTGACCAGCTTCCGGCTCGACCCGTGGCCGGTCTGGACCTGGCAGGTCGAGTCGGCGGTGATCGAGAAGGAGCTGGTCCTGCCGCACCGCCTTGGCGCGGCGGTGGTGGTCTACAGGGTGCTCAAAGCGGCCGGGCCGGTGGCGCTGGAGGTGCGGCCGCTGGTGGCCGGCCGTGACTATCACACCACCGCCTTCGAGAACTGGAGCTTCCGCCGTCAGGCCGACCACATCGGCGACACTCTGGAGATGGCGCCCTACCAGGGCGCGCCGATCGCGCTGACCTTCCCACGCGGGACTTACCAGGGCGACGGCTTCTGGTTCTACAACTTCCACTACAGCGCCGAGAGCGAGCTCGGGCCGACCGGGCACGAGGATCTGTTCAACCCCGGACTGATCGTCTACACCGTGCACGAGGGTGAGCAGGCCACCCTGATCGTCGGCACCGAGCCGCACCAGGGACTGGATACCGGGCTGTTGCTGGAGCAGGAGCGCGACCGTCGGGCCGAGCTGGTGGCGGCCAGCGGCAACGGCTCACTGCGCGGGCGACTGGCCCTGGCGGCGGACGCCTTCCTGGTCCATCGTCAGGGCCGGACCGCGGTGATGGCCGGCTATCCCTGGTTCGAGGAGCGCCAGCGCGACACGCTGGCCGCGCTGCCCGGGCTGTGTCTGGCCACCGGGCGGGTGGGCACGGCGCGGGCGCTGCTGGAGTCGGCGGCCGAGGCGATCGGCGCCGGCGACGGCGAGCCGGACCGGGTGGAGGCCGAGTTGTGGCTGTCCTGGGCGGCGTCACGATACCTGGCGGAGACCGCCGACGAGGGCTTCGCCCACGACGTGATCCGGCCGGCGCTGGCGGCGGCGGTGGCGCGCTGGCGCGGCGGTCGGGCGAGCGGCGCGCGGGTCGATGGCGACGGACTCGTCGCCCTGGCCCACGACGGGATGCCGCTGACCTGGATGGATGCCTGGCTGGGTGGCCAGGTGTTCACCCCGCGGCGGGGGAAGCCGGTCGAGGTCAACGCCCTGTGGTACGCCTGCCTGACTCTGCTGGCGAAGCTCGGGGAGGACGAGGCGTGCGCCGCGGCGGCGGTTCGGTCAGCGTTCCTGGCCCGGTTCTGGTCGCCCGAGCTGGGCTACCTGCTCGACGTGGTCGACGGACCCGAGGGGGACGACGGGGCGCTGCGGCCGAACCAGCTCCTGGCCGTTTCCCTGACCGACGACCTGGTGCCGGATGAGGTCGCCCGAGCGGTGGTCGAGTCGGTCACCAGCCACCTGCTGACGCCCTACGGCCCGCGCTCGCTGGACCCGCGCCACTCCGGCTACCGCGGCCGGTACCAGGGCGGGCGGGGCGAGCGCGACGCGGCCTACCACCAGGGCACTGTCTGGCCCTGGCTGCTGGGTCCGCTGGCCGACGCCATCCTGCGCTGCGACCCGGCCGGCCGGGAGCGCGTGGCGCGGCTGCTCGAGCCCTTTGACGACCACCTCGCCGACTACGGCCTGGGCCACGTGGCGCAGCTCTTCGACGGCGATCCGCCGCAAGGGTCGCGCGGCTGCATCGCCCACGCCTGGGCCACCGCCGAACTGCTGCGCATCGCCCGTCGGGTGGGCGAAACCTAGGAACCTGGAGAAGCACATGGCTGGACTCGAAGCTGCCGCCGTCAGGCTGAACATCACCCCGCCGGTGGGCATCCGAATGGCCGGTTACGCCGCGCGTGAGCACGGCGCCGAGGGGGTCCACGACGAGCTGTACGCCGACGCCCTGTATCTGCGGCACGGCGAGGTGGAGGCCGCCATCGTCCGGGTGGACGTGTGCTGGTTGCCGTTGGGCGTGATCGAGGAGCTGCGCCGTCGAATCACCGAGGCCACCGGCCTGCCGGGCTCGCGGGTGCTCGTCAACGTCTCGCACACCCATTACGGGCCAATGTTGACCGATGCCCCGCGGCCCGGCACCGTCAGCGATTACCACCTGTCCGTCGGTGAGCTCGAGCGCCGCAACGCCGGAGCCTTGCTCGACAAGTTGGTCAGCCTGGTCGGCTGGGCCCGCTCGAGGGCAGTGCCGGCGCGGTTCTCGCACGGCCGGGTCGAGGCCCGGATCGGCACCAATCGGCGGGAGCGCCAGCCGGACGGGAGCATCACCATCGGCGTCAATCGCGACGGGCCGGTGCTGCCGTACGTCGATCTGGCCCGGTTCGACGCGGCCGACGGCACGCCGCTGGCGGTGCTGTTCGCCCACGCCTGCCACCCAACCTCGCTGTCGGCCACCGACTACCAGATCAGCGCCGACTGGCCCGGCGTGGCGCGAGGCGTGATCGAGGCCGAGGCGGGCTGCCCGGCACTGTTCCTCCAGGGCTGCGGGGCGGACATCAATCCCTGCCCGCGGCCCGGATGGGAACACGTGCTCCGCCACGGCCGGCGCATCGGTCACGCGGTGCTCAAGCACCTGTCGGAGATGGACTCGCCGCGGGAGGTCGACCGCCTGACCATGCTCGAGCGCGAGGCGCCGCTGCCGCTGGAGGCGGCCCCGCCACTGGACTCGGTGCGCGAGCTGTTGGCCGAAAAGACGGCCGCCGTGGCCGAGCACCGGCGGTCCCGGCCCGATCAGGCGCTGCCCTACTGGCTGGGCCGCGAGACCGACTGGGCGAGCGAGTTGCTCGAGGCCTGCGAGTCCGGCGGCGCGCCGGACGGCGTGCCGGTGCGCAGCCAGGTGCTGGCCCTCGACGAGTGGGCCATGGTGGCCCTGCAAAACGAGATGCTGTGCGGCCACGCGGTGGCCATCGAGTCCGCCTCGCCCTATCCGCGGACGGCGGTGCTGGGCTACAGCAACGGCGGCCGCGGCTACTTCCCCACCGCCGAGGTGTGGGACGAGGGCGGCTACGAGTACGACGCCCGAATCCGCTACCACGGCCTGCCCATCGCCCGCCAGGCCGGCGAGGTGCTGGCCGAGCAGGCGGTCGGTCTGCTGGCCGACTCCCGTCGCTGAGCCCCCTGCGGCGGCCCCGTCCCGGACCATGGCGCGGCGGGGCGCGCAGCCACGCCCGGCGAGCGACGACGAGCCGCAGGCGGACGGCGGCTGGCAGGTTCGGTGCATGGAGCACTTGACCCAGTGCCGCTCGGGCACCCCGGGTCAGGTGTCATGGCAGAATCGGCTTGCTCGGGTCAACCGCCGTCACGGGCCGTCGTCCGGATGGCGGCGGTGCTCGCCACCTTCGGCGTGGCGGCGGCCGCGGCGCTCCGGGCGGGCACGCCAACTCGGGCGGTTCAGCCGCTGTTGACCCAACAGCTCACCTTCGTCTCGGCGCTGCGGGCCGGAACGATGGTCGCGGACCGGAGTGGCGACTGCGTGGTCCTGGTGGACCAGGCGGCCCGCGTGCATTTCCTCTACAGCACCCAGCGCCGGGTGACGGTCCAGACCTGCCGCCTGCCGGCGGCAGTGGCGGCCGCGCCCAGCGCCGTGCTGGCCGCGGAGCCAGTATCGGACGAGGCGCTGGCTCGGGTGGTGGTGAGTGGGTGGGGCCTCGAACCGTGTCCCTCGCCGTCGCCGGAAGCGCCCTGGACCGCCCAGCACGCGGTGGTCTTCCGCCGGACCGCGACCGGTTTCGTGGCCGGCGGGCCGCTGCCGGAGCGCCTGCGCACGTGTGCCGGCACCGAGTGCTCGACCCTCAGCCGCGGCCAGGAGGTGTACGAACTGCATCTGGAACCCGGCCGCGAGACGACCGAAGTCCGCCTCGCCGGCCGACTGGTGCAGGTCATCGAGGGCGTGCCGCTGGCGGCCGGAGACCTGGACCACGACGGCAGCGAGGAGCTGCTCACCGCCAGCCTCCAGCCGGGGGACGAAGGCGATGGCGAGTACGACGGGCGGCTGTTTCGATGGACTCGCGCCGGCCTGGGCGAGGTGTGGCGGACCACCCTCGGCCCTTTGGTCTGGAACGGCGGCATGGCCCCGGCGCCGCTGGCTTTCTTCAGCGATCTGGACCACGACGGTGGCGACGAGTTGCTGGTGATCGACGGCGCACCGGGGATCGTGAGCATCTACCGCGGTTGATCCCCGTCGCCGGCGCGGACGGGGGGCCGGTCCGCCGGCGGTTTCCAGGGGCCACCACTCCGGGGACCGAGCCGTTCGCGCCTCGGCGCCGGGCTTGCGCGGGGTGTTGGGGGAGCCGCCTCGGCGGAAGTGACCTTCTCGGGAATTCCCGCCGCGCCTCGTTCGTTACGGGTAGTTAGCGGCGGCGAGCGAGCGCCGGCGACGGTGGGAAGTGTTTGGGCCGCGGGTCGCCGGCTCGGTGGGCGGGGTGTGGGAGGAAAGGGCGGGGCCGTATGGGGGCCCAAGTAGCGACCGTTCACCGGCGCGCCTGGCTCGGGTGGCAGGTGTCGACCGCGGCAACCGTCGTGCTCGGCTTGGTGGCCGCGTCGGTCCTGAGCATGGCGGCGCCGGAGCAGGCCGGTCAGCCCAGGCTGGTGCGTCAGTTCGCGCTCCAAGCTTCGATTCGGGCCGCCGCGCTGGTGTCGGACCGGTCCGGCGCCTGCGTGGTGCTGGTGGACTCGGCCCGGCGCGTGCACTTCCTGTATGGCGCCCGCCGGCGGTGCGTGCTCCAGACCTGTTGGCTGCCCGCCGCCGCGGCCGATTACCCGGCGCTGATGCTGGCCACCAAGCGCGCCCCGGACGAGCGTTTCGCCGAGGTGGTGGTGCTGGGGTGGCAGCCGCTCAAGAAGCTGTGGCGGGCCGGGCAGGACGAGCCGGCGCTGCCGGTGGCGGCCTACCGCCGGACGGCCACGGGGGTGGTCGCCGACCAGCCGCGGCCCGGCCGTTACCTGCCCGCCGGCGAGCTCGAGCGACTGGTCCGGCATCAGAACCGGATGTACCGCCTCCGGTCGAGAAGCGACGGGGCGGGCACGCAATTGGTGAGTCAGAGCCGGCTCGGCCAGACGCTGAAGGGCGACCCGCTGGCCATCGGCGACCTGGACGACGACGGCAGCGACGAGGTGCTGACCGCCGCCAGACTGGCGGCCGGCGAGGGGTACCGTTGCCATCTCTACCGCTGGGTCGGCCACGGCCTGCGCCGGGCCTGGCGGGTGGACGTCACGGCGACCTGTACGAACGGTGAAGAGCTGCCCCGGCCGGTGGGCTATCTGGTCGATCTGAATCACCACGGCGGTGCCGAGATGCTTCTGGTGGACGGCCAGAGCGGGCTGATCCGCCTTTACTCCGCCGATTGACGAGCCGCGGACGGCGGGGGATAATCGGGCCTCCCGAGGCCGTTCATGCCCCTGCTCGAAGTCCGCGATCTGCGCCGTTACTTCGCCGGCGAGCCCGTGCTCGACGGCGTCGACCTGGTGCTCGAGCGCGGCGAGCGGATCGGGCTGGTGGGCGCCAACGGCTCGGGCAAGACCACGTTGTGCCGGCTCATCCTCAACGACGACGAGCCGGACGGCGGCACGCTGACCCTGGCCTCCGGCGCCCGGGTCGGGTATCTGGCGCAGGAGCCCGAGCTGACCGGGTCGCTGAGCGTCCTGGACGAGGCGATGCGGGTGTTCGACGAGCTGCGCGATCTGGAGGCGCACGTCGCCGAGGCCGCCGCGGCTTTGGCCGACGCGCCGGCCGAGTCCGACGAGCTGCGCCGGAGGATGGACCGTCACGGCGCGCTGCTGCACGAGCTGGAGCTGGCCGGCGGGTTCGACTACCAGCAGCGGATGCTGGCCGCGCTGGGCGCCCTGGGGCTCGGCCAAGCCGACCTGCACCGGCCGGTGAGCCAGCTTTCCGGCGGGGAGAAGAGCCGCCTGGCACTGGCCAAGCTGCTCCTGGGCCGGTGCGATCTGCTGCTCCTCGACGAGCCGACCAACCACCTCGACCTGGCCATGACCGAGTGGCTGGAAGGCTTCCTGGCCGCCTTCCCCGGCGGCGTGCTGGTGATCTCCCACGACCGCTGGTTCCTCGACAACGTCTGCCACAAGATCGCCGACCTGGAGGCAGGCGCGGTCACCGTCTACCTGTTCGGCGCCGGCGACACCCCGCTCCCGCCGCCCGACGATCCCACTTTCTCCGGCGAGGACCTCGGCGAGGACGTCCACTACGGCGCCTACACCCACTTCGTGCGGGTCAAAGTCGAGCGCCGAGCGGCCGAGTGGCGGGCGTGGCAGTCGCAGCAGAAGGAGCTAAAGCGGCAGGAAGACTGGATCCGCTGGAAGCTCAACCTGCGCCGCGGCAGCCACGTCGCCGCGGCCCGCAGCCGGCAGAAAATGATCGACAAGATCGAGCGGGTGGACCGCCCGGCCGACGACCTGCCGGTGGTCAGCCTGGATTTCGAGCCGCGCCACCGCGGGCCGAACGACATCGCCCGGTTCGACCGCCTCTCCTTCGGCTACGGCCGCGAACTGCTGTTCCAGGGCGTCGATCTGTTCGTCAAACGGCTGGACCGAGTCGGCATCCTCGGCCCCAACGGCTGCGGGAAGAGCTCGCTGCTGCGGCTGCTGATCGGCGAATTGACCCCGCGCGGCGGGACGGTCCGGCTGGGCGAGACCTGCGAGGTGGGCTTCTACCGGCAGGAGCACCAGGACCTCGCCCTGGACTCGACCCCGCTGGACGAGCTCCGAGCCGCGGCGCCGGACCTGCCGGTGCCGCGCCTCCGCGGCTTCCTGGCCCGCTTCCTGTTCTTCGGCGACGACGTCTTCCGGCGGGTCGGCACCTTCAGCGGCGGGGAGCGCAGCCGGCTGGTCCTGGCCAAGCTGATCGCCCGCCGGCCCAACGTCCTGCTGCTCGACGAGCCGACCAACCACCTCGACATCCCCTCGCGAGAGGTGCTGGAGGAGGCGTTGCGCCAGTTCCAGGGGACCATTCTGGCGGTCTCCCACGACCGCTGGTTCCTGGACCGGATCTGCCGCCGGCTGCTGGTCTTCGAGTCCGGCACGGCGACGGTCTTCGAGGGCACCTTCAGCGACCGGGCGGCCGCGCTGTCCGCCGCGGAGCGGGAACGCGAGGAGGCCGAGGCGCGGGACAAGCGGTCGCGGCACCGAGCCCACCTGGCCCGTGAGCGCGACGCTCGGGCCGCCCGCCGCGAGCGGCTCGACAGCGCCGGCGGCGGAGCCAGCCTGAGCGAGCTCGAACGGCTCATCGAGACCGCCGAGCAGGCCGTGGCCCGCCTCCACGACCGGTTCGCCGACCCCGAGTTCTACACCGACGGCGGCCGGGTCCGCGAGGCGCAGCGCGAGGAGGCCCGGCTCCGCGCCGACCTGGCGGATCTCTACGCCAGGTGGGAGGCGCTGGTCGAGGCGGGGGCGTAGCGGCGGCGCGCCACGGAAGGGCCGCTCCGTCGCGCGGCCAAGACGCCGGCCGGGAGTCGCCCATGGAACCGGTCCGCATCGGGATCATCGGCGCCGGCGGGATCGCCGCGCTGATGCACGTGCCGCAACTGAGCAAGCTCTCCGACCGGGCCACCGTGACCTGGCTGTCCGGCCGCAAGGAGCACCGGCTCAACCACCTGCGCGACCAGCTCGGCGGCACCGCGCGCACCACCTCGGACTGGGCCGAGGTGATCGCCGACGACGAGGTCGACGCGGTGATCATCGCCACCCCGCACCCGCTGCATGTGGGCCCCGGCATCGCCGCGGTGCGGGCCGGCAAGCACGTCCTGATGCAGAAGCCGTTGTGCGGCGATCTGGACGAGGCCAACGCCTTCTGTGAGGCGGTCGAGTCGTCCGAGGCGACGGTCCTGGTGCTGCCCCACTTCGGTCCCGACGTGGTCGGCGCCCGGCGGCTGATCGACCAGGGCGCTGTCGGCACCGTCTCGGCCGCCCTGGCGCGGCACAGCCACGGCGGGCCGGAAGTCTACTACGCCGAGGTCCGCGACGCCTTCGGCGAGCCGGCGTCCGATGACCTGTGGTTCTTCGACGACGCGCAGGCCAGCGTCGGCGCGCTGTTCGATATGGGCGTGTATGCCGTGGCCAAGCTGGTCGCCCTGCTCGGCACCGCCCGCGAGGTGGTCGGGGTGACCGCCACGTTGTCCAAGCCCACCCGCCTGGAGGACACGGCGACGCTGGTGATCACCTTCGCCAACGGCGCGCTGGGCACGGCCGAGACCGGCTGGGTGGACCCCGCCCGCACCGGCTACTGGCGCGTCCACGGCAGCCGCGGCAAGCTCTGGTCCCCCGGCGCCGACGGCGCCCCGCTGACCCTCTGGGAGCCCACCAGCACCACCCGCGAGCACGCCCCGCCGCGGGCCACCAACACGGACCTGTCGCAGGACAGTCTGGGCGAAGTCCACACCCACTTCCTGGACTGCATCGCCGCCGGCATCCAACCGCCTCTGTCCACCGCCCGGGCGGCCCGCCACGTGACGGAGATCCTCCTGGCCGGCCTGCAATCGGCCAAGGAGAAACGCGCGGTGGCGGTGGAGAGCGCAGCGGAGTAGCGCGGTGGGCGGCGACTGAGCGAACCATTGCCTGCTTGCTTGTCCGTCGCCCAAATATGCCGACGACTTGCAGTGCGACTGCAGATTGTCGGTACTTTCCGGGTTGATACCGCTCAGCCGCGAGGTGGACGCGGTGCCGGTGGGGGTACTGTAGACGCCGCCGCGTGCCCTCGCAGGACTCGGCGCCTCGCCCGCCAACCGCCCGTGGGGGTTGGCGGAGGTGTCGCATGGTTCTGCCCTGTCTGGTCGGCCTGATGCTGGCCGCGCCGGCGATGCTGCCGGTCGAGTTCGGGCGGGATCCCGGGTTCATCGCGCGACCGGGATTCCTGGGCAATCCGGCCAAGGAGCCGCGGCTCGAGGCGGTCGAGGGGGGTACCCGGTTGTCGGTTGCCGAGACCGGCAAGGGGATGAAGTTCGAGCTGCCCCTGGTGCCGTTCGAGACCGCCGATGTCTACCTGGTGTTCACCTACCGCGCCGGGGACCTGGCCGGCGGCTACGCGCTGTGGGCCTACGACGGCAATCCGGGCGGGCTGCAGATCCTCGGCGTCAACGAGCTGAAGCAGGATGGGCAGCCGCATACGGTGGCCATCAACCTGGCCGGGCAGGGCGCGCGGGGGCGGATTCGCAGCGTGGTCACCGAGGTCCAGTGCCGGGGCAAGCCGGCCTGGGTCGAATTCCGCTCCCTGGCCGTGTCCGAGACCGTGCCGGCAGGGGCCGAGATCGTCGGCGGGCCGCTGCCGCCGCCGGCGGAGCTGACCCTGCGCGCCGCTGACCTGACGCCCTTGGAGCCGCACCCTGACTGGCTCGCGACGCCCTCGGCGAAGGCCGCGCAGAGCGTCGAGGACGACCGGCTGCACCTCACCGTGCCCGAGGCCGGGCGGGGGATGAAGTGGTCGGTGATGCTCCGTGAACCGGTCGATCTCACGCGGTACCGGTACCTGTCGGTGCGCTACCGGGCGCAGGACATCCGGCCCATTGGCGACTACTTCGTCTGGCTCGGCGGCGGTTTGGGCGGACAACCGTCCAAGGCGCTGGCGACGGTGCGCGTCAACGAGCTGGAGGCGGACGGCCGGTGGCGGATCGCGGTCTTTGCGCTGGCCGAGCCGTTCGAGGTCCGGCAGGTGGCCTTTCAGGTCGCCTGCGAGGCGCAGCGCGGCGAGGTGTGGGTGGACTGGGTGCGCTTCACCGGCCGCCGGCCGCTGTTCGATCTGGCCGAGCTGGTGGCGTTTGAGCCCGGCTGGGGCTCGGCCCGCCTGCCGGTCAAGGACTGTCGGATGGTGGATCTGAGCCCGGCCGCCAAGGCCGCCGCCGACACGCTGCTGCCGATGGTCGGGCTGAGCGCCTGGCTGCCGGCCGGCCGGTGCACGGTCGGCGGCGTGCCGCTGGAGATCCCCGCCGGGCCCACCAACGTGGCGCTGAGCACGTCGGAGCTTGACCTGGCGCTGCCGGTCGGCGGGGCCGGCAGCGAGCTCTACCTATTGCTGGTCGCCCGCCTGCCCGAGACCACCGGCCAGGGCCATCGCGAGCGTCCGTTCCCCGGTTTCAGCGAGCCGGAGCGGTTCGTCGCCCGGCTGTGCTACGCCGGCGGCCGGGTCGATGAGCAGTTCCCGCTGCGGGTCGAGTCCGGCCGGTTCGAGGTCCGCTCCGGGCCGCACCTATACTGTCTGCCCCTGGCCCGCGAGCGGCTGGAGCGGGTCGAGCTGCGCAACCGGATCGGCAGCGCCCGGTACCTGGTGGCGGCGGCCACCCTGAATGCCGGCGCGCCGGCCACCGCGATTCCGCCGGTCCAGGGTCTGCCGCCGGCGGCGCCGGCGCGCAAGCTGCCCACCGCCAGGCCGGGCATCACCAAGACCGCCGATGGTTACCGCCTCGGCGACGGGGTGCAGTCGCTGGAGCTGGTCACCTCCGGCGGCCTCGGGTTGCGCCGGCTGGAACTCGGCTGCCTGACCGGCGGGCGGCTGGAGCTGCGGCCGGGACCCCTGTTCGAGCTCGGCCGGGGTGAACTGCTGGTGCCCTCCGACAAGGTCAAGGTCGGCACGCCGAAGCTGGTCCCCGACGGCGGCGCGCAGCGGCTGACGGTGCCGTTCGACGCCGGCCCCGCGGTGCCGCTGCGCGGCGAGCTGCGGATCAGCGTCGGCGACGGCGAGGGGATCCTGATGTCGCTGCGGGTGACCCAGGCCGGGACCGAGCCGTTCGCGCCGATCGTCAACTTCCCCGTCCTGGCGGGCGTCAAGCTGGGCACGGTGGACGACACCTGGTACCTCTACGCACGGAAGGGCGGGACCGTCTCGAATCGGCCGATCCACGAGCGGCGCGCCTACGGCGGGGAGCATCCGCTCCAGGTGACCGACTTGTTCAGCCCCGCCCTGGGCGGCGGTCTGGCGCTGCTGACCGAGGACCGGGACGACCGCTACCGGCACCTCAAGCTGGACAAGGACGACGGCGGGGTGGGCTGGCGGGTGGAGTACTGGCCGGCCGAGGCGGCGCCCGGCGTGGTGATCGACACGGCGCCGACGCGGCTGGTCGGCCACTACGGCGACTGGCGTCAGGGCCTGGCGCTCTACCGTCGCTGGGCGCACTCCTGGTACCGCCCACAGGTGCCGCGCAAGCGGTGGTTCCAGGAAGTCTTCTACTACCAGCAGACCAACGCCTGGAGCAGCCTCTACGACCGGGCCAACGACCGCTGGCGGATGGCCGAGACCATCGCCAAGTACCGCGACTGGTTCGGCTGCCTGGACTACCTGCACATCTTCGACTTCGGCCAGTCGCAGGTCTATGGCCGGGTCGGCGACTACAACCATTACGAGGAGCTGGGCGGGCTGGACAAGATGCGCGCGGCCGTCGCCGAGGCGCAGGCGGCCGGCGTGCCGGTGGGGCTGTACATCGAAGGCTACCTGTGCGACGAGCGCGGCGTGTGGGGTCGCGAGCACGTCGCCGCCGCCGACATCCGGCAGCGCGACGGCCAGCCGCTGCTCTGGCACGGGGCGCCGATGGAGCACATGATGTGCGCCGCCAGCGACATCTGGCGGCGGCACCTGGTCGAGACTTATCGTCGCGTGGCCGGCGAGCTGAAGCCGAGCGGGATGTACATCGACCAGTACGGGTTCACCAATCTGTGGAAGGTCTGCTGGTCGCGTGAGCACGGCCACCCGGTGCCCTGGGGACCGCTGCGCGGCGAGGGCGAGACGACCCGGGCCATCCGCGCCGCGGTGCCGGCCGACATCGCCACGCTGACCGAGGAGACGCCCAACGACGTGCATTTGCAGTACCAGGACGGCGCGCTGGGCTACTCGGTGTGGAATGCCGATGTCGACCGCGCGCCGCACCGGGCCGACCTGGTGCGGTTCGTCTTCCCCGACCTCAAGGTCCTGCAGCTCGTCTCCTACGACCCGTTCATCGACGGCGCCGGCTATCTGCTCAAGTACCCGTTCTTCAACGGCGAGGCCTGGTGGCTGGGCGGCGGGACCGAGGGCACCTACAGCGAGGACGCGCACCGGTTCCTGCGCCGGGCGCTGGCCATCTGTCACGAACACCTCGACGCGTTCTGCTCGGACCGGGTCGAGCCCCTGGTGCCGACGCTTCGGCCGACGGTCTACGCCAACCGCTTCGACGGCGCGCAGACGACCGTCTGGACGTTGTACAACGCCGAGTACACGACCTTCCGCGGCGACCTGCTGCGCCTGCCCTACCGCGCCGGGGCAAGCTACCAGGACGCCTTCGCCGACCAGCCGTTGAAGGTGCGCCGCCAGGGGGATGAGGTGCTCGTGCCCATCGAGCTGGGCCCGCAAGCGGTCGGCTGCATCGTCGAGCGGAGGGCGGGTAGGGGGTGAGTCGATGAAATCGCTTGTGATCACGTTCACCGCGCCGCGCACCGTGGAGCTGGTCGAACAGGACATCGGCGATCCGGGGGCGGGACAGATGCTCGTTCAAACGAACGTCTCCCTGATCAGCACCGGCACCGAGGGCCTGTGCTACCGCGGCGACTTCGACCCCGACTCGTACTGGCCCGTCGGCGACCGCTACCCGCAGTACCCCGGTTACAGCAACGTCGGCACGGTCCTGAAGGTCGGGCGCGAGGTGACCGGCTACGCCGAAGGCGACCGGGTGTTCACGGTGGCGTCGCACCGGCAGTACGCCCTGGTGGACGCGGATCACCCGAAGTCCGCAAAGCTGCCGGACCACACGGCGGATGAGGACGCGACCTGGTCGTGGCTGGCGGTGGTCACGCAGACCGGCGTGCGCCGGGCCGAGCAGGCCATGGGCGAGACCGCGGCGGTGATCGGGCTGGGTCCGCTGGGGCAGCTCACCGTGCAGTACCTGCGGCTGATCGGCCTGCGCGAGGTGATCGCCATCGACACCGTGCCGTCGCGGCTGGACGCGGCGCTGGCCCACGGCGCGACGGCGTCCTTCCACGGGAACGCGGCCGACGCGGTGGAGCTGGTCAAGGAGCGGACCGACGGGCGACTGGCCGACGCGGTCTACGACGTGACCGGCCACGACGCGGTCTTCGCGCAGGCTCAGCGGCTGGCCACAACGCTGGGCACGGTGGTCCTGATCGGTGACGCGCCGCACCCCTCGCGCCAGCACCTGACCCACGACGTGGTCCGCCGTCAGCTCCGCATCGTCGGCACGCAGAACGACTTCCTGCCGCCCCAACAGGCCCACTGGTGCGCGGCCCGCCAGATCCCCCTGTTCTACGAGTACCTGCACCGCGGTCAGATGCGCGTCGACGACCTGATCACCCACCGCTTCACCCCCGACCGGGCCCAGGACGCCTACGACCTGCTGGAGTCGCGGCGGGAGGAGACGATGGGGGTGGACTTCACCTGGGGAAGCGGGTGAAAGAAGCAGGCGGCTTGGCTACTACACGGCCTCCTCGACATCTTCGCTCGTCCAGTACTCATTGATCCAGGAGTCCTCGAACCGCGCGTATGTCAGCGGTTCGCCGTGGCGCAGGATGTTGTCTGCGAAGTCGATGATAGTGCATGCCTCGGTCCCGCCGAACTTAGGACCCCGCAGCCCCCGCCCGACTATCTGTTCGTAGAGGACCTCACTCCTGGTGGGGCGTAGGAGCGCGATGTACTCTGTCTTTGGTGCATCGAAGCCCGTCGTGAGAACGCCGAAGTTGCAGAGGAACTCCAGGGCACCACTCCGGAACTCGTGCACAAGCCCTCGCCTGAGGGCCATCGGCGTCTCGGCGGACAGCGCGGCGGCCCGTCGGCCTCTGGCCTTGAGGATTGCGGCCAAGAAGAACGCGTGCTCCACGGTGCAAGCATAGACGAGCGTGGGCGTTCCTTCGGGCAGCCGCAGAAGACGCTCCACGGCGCGCACATTCCGCGTTCTGTCGAACGCAAGCCGTCTTAGGAAGCCGGGCGGAAGGTCACCCAGCGAGTCGAGGTCCCTCAGCTCGGCAGGGGTCAACTCGTACTCGCAGCCCGACCTGAAGCAACGATGTCTGGCAAACGCCAGATAGCCGCTGTCGCGAAAATACTTGTACGGGTTGACGTCATAACTCGCAGGCAGCTCCGGCGCAACCAGGTACGCGTTGAAACGGCCGACAAGCTTCCTGGTTTCTTCCTCGCGGTGCAGCCCAGCGCGTCCGGGCGTTGCGGTAAGCCCGCAGATAGGGAAGAGGCCGGGTCCGCACACCTGTTCAGCGCGGTCGAGGAGGTCGTCGTACATGGCCGACACTGCACGGTGCGCCTCATCGATGACCATAGCGCCCGTACCCCGGAGAATCAGCTCAAGCGCCGGGTCCCCTCTCTTGATTCTCTGGTCGAGTTGGTTGATGCTCGCCACGACGGCCCCACCGCATAGCTCGTGAACGTCCATTGGCGGCCGGCCACCGAAGAATCGATACACTCGCAGCGGCGCAACGAACTGGCGGGATGCCCACATCTGCGAGATGCATGCAATCGCTTGCTCACACAGCTCCTCGCTCTGAGCAACCCATAGCATGTACTGACCGTTGGCGAAGCGCGGCTGCATCCAGTCGATAAACGCCTCGACGGCAACCCGAGTCTTGCCGCCACCGGTCGGAAGCGCGACCATGCATCTCGTGGCATCGCCCGACTCTGCTAGTACCGCGTGCATTTTCTCCTTCAGCGAAACCTGGAAGGGCGCCAACGCAGGAGGTGGGCTCAGTGGGTGAACGTCGTGGATGGTCGGGACCTTCTCTTCAGGAGCCACACCAGCGAAGATTGGCGGGAATCCCAACTCGGCCACAAAGGCTCGCGGCCATGGCCCGCTGGAGTGCCACTTCTTCTCCGCCAGCGGACGGCGCATGTGCGACGGGCTATGGATGCTGCCGTTTGACGGTCCGTAGCGCGCGAATAGGTCCTCAACCACGCCGTCGTCCAGCTTCTTCAGCAACATGTGGCGGAACTCGCGAACAAGCTCTTTGCTGCCTGCGAAGAGTGCTGGCCCGTCGCGGTGGACGAGCAATCGCGCCAACTCCCTTCGGTCTAGACGGCCTCCGCCCAGGTGCTGGAGGACATCGTTGGCGTGTTCGCGTTGCTGAACCCCAAACAGCTTCCCCAGCAGCTGCATGGACAACTGGTATTCATCGACCAGTAGGCTGACGGCTTGCTCAACCTCCGCTTCAGTCGGCAATACGCCCATCGCTCTGCTCCTTGGCCACGAGGCCGGGCAACAACCTGACCGGGCGACGCCGCGCCGTCGGGTCCCGTGAGAGCTATTGCCGCTTGGCCGACCGGTGCCTTCCTTGACTGGCTGCTTCTCGCCGTCGCAGCCCGACGAGACAATTGCCGCATCGCACCGCCCGTTCCTGCATTGCGGCCGGTGGGCATCACCTGGACTTGAAACTAGCGCTCATACCATCCGCCACTGATCCGCGGACGCGCCGGATTCTCGCCCGGCGTCTCGGCGCCGGTCTACCGGTCGATGCCGGAGATGGCGGCATCGTCCGGGATTCGACGGCGGTTGGTATCATGCATCGGGGCAAGAGTCCGGGCCGTCACTGGTCACCCCCTCGGCCCGGTGCGCAGCGCGCTCTTGGTTCGCGGCTGGCGCAGACTGCCGATCCCTATCGAGGGCGGCGTTCTGCACCCAGCAAACGAACCAGAATAGCGACAAGGCCTGGCAGCTCGACGAGCGAGTGTCGTAGTCAAGAGACTCGCCATGCATGATAGCGTTTCGGTCGAGCGGACTGCAGTCCTTCGGCGCGCCGTCAGGGGCGCCGCAGCCAGTCCGGCACTGGGTGAGGGCCGCGAAAACAGCCGCCACGAAGCCGCCGATGCGGCGAGACACCTGCGTTAGCGACCGCTTCTTGCCGGCGACGTAGAGGCGCGTGACAAACGTGTCCTGGTAGAGCCCCTCTGTTTGGGCCAAGAGCACCGGCACGGACAGCGCGTAGTCTGCGCGGCGGTGTGCGGCCAGCGCCTGGCACAGGATCGCGGCGCGGTCGGGCAACGACGCCGTAGTCAGAGCCTCAATGGAGTCGACGATGCTGTCAAAGTGCTCGCAGAGCAGGTCCGACGCGGTCCCGAAGTCGCCTCGAGCAATGTAGTGAGCAAGCGCGACGACGGCCTTCGGCGTGAGGTCTGGATCCGGATACCACCCATGCTCCGCCAACACACGCACCGACGACTTGACTTGAGGACTCAGCTCGTCTAGGTACCGCTGAACGGTCGCGACCACGGCGGCTCCAACCCGGCGAGTGACCCACGGCCCGTTTGCGCAGGTCTCTGCCTGGTTTGCCCAGGTCGTTTCGATGACCAGATTGATCGTGGTTAGTACATCGTGAACCGACGCTGTTTGTGCCTCGCAGAAAGGCCGCAGTCGCGCCAATAGCTGGCGGCAAGTTTGGAGATGTGTTTGCTGCGCGCGGCGGAAGTCATTGGATCGGTCTTCGCTCATCATAAGTCTCACTTTCTTCAACGAGTCCGAATATTCGGTCGTCTTCGTCTATTATACCCCTGGCCGACCACAAAGATAGCCACTCGTCACAAGAATGTTTCCCGGCCGAAGGCGGAATGTGCCTTGACACCGTGGAAATGGCGGCGGAGTCCGGGTGGATGCGAGCGAGGACACGGGGCTACGGGGACCTCCCGGTTCGGTGTAATGGATACGGCACGCCGGCGAGGGTTGCGGTCATGGCCCGGAACTCCGCGACCCCAGAAATGGAGGTCAGGGCGGCGGGAAGACGAACGACCTCGCGCCGGAGGCCGGTCCAGGAACTGATCCTCGATGCCGGACGTTAGGCTAACCAACCCACTGGGCGACGGAGTGTGGCTGACCGATTACACCTGGGTGCGCCATGTTGTTCGGCGGCACCCTGAGGTAGGCCCATATCGGGCGGCGGTGGAAGCAGCCGTAATCAGCCCGACGGTGGTTCTGGCCAGCAGCAGCGACCCGGATTGCCTGGTACACTACGGAGTGTGCGAGGGGCAGGCAGGCGAGGTGGCGGTGGTTGCCAACGTGCGACGCGGGATCGTGATGACCGCGTACCTCTGCCTGCGGCGCGGACGAGGTGAGCAGCGATGGCCTTGATCGAGACGATCGAAGGTGTGGTGGCGGACCGCGTCTCGTTCCACTACGACCTGTTCGCGGACGTGCTCTACCTGCGGCTGGCGGACAGCTTCGATGTCCAGGCCTTCGGCGAAGAGGACCCGGACGGGTCGATCTGGCTGAGGACGGCCGACGGGCGCGCGGTCGGGTTGACCGTGCCGTCGTTCGGCAAGCGGCCTGGTATGGCCGATCTCGCGAGGCTGCCGATGCGGCAGATCGCCGAGTTGATCGAGCGCGATCTGGCCGCCGAGACCTGCGTGCTCGCGGCGGCGTAGCGGCCCGCAACTGCCAGGCGGCAACCGGAGTGGTCCAGACGAAGCCCTTGACATCGCCCGGCATAGTCCGATAATTTGCAGTGGCAATGCAAATCAGCGGTACACTCTATCGGCCGCGAACCATCGAGGACGCCTGGCAGCGCGCCTCTCGGCAGTTCCCCGTGCTCTTGCTGACCGGGCCGCGGCAGGTGGGCAAGACCACCGTGTTGCGGCATTTGGCAGGGGAGGAGCGGACCTACGTCAGTCTGGACGACGTGGCGGTCCGGGACCTGGCGCGGCGGGATCCGGTGCTGTTCCTGCAACGGTTCCCCGCGCCGCTGCTGATCGATGAGATTCAGTACGCGCCGGAGTTGCTGCCGTACCTGAAGCTCAAAGTGGACGAGGCGCGGCAGCCGGGCGCGGTCTGGCTGACCGGTTCGCAGCAGTTCGATTTGATGAAGGGCGTCACCGAATCGCTGGCCGGGCGGGTGGCGGTGGTCAACCTGCTGGGCTTCTCCCAGCGCGAGGCCGACGGGCGACCGAGCCAATTGGCGCCCTTCCTGCCTACGCCGGAAGTGCTGGCGGAGCGGGAAGGCAGCGCGGTGGCGCTGGACGCGCCGGCCTGCTTCGCGCGGCTGTGGCGCGGGCAGTACCCGGCCCTGCACGCCGGGCCCATCGAGGATGTCGAACTGTTCTACAGCTCGTACGTGCAGACGTACCTGGAGCGCGACGTCCGCGAGCTGCTCAACGTCGGGGACCTGACCACCTTCCGCCGCTTCCTGCGCGCCGCCGCGGCCCGGACCGCGCAACTGCTCAACTACTCCGACCTGGCCCGCGACGCCGGCGTCAGCGTCAACACCGCCAAGCAGTGGATGTCGGTGCTGGTGGCCAGCGGGCAGGTCCACCTGCTGCCGCCGTACCACGCCAACGTCACCCGCCGGCTGTGCAAGACGCCCAAGCTGTACTTCCTCGACACCGGGCTGGCCGCCTACCTGACCGAGTGGCGCACGCCTGAGACGCTGGCCGCCGGGGCCATGTCCGGCGCCATCTTCGAGACGGCGGTGGTGGCCGAGGTCCTCAAGAGCTGGTGGCACCGGCTGCGGGAGCCGCCGGCGTGCTTCTACCGCGACGGCGAAAAACGAGAAGTCGACCTGGTGCTGGTGGCCGACGGGCGGCTGCACCCCATCGAGATCAAGCAGGCCGGCTTGGTCTCGAACCGCGACTTGTCCCTCGCGCCGCTGCAGTCCCTGCCGGTGGAACTGGGTCCCGGCGCGGTCATCTGCCTGACCCCGAGCCGCCTGCCGCTCTCCCGCGACGTGGAGGCGGTACCGGTGGGGCTGCTGTAGACGCGGCGGCGGTCGCCGTGTCCCGGTCGTTCCTTCCGTCCCTGTCGGTCTCCGTCTACAACCCCCCAATCCCGCTCCCCGGCGGCAGGTAGAGGCTCCAGGTCAGATCCACCAAGGTCCGGAACAGCGCGGCGCAGAACTCCCCAATCGCCAGTCCCAGGAAGAACGGCAGCGCCCGGCGGTAGGCCTTCAGCCCGCCGTAGCGCAGCAGCAGCGACTTGACCGCCCAGGTGATGGTCAGCGGCACCCACAGCCGCATCAGGGCGAAACTGTCGGCGACCACGAAGCCGGCGGGGTGGAACGGCCACCAGACCAGCTTGACCCGGGCCCAGACCAGCAGCCAGCAGATCGCCGCCCCGACCACGAAGGCGGCGGTCGCGCCGCGGTCGGCCGCGGTCGGCTGCTGGAGGTAGGTGGCCAGCCGGTTCCAGGCGTCCAGGCCGAACGACCGCGGCGCCGGGCCGGTGAACTTCGCGCCTTCGAAGCCGACGTCGTAACTGACGGTGATCATCGCCCAGAAGGCCAGCGGGATGCCCACCGCCGCGGCCAGGAGCAGCGCCTTGGTCAACCCCCGCAGATCGACTCCGCTCCGGGCCCCGAGGCGCAAACCGTGCAGCTCGTGCTGCAGGTTGTAGTTGCGCTGGGTGCGGTTGAGCCAGTAGAACAGCGTCATCACCACCAGGTCGCCCGGCCGCAGGCCCAGCGTGCCGTAGGCCCGGCGGAGGATGTCGTCGGCGCCGCCGCGGAACAGCTCGATGCTGGGCAGCCCGACCTCGGCCCGGATGCGGGCCACGGTCAGGATGATCAGCAGCAGCGCCACCCAGAAGGCGACCGCCACCGGCCAGCGCATCCCGGCCGCCACGCTGAAGAAAAACAGCGCCGCGCCGCCGGCCAGGAAGCCCAGCCAGGCGGTCCGGTAGCTCATCGGCTCGCGCGGCGACGGGTCCGGCTCGCGGCCCGTGGCCACCCGCCAGGTGTACCGCAAGTGCCCGCGCGCGGCCCAGATCACGAACAGCCCGAACCCCAGCCAGGCGCCCGAGGCCTGCTGCGTGACGTAGGGGAAGCCGTCCCAGACCGTGAACCCGAACAGGGCCGCCACCAAGCGCTCGAGGCGGGTCAGCAGGAAGAAGAACCAGCACGAGAAGGCCAGGTTGGTGGGCAACAGGAACGACAGGCCGAAGGCGAACGGGTACCAGCAGATGGGGATCGGCCCCATGGCGCTGAGCGGCAGGCTGGGGAAGCGGAAGTTGGTCACCCCGAGCCCGATTCCCGGCACCGCCGGGGCGAGCTGGTGGACCAGGTTGAGGAGCTGCATCCCGGCGGCCAGCCCCGCGCCGAGCCAGAACACCGGGGCGCGAAACAGGCCGTGGGACGGGTCGGCCACCCACAACGGGATCTCGGCCAGCGGGTAGGTTAGCCGCTCGTGGTCCCACTGCCGCCGCAGCAGCGTCGCCACGCACAACAGCGTCCCGGCCACGGTCAGCGCCACCACCGACCAGATCGCCAGCGGCGCCACCCAGCCCGCCCAGCCGGCCTCACCCACCGACGAGTGGCCGCGGAAGAGCAGCTCCAGGGCGTGTTCGTCGCCGACTACCAGCCGGCCCTTGAGGTGCGGCCAGGTGACCTCGGCCCAGTGGTTCTCCGGGGTGGCCCGGCCCTTCACGTAGACGATGGTGGCGAACAGAATCTGGAGCTGGTCGTGGCCGGCGACATTCGACCCGACCACCTGCATGGCGTAGATGGTCAGCAGCTCGCCCGGCGAGAGCGCCGACCGCGGCTGGAGCCGGCGGACCAGGCCGTTGAGCAGCACCAGCGCCACCAGCGTGGCGACGCAGTGGAAGAACATCTGCGGGATGGTCGGCGTGTCGGAGTAGCGGACGAACTCGATCTGGATCAGCCACCAGGCATTGCACGGGAGCAATGCCAGCCCGAGGAGCACGGCGCGCGGCGTCACCCGCTCACGCCCGGCCTCGCTGCCTGTCATGACAAGCTGCTCCCGCCTCGCCATTCCCCTTCCCCGGCCGTTCGCCTGCCGCTGCCCGACTGAGAAACGGTGTCTGACACCGTTTCTTGTCAGTCGGCCGGCTCGCCGACGATGCGGATGAAGCCGAAACGGAAGGTCACGCCCTCGAAGGCCTTGGCCTCGTACCGCCCGAGGCGCTTCGCTTCATCGATGGGCGCCTGGCGGTTCGGCGGGTCGGGCAGTAGGCGGACCGTGATGGTGTGCTCGACGTCGTCCAGGCCGCTGGCCAGGTGCAGGGCCGAGACGCGGTGGTAGTAGCACCAGCGGTCCACCTGCTCGCGCACGCCCGTGTCCCGTCCGTCGACGGTCACCTGCGCCCGGCCGGTGTCGGGACCCATCAAGCTGAACAGGCTGCACGCCGTGCCCTTGAACTTGAAGGTCAGCGTGGCGCCCGGGCTGGCGGTGTACCAGAGCGTCGGGAAATGCTGGGCGAAGGCGCCCGGCTCGCGCGGCTCCCACTGCCCGGAAACCATGCTGGCGGTGATCGGCATCTGGGTCGCGCGCTCGAGGTGGTTGGGCCGGAGCGGGGTGGCCAGGGCGGCCTGCCGGTCCACCACGTCACCCTTGAGCACGTCGCCCAGCCGCTCGACCGCCGTCTCGGCGTAGATCCGCCAGGCGTCGGACGAGGCGTAGACCCCGTCGGTGGTGAACACCGGCCGGCCCTGCGCCTTGGCCTCCTCGGCGGTGGCGCGCAGCAGCAGCCGGCCGTCGCGCGCCAGGCCCGCCACCCGGTGGCCGAAGTTGATGGCCGGCACGCCGTAGTGCTCGGCGACCCGTTCCCAGGCCGTCACCGACGAGGGGCAGAGGCCCTTCTCGTAGGAGGGTTCCATGCCCGGCTTGAAGGCGTAGACGAACAGCAGATCCGTCGCCGGGTCGGCCCGCCAGGCCTGCCGCACCAGGCCCTCGGCGACCGCCATGAGCGACTCCTGCTGGGCCTCGGTGTCGTCGGCGGCGAAGTCGAACACAATCAGGTCCGGCTGGTGGCGCAGCACCTCGTGGGCGAACCGGTGGATGCTGAACCCCGACCCGCGCGCCCCGCCGTCGATGGCGGCGCTGACGGCCTTGATGTCCACGCCCGGCGACCGCTGACGCAGCGCCTCGGCGAAGGGCTCAAACCAGCGTCCCTGGGCGTGGTTGCCGCCGGCGAAGCAGACCAACGTGACCGGCTGCCCGGCCGCCAGCTTGGCCGCCAGCCTCGGCAGCCCGCCGCGGACGCGGACCTCGGCCGCCGCGACCGGTTCGAGGCCGGGCAACTGAAAGGCGCGCTGGGTGGTGAAGTTGCCCAGCCGGCTGGCGCCGGGCGCCTCGACGATGGGCCACGAGGCGCGCAGCGCGTCGGGTTGCGGGCCAATCCGCTCGAACGGGATCGGCTGGAACCCCATCGCCAGCGCCGGCGAGCCGGGCTTGAGGCGGTAGTCGTGCCGGGCCGGATCCTCGAACAACGGGTCGGCCAGCCGCGAGTGCTGGTCCTGGCCGGTGGCCCGCCACTCGTCCCAGGTCGCCAGCCGTCCGGGGTCCGGGAAGAGGTGCAGCTCGAACCGCGGCGTGACGCCCTCCGGCGCCCAGATCAGGTTGTGATCGAACTCGAACTTGGCGAAGTCGTCGCGGTGGCCGCGGTACGACCAGACCAACTGTCCGCCGTCCCAGCTCTTCGCGTTCCGCTCCCGCAGCCAGGCGCCGCCCGACGCCGTGTAGTAGACGATGTTGCGGACGAACCGGCAGCCGAACATCGAGCTCTTGCGCGGCTCGGCCTCATCGTAGGCGCGGAGGTCCGGGTAACGTTCCAGGTACTGGTCCAGATACCCGTCCGTCCTGGCTTTGCGGACGTGGCTCCAGGAGGTCTCGAACAGGTCGTCCTGACCCCACACCGAGGCGCGGAAGGCCGGCGCGTCGACGATGATGTTGTTCTCCCAGACGTTGTCCTTGCCGCTGTGGTTGAACAGCCCGCAGGTGGGCAGGTCGTAGAGCACGTTGCCGTAGACGTGGACGCCGGTCTCGGGCGCGTCGAGGTAGATGCCCCAGGTGAAGTGCGGGTACTCGAACTCGACCCGTCCGTCGCGCACCGGGCTCCACGAGTTGACCTTGCCGAACCCGCCGACATGGTGGAAGACGTTGTAGCGGACCACGTTCCCCCGGCGGAGGTAGTTCCGCGACGACATGTACAGCCCGCCGGTGTCCTCCGACCCCAGGTTGGTGTGGTGGACGACGTTGTACTCGACCACGTTGTCGTTGCCCCCGAGCAGGATGCCCTGGTGGTAGCAGTCGTGGATCAAGTTGTGGCTGGCCAGGTTGCCCACCCCGTACAGGTTCACGCCGGTCTTGTAGGTCCGCTGGAAGGCCGCGATGTGGTGGATGTAGTTGTTGGTGGCGTAATTGCCGGCCGGCTCCAAAGTGCGGTAATCGCCGCCGTCCAGGCTCACCCCGCCGGCGCCGGTGGCGTCCAGGTCGCAGCCGACCACCCCCGAGCGACGGCCACCGGCGACCACCGCGCCCCACCCGCCGCTGTTGCGGATCACGCAGCCGGCCACCCGGCAGTCCTCGCTGTTGACCAGCCGCGCCGCGTCGCCGTCGCAGCCGTCCAGCCGCAGCCCGCGCACCGTGACGTGCCGCGCCCCGTCCATGACGATCAGCGACGCCGTGACCGGCGCGCGGACCTCTCCGCGCTCACCGTCGGGCGGCCTGAAGTAGAGCGTCCCAGCCGCCCTGTCGAGGTACCACTCGCCCGGCGCGTCGAGCTCCTCCAGCAGCCCCTGGACGTAGTACCGGTCGCCCACCCGCTGCCCGTAGTGCGTGCCGCGCGCCAGCACTATCTCGCCGGTGCGCCGGTCGGCCGACTTGAGCGGCACCACCAGCCAGGCCCAGCCGTAACTGGGGTGGATGCAGACTTCGGCCTGTTCGAGCCGTGACCAGTCCTTGACCACGTCCCGAGTGGCAATGAAGCGGTCCTTCTTGGCCTCGTCGGCGGCCAGCACGTGCGCCCAGACGCCGAAGTGCGGGTCGTCCGGAGCGACGTTCGGGTACCGCGCCAGGGTCATCCGCTCGCCGCCGCAGAACAGTTGCCGGAAGGCGATGCCGGCCAGCGGCGTGCCGGTCAGCTCGGCGCGCAGGATCCCGTCGCGCCACGGCGCCAGGCCCTCGACCCGCCGCGTGCCGGTGAGCGTCGGCCGCTCATCCCGATACCCCCGCCAGGTGACCGGCGCCGTGGTGGTTCCGCTGTCCTCGGCGCTCAGCCGGAGCGGCTCCGCCAGCTCATACAGCCCGGCGCGCAGGTGCACCGTGACCGGCTCGTCCGGCCGCTCGGCGCGCAGCCGCCGGACCTCCTCCCTGGCCCGGGCCAGAGTCCCTACCGGCCCCTGCCGGCCGTCGCCGGGATCGGCCTGCCGCCCGCTCCACCCGTCGTCGCCGCCGGGCGCTACGTACAGGTCCGCGCCCGCGGCCAGGGACGCCAGGCAGCCCACCGCCACCAGCCACCCCGCCGCGCTCCAGCCACCGGTGATCATGGCCATCCTCGCGCCGGCTCTGTTCACCGACTCCGGCCCGGTCCCTTGAGCTCGGAAGGGCAGCCGGGCCGGGCGGCCAACCGAGCGGTGACGAGGGGCTCGACCAGGGAGGCGAACATGGTCCGCATCGGCGGTCTGGCAATCATCTTCACGGCCGCGGCCTGGGGCGCGGGCGACCAGTGGCAGACCGGCGCCGGGACCTGGGAGATCGGGGCCGAGGCGATCCGGCAAACCGCCGCCGACAACTACCGCACCATCGCCGTGCGTGAGGGCGAGATGGCTGACTTCCGGCTCGCCCTGCGGCTGCGCTTCGTGGCGGTCAACCCGGCCTACCAGGGCGCCGGGTACGCGGTGATAGCGGTTCGGGCGCAGGACGCGGGCAACTACTACGGCCTGATCCTCCGCGCCGGCGGCGAGCTGCAATGGGCCGAGTACTGCGCCGCGCCGGCCGCCGGCCTGAAGGTCTGGCAGACCATCGCCACCGGGCAGGCGTCGGCGCAACCCATCCCGGTGGGCGACTGGTTCAAAGTAGAGATCGACGGCACCGGCGCCAAGCTCCTCGCCCGCGCCTGGCCCGCCGCCGGGACGCCGCCGGAGATCTGGCTCGAAGCCGATTTGAATGCCGACAAGCCCTTTCAGCACCGCGCCGCCGAGGCCTATCTGTTCGGTCGAGTCGGGCTGGGCAGCTCCAACGCGGCGGTCGAGTTCACGCCCCCATCCGTTGAGGCCAGGCCGTCGGCGGCGCTAATCAAGCGGCGCGCCGAGGCGCTCCGCGCGGAGCTGGCCCGGCTGACCGCCCGGGCCGACGGGCCGCTGGCCGACCGCGCCGCGGTGCTGGCTCGGCGGCTGGAGGCCGAGCTGGCCGGGCTGCCGGCCGAACCGACCGAAGAGCGGCTGGCCGCCGCCGGCGTCACCTTCGACGCCCTGGCCGTCGATCAGGCGGCGCTGCGCCGCGATGTGCTGGTTCGCCTGGGCGGCTTCGCGCAGGCGTGCACCTGGCGCGAGGATATCGGCCGGCCCGCCTGGAAGGCCAACCTGCACTGCCACACCCGCCACTCTGACGGCTCGTTGTTCTGCGACGAGATGGCCAAGTGGTACGAGGACCACGGCTACCGGATCGTCGCCCTGACCGACCACGACGGGTACGGCGAGCAGGACGGCGGGACCTACTACCCCAAGTTGCAGAACGATCAGGAGGTCCATGACTGGGACGGCGACGGCGTGCTGCACCCCGAGAAGGTCTACCGCTCGGCGGTCGAGGCCTTCGTCCGCGACTACGACCGCCCGGCGCCGGCCTGGGTGCCGCGCAACTGGAAGCTCAACCGGCCCGGCGAGTTCCTGGTCTTGAACAGCGCCGAAGTCTCGGTCCGCACGCCGCACATCAACGTGATCGAGTGCCCGACCGGCAAGATCCCCCAGCCGGTGACCGAGTACGGCTTCCTCGACTGGTGCCACGGCGCCGGCGGGCTCGCCTTCCTCAACCACCCGGCGGGGTACAACGGCAAGCCGGCCGCGGTGATCGACCACCCGCACCTGTCACGAGTCGACGGGCTCGAGGTGATGAACGGCTTCCTCTGCCGCGACGAACGCAAGCCGAACCCCGACGGCCGGGCCGGATTCGCCGAGCCGTTGTGGAACGCGATCCTCGATTCGGGACGGCTGGTCTGGGGTTTCGCCAACGACGACGCGCACGGCATCGCGCCGGACCATTACGCCGGCTCGGGGAGCGCCTGGAACCTGATCTGGTCCGCCGAGCTGACCAAACCGGCGATCCTGGCGGCGCTCCACCGCGGCGCGTTCTACGCCACCTGCGGGATCGTCATCGATCGGGTCGAGCTGACCGCGGAGACGTGGACGGTGTCCAGCGCGAACGCCACCCACCTCCGCTTCGTCGGCGACGGGGGCAAAGTCCTCAAGGAAACCGCCGGCAATCAAGCCACCTACCGCCTTCGAGGCGACGAGTCCTGGGTCCGCGTCGAGCTCTGGAACGACACCATGTGCTACCCCACCGGCCCCCAGTTCCCGCACAAGGCCTGGCTCCAGCCCATCTCCCTGCGGCGGCTCCTGGACTGATGTCGCGACCCCTCTCCCACGCTGGGCGCCGGGGTCAGATCTTGACTCTTGACTCCGGATAGACAGGCCCGGATAGCAGGAGTCAAGAGTCAAGATCTGACCCCCGCGTCTCCTTGACGCCGGCGGCGGCATGCACCAAAGGTGTACGGGAGGACACCGGATGGGGCATTGACCGCCGGTGGGGAGCTGTCGGCAGGCGTGCGGATGGGCGGCGATGGGTCCCAGCGTCGCGCTGGCCGGACCACGACCAACCTGAACAACCAAGGGGCGATTAGGCATGAGCGAACAGGACCAGTGCCCGGTCACGGGCGGAGCGGGCAAGCGTAGGGCCGGCAGCGGCACGTCGAACCGGGACTGGTGGCCGAACCAGTTGAACCTGGGGATCCTCCATCAGCACTCGGCCAAGTCCAACCCGATGGGCCAGGACTTCGACTACGCCGAGGAGTTCGGTCAGCTCGACTACCCGGCCCTGAAGCAGGACCTCAAGGCGCTGATGACCGACTCGCAGGACTGGTGGCCGGCGGACTTCGGCCACTACGGTCCGCTGTTCATCCGCATGGCCTGGCACAGCGCCGGCACCTACCGCATCGGCGACGGCCGCGGCGGCGGCGGGCGCGGACAGCAGCGGTTCGCGCCGCTCAACAGTTGGCCGGACAACGTCAGCCTCGACAAGGCCCGTCGGCTGCTCTGGCCGATCAAGCAGAAGTACGGCCGCAAGATCTCCTGGGCCGACCTGATGATCCTCGCCGGCAACGTCGCCCTCGAATCCATGGGCCTCAAGACCTTCGGCTTCGGCGGTGGGCGCGAGGACGTCTGGGAGCCGGACGAGGATGTCTACTGGGGGACCGAGAGCGAGTGGCTAGAAGACCGGCGCTACTCCGGCGACCGGGACCTCGAGAATCCTTTGGCCGCCGTGCAGATGGGGCTGATCTACGTCAACCCGGAAGGCCCGAACGGCAACCCCGACCCGGTCGCCGCGGCGCGGGACATCCGCGAGACCTTCGCCCGCATGGCCATGAACGACGAGGAAACCGTCGCGCTGATCGCCGGCGGCCACACCTTCGGCAAGACTCACGGAGCCGGCCCCGCGGACCAGGTCGGACCCGATCCCGAAGCCGCTCCCATCGAGGCGCAGGGCCTGGGCTGGACCAGCAGCTACGGTACCGGCAAGGGCGCCGACACCATCACCAGCGGCTTGGAGGTCACCTGGACCAGCACTCCGACGAAGTGGAGCACCAACTTCTTCTGGAACCTGTTCGGCTACGAATGGGAGCTGACCAAGAGCCCGGCGGGCGCCCAGCAGTGGGTCGCCAAAGGCGCCGGCGCGACCATTCCGGACGCCCACGATCCGTCGCGGAAGCACCTGCCGACGATGCTCACCACGGATCTCTCGCTGCGCTACGACCCGGTCTACGAGAAGATCTCCCGTCGGTTCATGGAGCATCCGGACGAGTTCGCCGACGCCTTCGCCCGGGCGTGGTTCAAGCTGACCCACCGCGACATGGGCCCGCGCTGTCGCTACCTCGGGCCAGAAGTGCCCGCGGAGGAGCTGATCTGGCAGGACCCGGTGCCGGCCGTCGATCATGAGCTGATCGACGCATCGGACATCGCCGACCTGAAGGCCAGAATCCTGGCCTCCGGCCCGTCCGTCGCCGAGCTGGTCCAGACCGCCTGGGCCTCGGCCGCCACCTTCCGTGGCTCCGACAAGCGCGGCGGTGCCAATGGGGCGCGCATCCGACTCGAGCCGCAAGTGGACTGGGCGGTCAACCAGCCGGCCCAGCTCGGGCGCGTGCTCGACGCCCTGCAAGGCGTCCAGCAGGCCTTCCACGAGGCCCAGTCGGGCGGCAAGCGGGTGTCGCTGGCCGACCTGATCGTGCTGGGCGGCTGCGCCGCGGTCGAGGCGGCGGCCAAGGCGGCCGGGCATGACGTCGAAGTCCCCTTCGCGCCGGGCCGCACCGATGCCTCGCAGGAGCAGACCGACGTCGAGTCGTTCGCCGTGCTCGAACCGTTCGCCGACGGGTTCCGCAACTACCAGCAGGCCAAGTACGCCGTCTCCGCCGAGGAGCTGCTGGTGGACAAGGCGCAACTGCTCACCCTGACCGCGCCCGAGATGACGGTCCTGGTCGGCGGCCTGCGCGTCCTGGGCGCCAATCACGGCCAGTCCCCCCACGGCGTGTTCACCGACCGGCCCGAGACGCTGACCAACGACTTCTTCGTCAACCTGCTCGACATGGGCACCCAGTGGCACCCGACCTCGGCCGACGCGGACGTCTTCGAGGGCCGGTCCCGCGCCACGGGTGAGGTCAAGTGGACGGGCACGCGGGTCGACTTGGTCTTCGGCTCGAACTCCCAACTCCGCGCGCTGGCGGAGGTCTACGCCTGTGAGGACGCGCAGGAGAAGTTCGTCCACGACTTCGTGGCGGTGTGGGACAAGGTCATGAACCTGGACCGGTTCGACCTGGCCTGAGGCGAGCGACGGTCGTCCACTCGCCCATCCCCTTCCCTCTCCTCGCCTGGGCGCGAGGAGGGGATCAAGGGGTGGTGTGGGGGTGCCGGGGACGTAGGGCCTGCGACGGAGCACGGACTGTCAGAACTCTTTCGGGCCCGTGGCGCTCGTCGGCCCCACACCCCCTGTAGTCCCCCTCGCCGGTGGCAAGGGGGACATGGCCCGGCGGCAAGCCTGGTTCAGCGACTCACCACAGCGCCAGGAAGAACCCGTTGCCGAGGGAGACCAGGCCGTTGTCCCAGGCCACCTGAAGGCCCAGCCCCGAGCCGACCGGCCGCAGCGGGACGTACAGTTGCGAGCCGTAGTAGACCGGCGGCGCGCCCCAATAGACCGGGGTCTGGACGCCGTTCTCGATGATCACCACCGTGCTCGAACCCGGCGTCACGATCACCGTGCGCGGGCCGTTGCAGATCTGGGCCTGCTGGTCGTCGGCATCCCAGCCCACGTTGTAGCCCATCTGCTCGAACGGCGCGCGGAGCGGGACGTAGGTGTAGCCGTTGATCAAGCGCGCGGGCGCCGTGATCCGCCGGCCCACCGGGACGACCCGCTCGCGGACCTGCACCCGGCGCTCGACCCGGACGACCGGGCGCTCGACCTTGATGTCCCGTTCGTGGTCACGGTGCCGGGACACGCGGCGCTCGCGGTGGCCATGGCCCCGGTCCTTGTCCCGGTCGGCGTACCCGGCCGTGGCCGCCAGCCCGACCATCAGGCACAGGCCCAGAGCCCGTTGACAGCGGTATCCATCCAACATCTTCCTCTCCTCACTGCACCGCGCGCTGGCGGTGCGATCAGCACGTCCGCCTGCGCTTCTTCCCGCCCAAGACGCGGCCCCCGTGGCCTTGACAACGACCCGACGTTGCGAGGCCGTGGCGATTGTTGCGGGGCAAGGACGGCCTGGCGCGCCGCTCTCAAAGCGGCAGGCCGCTCTCGCTGCCGCCGCGCCACGGGCCGCTGAACCCCCTTGCTGTCGCTTCTCCCTCGGTTGCATAGTGAGCCCACCTCGGCCTGGAGGCCGCGGACAGGGGTGCATCGAGAGGAGCAACGGATGCCGAATACCGTCCGGTTTCATCGTGTGCTGCGGGCGTCCCCGGAGCGGGTCTATCGGGCCTTCCTCGACCCCGACGCGATGGTCAAATGGCTCCCGCCGCACGGGTTCACGGGTCAGGTGCACGAACTGGACGCCAGCGAGGGTGGCAGCTACCGGATGTCGTTCACGAACTTCACGACCGGCAAGAGCCACTCGTTCGGCGGAACCTATGTCGAACTGGTGCCGCACGAACGCATCCGCGTCACCGACCAATTCGACGACCCGAACCTGCCGGGCGTGATGCACAAGACGATCACCTTCCGAGAGGTCTCCTGCGGTACCGAGCTGAGTGTCGTGCAGGAGGGGATCCCGGACATCATCCCGCCGGAGGCGTGCTATCTCGGCTGGCAGGAATCCCTGACTCTCCTCGCCCTCCTGGTCGAGGCCGAGATTCCGGACTGACGAACAACGGCGTCAGGAGTAACGACTCAGCGACCAGTTCTCGCCCAGACCCAGCCTTTCCCCTCCTCGCGAAAGGAGCATGGGCTGGTGCACGGCCAGCCGCCTCCGGACTCCGCCTTTCCCCTCCTCGCGAGGAGGGGATCAAGGGGTGGTGCGCTGCCGGTCGCCTCAGGATGGTGATCCACAGGCGTTGGCTGAGCCGGGCGCGGGCGCGGTGCATGGCTCGCAGTGAGTGGCGTACTCCTCGGCAAACCACCCCTCAGTCCCCTCCTTGCAAGCTCGTGTTTCGCACTTCTTGCTTCGGCCTCGAATCAAAAGCCGGTGGGTTCTGTCTGGAAGAAGTAGACGCCAATCCCAGGCAG
>JAANMW010000980.1_pt1 | contig 32631 bp, 21 predicted proteins | sample 7279671 | NCBI WGS metagenome assembly JAANMW01 (sample SAMN14094541, study PRJNA606508) | bioreactor metagenome | isolation source: A lab-scale SPAN reactor treating ammonium-rich wastewater day 247 | place: Ireland: Galway | collected 2017-09-19 | reverse complement strand
GCAGTTGCTCGACGGCATCCAGGATGAAGTGGACGATATGCTCGGCGGGCAACCAGTCGCGCAGATCGCAGGGCAGAAACATCGGCGTCTGGCGATCCATATTTACAGAACGTGCAGACATGGCCTTTGGAACCGTACCGCCCCGTTTTGGTTCAAACTATTTTCAGAAATCTTTTCGCCCTAAGTCCGACAGGCTGCTAGGCAAACTGTGACCTCCGTGGCTCCCCAGTCGCCGGTGGCCCCCACTGTAGCAAGGTTACGCCATTGCCCCCATCCCGATGGAGCTAGCACCCGAACGAGTACCCTGTCGCATAATCATCCGGGTCCAACCCTTGCGCCGAGGTGGGTGTGGAAAAGTTCTGCTGGTAGAAATCAAACGCCGCACCGAACGCGCCGAAACGACCGTTCTCACGGCCATACTGCGCGGTAATAACGCTGTGGATGCTCTGATGCCCACCCGTCGCTGACCCGGATGATACCGGTGGGACTGGCATCCACGAGAATATCGACCCAATCCGTCAGATTGCTGGAAGCTTGAATTCGGTAAACGAAGTTCGGTTCGCCCAAGACTTGGAATTCAAACGCCCCCTGTGTATACGCAAAGTCTGTCAAAGTAGGTCCGGGCGAAGGGTAGGGTTGCCATACCACTTCATCCACCCAAGCCGTACCCGCCGAAAACTCTTCTTCGTTGACATGTCGCCAGCGAAATACGTTCGTTCCACCACCAAAGTTGAAGGTTTCTTGCGTCCATTCCCCAGCGCCCCATCCGACCACATCGCCGTTGACGAGGAATTCCACGTAATTGTTCCAATGGTGCGTTGACACTTTGCACCAAAATGAAAGTGTACCAGCGCCGACCACCATGGTTTCCATCCACGCCTCCAATGGTTCGTATTGGAGTACGCTTCTCGCGGCATCCTTCCCGTCATGCGCGATCATGTAGTTGTAATGCCCCACCCAAGGGATGTCTCCCGCTGTGGTCCAGTCAAGCTGAGGTGCGTCCAGAGCTTCTCCGAGCGATGTCGTAGCGACCGTAAGAGTCGCGACTGTGCTGGTAGCGGCTCCGAGCGCATTTGTGATCACGGCGATGTAGTCCCCGGCAAAATCGTCCGATACGGGCCATAATCTCAGAGAGCTACCGGATGGCCGATATGGCCAGCCATCTGCTGCCTCACCATTATGATACCATTTGTAAGATTGCGGCAACTGCCCCACAGCTATCACGGAAAATTCGGCTTCGGCATCCGGCGAAACGACGCGGCTGATGGGCTGGACGATTATCTGAGGCGCTCCCGAGTGAGGATACCAAGCCACCTCGTCCACCCAGCCGCAATCCTGATTTTCTGAGATACCATTCCTGAAATAGCGCCACCGAAGCACATGAGGCCCGGTGCCGATCTCAAACATCCTGTTCTGCCAATTGACCTCGCCGGAAATGCGGCCACTTTGCCGAACTCCATTGGTGTAGAATTCCAGAAAACTGTAGTCCAAATCGGACGAGACCTTCCACCAAAAGGAAAGCACCCCCGGACCGACAACCGTCGTTTCCATCCAAGATTGCTGGCCGTACTCAATTGGCCCGCTCTGAGCGGCGTCAACGCCGTCGTGGGTAGTGTTCGTCTGCCCGAACCAGGTTGCGTGTCCACCTGTGGTCCATGTGAGTTGCGGAAGATCGGTGGAGTCGCCAATCGGGAGCCCCGGCTCTTGAATCGTGGGCAGGAAGGAAACCCAATCGAGCATGGCATAATCGCTGGAGCCGCTTTCGGCGCCATATTTTAGGTAGTTCCACTTAATCGTATGGTCGCCTGACGGAATAGAAAATGAACGCGACTCCCATGATCTGGTGCCCGATATCCCAGCCATATAGTTGCCGCCCAGCAAGAACTCGAGATATCCTGTGCCTTGGAAGGAACTGATCCGCCAGCGAAAAGCCAGTTCCCCCGGTCCAGTTAACACAGCTTGAATCCAACTACTCGCCCCATCTGCTGAACGTCCGCTCTTGGCAATGGTAGTTGAGCCAAAAGTCTCCGTGGTGCCGAGCCACAGATCGTACCCGCCAGTGGTCCAATCAAGATCAGGCGCCTCCAGAGCATCTCCCAGCGGGAAGGGCGGCAACACGGTCAATATGGCGTTTGAACTTGTCGCGACTCCCCAAGAATTACTGACTTGCACTGAATAGTTGCCGGCCTGATTGGTCCTGACCCGGTCCAGTGTCAAGAAGATGTTGCTCACTCCTGGCGAAAGCACTCCGCTTTGGCCGGGAATGATCTGTCCGTTGAGAAGCCATTGGTAATGAAGGGGAGCACTCCCGATCGCGGTCACGCCACTAAAATATGCAGTATTCCCCGACCGCACGACCCCCGGGTTCGACGGTTGCCGGGTGATCCTGGGAGCACTTTCCACCAGCACGCTGACCTCCTGCCAGCGGGAGAACGCCCCCAGGTTGTCCACGCTCCTGAGCCGCAAACGCTGCTCTCCCGCCGGAGGATTGGTCCAGACCAGAGTAAAGGGTTCACTCGTGGCCACACCGAGATAACCGTAATCCGCGAAGAACTCGACTCGCTCAACGCTTCCGTCCAGGTCAGAGGCTTCTGCGATGATGAGGCAATTGGAGGAACTGCCAACGACAGTTGCCCCATTGGTCGGAGTGAGAATCTGGACCTGGGGCGGGTAGGTAACGCTGATGTCAAGTGTCCCGCCGTTAGGAGCAACGTCGTCCACGCGCACGTGGTAAGCAGTGCCGCCTTGGGCCGCGAAGAGCAATCCGTTGACTTGCGGAACGCCGGTCACAGGTTCACCGATCACGGGAGTCAGGCCTGCTAAAGTCGTGCCGGTGTAAACGCTGAGAATCGGCTGAGTATTCGTGGAATGAACAAGTATGGCGATGTTGGTTGAGGTCGGTGCCGTCCACGACCACCAAACAGATCGGCCGGCACCAAGGTAGTGATCAGGCTCGCCTACTTCTATCGTGGCGACGGAATTCGATCCAGTCCCCGAGGCCGGGACCCCAGTCAAGGGCCAGCGAGAGGCAAAACTGTCATTGGCCGCAAGGCCAACGGAGAACTGCCAGGAAACAACGGTCGCGGCGCCGGCATCGTCCAGCGCGACCACCCTAAAGTAATGGAACCCGGGAACTGCGTTTGACCAAGCGAGCGCGACATGCGTCAAATTCGTGGCGACCAGTGCATCGTTCAAATACAACCGCAGGGAAGTCAGCACACCGTCGGGGTCTTGCGCCGTGGCGGCGAATTCCACTGTGCTGCCGGCAATAAAGTTGGATCCGACCTCCGGCGGGATGATTTGCACTATCGGTGGTTGGGTCATAGTCCCCAATTGTCCCGACCGCCGTTGGTTACCGCGCCAAGTTGGCCAGCCATTCGAGCAAATGCGATCGCCCGCAGTCTGGAAAGCGGAGATTACTGAATATGAGTGCTGTGGTATGTGCGGCAAACGACCGCGGCTATAACCGTTGGCATACAGCCGCCCATCCGAGCCTAGCACGGCATGACCCCAATTCTCCAAATCCGATTGCCAGAGAAGTGTTCCCGTCGAATCAAAGCACTTGCCGTCCAAATGAACGGTTCCATTTTGCCCCAAAAAGACACCTAAGCTCGAGTTTTCCGCGAGGCGCTTCTTTTCGCCCAAGCAATCAATCGAGAACGAAGTGAGTTTGCCGTCCTCCCACAACAGGACCCGGTCTTCGCGCACAAGGAGTGAACCTGCGCTAGGATTCAACAATTCGCGTCTACCCATGACCGTCCCGTTTGCATCTAGCACGACAAGCGCGCCAGGGTGGACAACAGAAATGACCCGTCCTCCAGTGTCCAACGCGAGATGGCCGATTTGATATCCGTATCCGGCATCGTGCTGCCAAAGGAGCGTTCCATCTGGATTGACTGCGTAGATAGAGCCAGAACCATCACCAATAAAGACCCGCCCCTCCGCATCCAACACCGGGGCCGCACTGACCGGGGCCGGTGTGTCCAAGTGCCACAGCATGCTGCCATTCGTGCTGACGGCTTGAAGCCGGCCGAACTGGCTGCCGCCATTGATGCCGGGAATTGAGAGGCCAACAAGTACCTGGCCACTGCGGCTTACAGCGGGTTCAACGGTGATGCGAGCCCCAGGAGGCATCGAGAGCCGCCATTGCTGACTGCCATTCGCATCCAGCGCCAAGAGGGAGTGATCCCCGGCACAGAAATACACGCTCCCGTCTGGCCCCACGACCGGTGTCAGCAGGTATTCATTGATGGCTGGGACCGCAAAAGACCAATTCTCCTCGCCACTCGTGGATATTGCCACAAGTTCCCCGCCTGACAGCCAATACGCAATGATCGTGCCGTCTTCAGTCATGGCCAAGGGGCCGTAGCGGTCGTACACCCAAGGGTTGGCTCGGGGTTGAAACGTCTGCTCCGGAATTCGGAGATAATCCACCTGCAACGATCTGTCCTGATTCAGCGTAACGGTCTGGGTGCTGTTCGTCGGATCGGTCAACCAACCGCCACTGATTGACCAGTACGGGATTTCGTTCGTGCCCGGTGTCACGAACAGGCTGACCTCCGAGTTTGGAGAGGCAAGCCAGGCATCAGCCTCCGGTGGCCAGGGCGACGCTGGGTCGTAAGGGACCGGCGGAGGCGGAGTTGTTAGGAAGACCAATGAACGTCCCGCCGACCAGCCGCCGGGTCTGGATACAACGCGAACAGCTTGGCCGTCGCTCTTGAAATCAACATCCACGAAAGCCCCTTCCCCCATCTGAAAGGTTCCCGGCTGGCTGCTCCCATTCCCCGCAACTGAATGACTTCCGCCATACGAGGTTGTCCAACCCTTCACCCAGCCAGCTAGTCTGGAGCCGGAAGGCGCCGCCGTATTAACGCTCACATCAAAACCAGTGAGACACTCGATTGCGAACTCGCCAGGCCCGAAAAAGTTCGTGGTTTTCTGCGAAACCTCAGTCGCCATCGTTTCAGTAAGGGTGTAGTAAGTGACACTGGCACTGCCGGATCCTGTGAGATGCAGTTTCAGCGGGCGCAATACGTGGATGTGTCTCCGGATATGCGGACTTGAGCAGTAGCCGATGTTGTCCTCATATATGTCGCCCCCTCGCTTCATTGTACCGGTGTCCGGATTTATGATGATTCCTCGGTTGGGATCCAACACCCAGAACCACTGATGTCGCGCCCCTTCGTGCCAAGGGAACGGATCGTTTAATGGTTTAGGCAGGATCCCGCTCCGATATCCATCCTCTGACTTTAGGAAACCGTGGAACAATGAATGATAGGCGGGAGTGCGAAAGCGTCCCCGGAAGTGCAAGCGATACCAGTCATTGGGATACCATTCGCTGGGCAAAGTGATGTCATAGTTCGAACTTATCAGGGACGTATCAACTCCCCAAGGTGGCCCCCCGACCTCTTCGGCAGGGTTTGAGTAGAGAAGACATGGAATGTTATGGGGCACTTCCCAAAGAAATACGGACGTTCGCCGAGCGTAATCCCGGTCATAGTACAACTCTGACCATCCTCCGTTTGCCGGCTCGAACAGGCGTGTGTACGCGCCGTTGCCGCAAGCTCGCATCCAGCCAAACCCGGCACTGCCCGGACCGCCAAAGCCGGACCCCAGTCTTGCCTGCACCGCAGAAACGTATAGGTAAAGTTGACTCTGGCCGTTGCAGAATGAAGAAGGCAAGCCTTGCGGAATAGTGATGTACAGATCCTGACCGAAGGCCCAAACCGCTGCCCTAACGAAAGAAGAGGAAGCCATCAATATCACCAATGCCAGGACAAAACTCGCAAGTGTCCCAAGAGCCGTGGGTATATGGGGTGCTGGTTTTCGCTTTGATCTGATCTCGACAATTCGCAGGGTCAGCCTCTCGGGGTCAATTACACCCCTCTTGGGAGAGGTCGGCTCGCACAGAACCTGTGGCGCTTTGAAGGGAGAGCTTCGATGGACTGGCGTGATGGCGCAATCGTTGAACGGTGGAATTGATGTTGGCATAATATGGCCTCTTGTTTAGGACACTTTCGGGATTTCTTCAGCAGCTTGATGTACCTGGCTGGCGGCGGGCGGCAGGAGTGTGAAGAGCGCCCCGGGAAATTGGTCCACGCCCATGCTCGTACTGCCATTCCCGAGGGTCTGTTCGGCCAGCGTCGCCGGCCCGTCCGTCTCGACCCACTGCACGCGGGGATTGCGCTGGAGGCCCTTGAGCGCCGCCGCCGGGAGCAGCGCGGCAAAGCCATTGATCGAGCGATATTTCAACGTCGCCGTGAGGCCGTGTTCAGCCAGAAACCCGTCCAGGTCCTCGTCCTCCTGCAACACCACAATGTGCAGCGGATAAGCATTGGTCGGCGGCGCGACCACGGCGGCGGCCTCCACCCCTGTAGCAGCCGACGTGAGTCGGCTCAAACTGGATTCCTGCGGCGTGGCATCCTCCGCTGCGCTGGCTTGAAGATGGAGCGAATTGACGTCCGCTGCTACACCGCTTGAGGTAGCAGCCGATGTGAATCGGCTCAGACTTTCCACTCCGGAATCCTGTGGCGTGGCGTCCTCCCCGGTCTTCGCGGAAAGCTGGAGCGGACTGACGTCCGCTGCTACGAGCACTGCGACCAATAAACTCCGCCACAAGGTAGGGCGCGTCCCTCCGTATGCGTCGTTCGGGAGTTGGGCTGCGGCCGGCGGCGCGCACGGAGTGACGCGCCCTACCCACTCGCGAGCAGTCGTTTCCATGCTGCTGAATCGGTGCCTGAGAGTAGCAGCCAGCAGAGCCAGGGTGGTCAAGGGCCGTCTCATGGGCATGGCGTCATTCTTTCGCACGCAGCCAAAGCGCGCTAGAGGCATTTGCCTCTGGTAAATACCCTCAGTAAGTGTACGGACAGGGGCGTGGTTTGGCGTGGACTTGGCCAAGTGGCCTGGCGTAGAAAGGGTCATGGCCCTCGGGACGAACAGTTATTTCCACCGCCGTTACTGGCCGGCGTGGGTGGCTTTGGTTCTGGGATTGGCGGCCAGCGGTTGGCTGGCGCACGGGTTGTTTCGCGAAGCCGTGGGGCAGGACCAGCAGCGGTTCAAACTGGAGGCCCTCATTCTTTCCCAGTTGCTCGAGGGCACCATGGAACGTTACGAGGAACGGTTGGCCCGGTTGGCGGATCATTGCGCCCAATTCGATGAACTGCCGTTACACGTCTGGGAATTCCGCCGCAGTGCCATGACGGATTTTGCCTACAATATGCCATCGGTGATGCAGGCGGCGTATTGCCCCAAGATCGTGGCCGCAGAATTCGAGTCCCACGCGGCGCGGGGACGCGCGCTCAAGGGCGAGAGTTATGCCTTTGATCCCGAGTCCGTTCCCGGTCGCGAACTGGCGCTGCCGGTGTGGCACTCGTGGTCGCGCTCCGGATTCCCACCGCTTCAAGCGGGGACCGACCTGGCGCAACCGTCCACCTGGTATCCTCCCCTGGCGGCTGGTCTTGCCCGACCCAAAGGTTGGGTTTCCAGTGCTCCGATGCGCATCCCCCGCACCGACGGCGGCTTCGAGTGCGGCTTCTGGTTCGTGATGCCAATATTCAAACCCGAACAGGGGCCATTGCGAATCCAAAGGCGGGCGAATGAGCCCCAGGAAGACTTCGGCAGGCGGGTGCGAGAATTGAACCGTTCCGCAGCAACCGGGATGCTCGCGGTGTTTATCTCAACGGATCGGATGGTCGAACAGGCGTATAATCAGCCCGGAGCCGCGCCCCGTGTGCATGTTCGGTTTTATGCCAGCGGTGAACCGAACCCGGAAAGCTTGTTCAATTCCGAAACACAAGCTCCGGCCATTCCGCGACATCGCGAGGTTACCGTGCTGCCGTGGTATGGGAAGCGGTGGGCGTTGGAGTTGACCAGCACGCCGGTGTTCGAGGCGGATTCGGCGCGCGACATGGCCTACGTGACATTTGCTGCCGGCACGGGCATGACCTTGCTGGCGAGCGCGCTGGTGGGCCTGGCGCTGCGTGCGCGACACCGGCAGGAAGCTCTGACCGACCAAATCCGCGAGGCGCGCGACGCCCTGGCATCGGCTCAAAAGGAACGTGAGAAATTGAGTCACGACCTGCATGACAACACGATTCAGTCGCTCTATGCCGTGCAACTGGATCTCGGTCACACGGCCCAGAGGCTGGCCGAGGAACCTCAAACCGCCGGGCGGGAACTGGCGGCGGTGCGGGCGGAACTGGACTCGGTGATCGCCGAGGTGCGTCGCTTCGTCCTGGCAGAGGAGCGCCCGGAACAACCCGTGGAATTGCCGTCCGTGTTGAAAGCGGCGGCGGACCGGGCACGCGCTGGGAACCCCACGAAGGTCGAGTTGCGCTACGAGCCGGAGGCGTCGGATCGCCTGACGGGCGTTCAAGCGGTGCAACTGGCCAACATCGGCCGCGAGGCCCTAAGCAATTGCGTTCGCCACGCCCGGGCGCGGCGTGTGGACATTACGTTACGTTCCGACAGCGACGCGGTTTGCCTGGAGGTCGCGGATGATGGCATCGGGTTTGACCCCAACTCCTTCGCCAGGCAAGGCGTCGGGCTGACCAGCATGGCGACGCGTGCGCGGGAAATTGGAGGCACGCTACAATTGGATTCCGCGCCGGGCCGTGGCACGCGCGTCACGGTCCGCGTTCCCGCCGCACCACTTGAGCGCAATGGAGAACCCGATCCGGCCGACGATGAACCCGAGGAAACCGAGACATGAGCGAGGGCAAGATCATCAAATTGCTGCTGGTGGATGATCATCCGGTGGTGCGCGACGGGTTGCGCCGCGTGCGTGAGTTGACGCCGCAGATTCAAATTGTTGGAGACGCCGCCACGATGAAGGCGGCCGTGGCCGCGACCCTCCAACTCGAACCTGACGTAGTGTTGATGGACGTGCGACTGCCGGACGGGGACGGCATTGAGGCCTGCCGCCGGATCAAGCAGTTGCGGCCAGAAACGCGCATCCTGTTTTTGACCTCCTACGCCGACAACCGGTTTGTGTTGGCGGCCATGGAAGCGGGCGGCGACGGCTATTTGCTCAAGGAGAGCGACGCGCAGCGGGTTGTGGATGCCTTGCGCACGATTCTGCAGGGCGGGAGCGTATTTGATCCCATCGTGACGCAGGACGCAAGAGGCGGCGCGGCGACCAACCCGCTGGCCGTGTTAACCGGACAGGAGCGGCGACTGCTGGCGGAAGTAGCGCGCGGCAAAACCGACAAGGAAGCCGCCACACTGCTCGGGCTGACCGGCAAGACGGCGCGCAACTACTTGGATCGAATCTTCACCAAACTGAACGTGCATACCCGGACGGAAGCCGCGTTGCTGTTCGAGCGGTTCAAAGGGGAGATGTGAACCGAGGCGTCAGCCCAGAGCCAGCGCCGGCAGCTTGAAGTGAATGACGATCCGCAATGCCACATAACCGCTAAGCAGAATCCGTAAGGAAAACAACCCACATACCATCAAATTCGGATGGAGCGGAATTGCGTCCGCTGCTGCCGGGCTTGCGGGTGAGAATCGTGAGTTACTTTGCCGTTGCTCGTTCCATCATTAAATCATCATACCGGATGGGCGTGCCGGCAAAAGGGCTGCCAAACACCGAAGCGGCTCCCGGCACTGGTTCCTCGTCAGTTTCCGTCGTAATGGTCCATGCACCTGGTTCGTCCTCACCGGCTCGCCAGACCTTGCCTTCAATCTTCCACTCTCCCGCCTGGAGTTTGCGCACTTGAAGGCGCAGGTGGGTCCACTCCGCCGATTTCCAGTCGTATGGCACACTCACCTTGACCGCTTGATCGTCGAGCAATTCCAAGGCTTTTTTGGCCGGGGCGATTTGCAGTTTCCACCCACCCACCCCACCCAACCCCACGCCAAAGGTCGGGTAACGCCGCCCCCGGGCCGTTCCGTAAATCCGCGCGGATACGGCCACGTTCTCACTCTCCGCCGGGCCGAACTGGACGGAAAAGCTCTCGAGCGGCGCGCCGGGAAGTTCGAGGAACTTGTTGCCGCCATCTGCGCTTACTGCGAACTCGCCATTGGCAAACTTGAGGTCTTCCGGCAGTTCGCCCGGTTTCGCCTGCTCAAAATTGTTTGTGTACAGCGGTGGTGTCTGGGCGGGGGATTCACCCGCGGGTCTGGCTTTGTCCTTGGTCAGATTGGCGTTGATCCAATGCTTCAACGTCGAACTGCCCTTCCCGTAACCAGCCGGCAACTCGACATAATCCTGGGTTTGAATCTCCGGCGGGTTGCCCCAGTGCGCCGGAAAATCCTTTTTCACCTGAGCCGTCATCATTGTGACGGACACGGCCAAGGCTGCCATCATCCAACTTGTTCGCTTCATCATAAATTCATCATTCGTTGCGGAGCGCGGCCAGCAAATCGCCGCGCACGGCATAGCGTGTGGCCAGCCAGGTCCACAACGCGCCATTGATCAAAACCGCGGCCAGCGTCAGTGTCAGCGATACCACCGGCAACTGTCCCCCCGGCGCGAGCACCGCGGGCAACACCGCAACCGCGGCAGCAAACACGCCCAGCGCCAGTCCCACGGCGAGCAACGCGCCGTTCTCCACCAGCAGCAACCATTGCACAGTAGGTTTGCGGAAACCGACTGCCACGAGCAACGCCAGTTCCCCGCGCCGCTCCAGCACATTGCGCAAAACCACGATTCCCAATCCCACGCTGCCCAGCAACAAGCCCAGCCCGCCGAGCACCTGGAAGGTGCCGAGATAGGTGTTTTGCACCGCGTTAAACTGCGCCAGCCGTTGCGCGGCGGGCGTCAGTTCGAGGCCAACATCCTGCATCGCGCGCGACAGGGTGGCGGAGACCTCGGCCACGCGGTTGGACGGCGCATCAATCAGGAACATTCGATAGCCGCTCTCGCCGGGAAACCGCTTCACGAACTCCGCTTCGTCAATGAGGAGTTGGCCTTGCAAGATCGAATTCGCCACCGCGCCGACGATGCGCACCTTGAAGGGCTGTCCGCGTTCATCCACGTAATCAATCGTCTCACCGACCTTTTTGCCCATCGCCCACTGGATGGAGTTCGCGTCGCCGATGGCGGGGATTTCATCCATGAGCAAGGGGAGTTCATCGTCCTTAAACCGATAACGATGTGATAAGGATTTCCAAGACTTGGGATCTTTAATTTCTTTGGCCGCTTTCACAAAAGCAAACCGACCCTCAAGCATCTCCGGCTTCACGCCCAGCAGCCGCGGCTGCTGCGCGCGATTCAAATTCAAACAACTTGCCTCGTCGCCTTCGCGCACGCGGAACGGTACCAGCGTCACGCCCTCCAGATCGCGATCATTCAGGGCAAAGAAATCGCGACCTGACTCACGGTTCAAATCATGCACCACGGGCATTGTTGTCTCGCCGATGAGAGCGAATCCGCCAGTGCCGGAAGACCGCAGACTGGCGTCGCGATTCGCATCCAGCCGGAACACACCAATGGAGACGATCAGAAAACTTCCGCAGGCCAACATGGCAACGGTGGCCAGACTTCGCTTCCGCCGCCGCGCGGAACCGCGCAGAGCGAGTGACACTAATGTGATGGGAGCGCCGGTTTCCACCCCGGCCAGTTTATCCGCATCGTTGGTCCGAGCCGGTTCGGAGACCGGCGCTCCGCCCAATTGGGTCAACCGTGCGCTCACAAAGCTCAACCCCGCCACCAGAACCACCGCGCCCGCGCCGAAGAACGCCCCCGCATTCGCCATATCTCCACGCACCAGTGCGTAACCAACCAAACCAAGTGCGCCAGCCAGAGCAACAACTCCGAAGATACGGCCACGGCTGTGGGCGGCGGACGCTGCAGTTTGGACTTCTCCCACCAACAATTCCCGCGCGGGCCGTTTCACAAATTTCCGCAACGCCAGCCAGATTGTCACCGCGCCCACCGCCGTGGCGGCAAACACGCCGATGATGAGCGTTTGCGGTGTGGCGTGAAAAGTCAGCGCAGACGCGCCTACGGCATCGCGCCAGATTGTGGCGAGCCCGTGCAACATGGCGCGCGCATAAGCCAGACCGCCAATGGCACCCAGCACACCACCGATGAACGCCAGCGCCACACCTTCGCGCAGCAGAAGCTTCCGCACCTGCGGCGGCGTGAATCCCAGCGCGAGCAATGTGCCGACTTCCGGCGCGCGTTGTTCGAGGCCGAACTGAAACAACATCGCCATCAACAACAAGGCCGCGGCGATCAGAAAGAAACTGAAGCCAAGAAACAACCCACCGAAATCCTGCGACTGCTCCGCGGCAGCCAATGCCTGTTCCCGCACGGGCACGAAACGGAAGCCCAACTCCTCTGGTTTGAGATTGGCGAGGATTTGCGTTTCGAGCGCGGCGCGGTAACGCTCGATGAGATCAGTTTGACTCCCACCCTCACCCTGACCCTCTCCCCCGGGGAGAGGGGACAGCGTTTGGCCGGCTCTGGATGGCTCTGAGTGGGTCGAGCCGGCGACAGTCTCAGTTGGGTTCTGAGCCTGAGAGCGATTCTCCCTGTCCCCGGGGGAGAGGGCTGAGGTGAGGGGAAGCGTGTTCGTTGGAATGTGAAATCTGATGGCCGTGAGATCGCCGAAACGGTTGGCCCACATCTTCTGCCCGGCGGCAAGCGTGACAAAGGCCTTGGGTGTGCCACGATGTTGTTTCCAATACTCCTCATCCTGATCGCGAATTTTGTAAACGAGCGGAAAGCCCGCGTCCCAATCGCTCGTACTCTCGGCCTTCTCGATGCCGGGAAAATCCGGCATCAACGTGCGATCCGCCCACGGCATTTCCATTGGCGCAATGCTGTGGACCCGGAACGTGTTCGTGTGCTCGATCAACCGCGCTCCCGATTCAGGATCGAAATAGACCAGCGACAGGGCGTCACCCGGTTTGACGTGCAAATCGTCGGCGAGCCATTGGCTGACGATGATTTCGTCATCGCGCATGTCCGCCGGGGTCCACGGCGCGCCAGCGGCGGTGACCATGGAGTAGGGGGTTTGGTTCGTGCCCGCTTGCAGCAGGTTGACGAGGTAGGTGAGAATTGGCTGGGCGTTGGTTGCCGCCAGTCCAGCGGCAGCCACAGGGCGATCCAGGAAGACCCGTTTGGTGCGCAGTTCAATGATTGTCCCGTTGGTGCTAACAAACAGGCCGTGCTCTGAATCCTCCAGTGACCAGCTTTGCCGAAAGGCCTCATGGGCCAACGCCACCGCCTGATCGGCGGGCAGACTGGCTTGGCGATCCAGCCATTCGTTCACTCGGAAGACCGATAGCCACGGGCGAAGACGTTCCCAGAAACCGCTGCTACGGTGGTTCTCAGCCAGCGCCATCGGAGCAAGAATGAAATTCATCCGGTCTTCCAAACCGGTCGCACTCTGAAGTTCATCCTGATTTACAAACGCATTCAGCCGGGAGCCTTGCGAACTGGTGAGACCGAAGTCGCCGAAATCGGCGGCCGACACACTTCCCGCGACGCGAAGTCGCAGTGTGGCTGTGGATTCCGAGCGGGGCGTGATGGGCGCCTCACGGGAAAGCGCCGAAGGCTTGTGCAGCCGGAACAAAACCGGGTCCCCCTCCTTGACGCCGAGTCTTTGCTTCAACGCTTCGTTGAGCAACACCGTCCCCGGCGCAATGTGACGAGGCTGGCCATTCGGCGCGTAATCCCAGAAAAACCCCGTGGAGCGATCAAACGAATCCAAGCTGTGTGTCTCGCGGCCGATCCAGTCCGGATTGCGAACGCCAATCAAATTCACCTGGCTGACGCGCACCGAACCGTCCGGCAGAGTCGCCACGGACGGAAGCAAAAGGGCTGCTGCGGGTCGAGCGACGAATGTTCCTTTGATGTCGCCTGTCTGCCAAATCGCACTATTCCATGGCAGATTTGTCCCGAGTATTTCTGTGAAGAAGCGGTCACTGGGCAGCAACATTAAATCAGCCTTGCCCACCCGGGCCAACGCCCGCTCCCGCAAACTCTGCTTCACGGAATCCCCCACCACGAGCGCACCGATGAGGGCCGCGCTGCCAATGGCCGCGCCCAGCACCACGCCCAGATGCGAGCGCCAATGGTAGGAGAGACTGCGGCGGATGAGCGTGCGGAAGGTCATGAAAAAATGCTCAAAGACCCAAATACCCAAACACCAAAGCCTGCGCTGCCCGGTGCTTGCGGATTTGGGTATTGGTGTGCTTGGTTCATTGGGTGTTTAGCCTGTCATTCTCCACCAACCTGCCGTTCTCCAACCTCATCATTCGTTTCATTCTCCTGGCCAACTCCAACGCGTGCGTCACCACGATGAGCGTCACACCTTCTTCCTGGTTCAACTCGACCAGCAACTGGCCCAGTGCCGTGGCGGAGGCATGGTCGAGTGCGCCGGTGGGTTCGTCGGCCAGGAGCAATTGCGGTTGATTGATGAGCGCGCGCACCACGGCCACGCGCTGGCGTTCGCCGCCGCTCAATTGACCAGGGCGATGGTGCAATCGCCCGTCCAAGCCGACGCGCTTGAGCAAACGTTCGGCGCGGGCGGAGGGCGTCTCCGTGGGGACTTCGGTTTTCGGTTTTCGGTTTTCGGTTTTGACGACAGCCAGCGTCGGCACGAGGACGTTTTCCCACACGCTGCATTGCGGCAGGAGGTAGTGTGCCTGAAAGACGAAACCAATTTGCCGGTTGCGCACGGCGGCGACTTGTTGGTCGTCGAGGGCGGCCAGATTTTTTCCATCGAGCAACACCTCTCCGCTGGTGGTGCGGTCCAGGGTGCCGATGATTTGCAGCAGCGTGCTCTTGCCCGATCCGCTGGGACCAACGATGGCCAGCGAATCGCCGCGCGTCACGGTGAGGGTGATGCCATTCAGCACGGGCAGCGCGTTGGCGCCGTTCGCGGCGGCGTAGCGCTTGGTCACGTTTTTCAATTCGAGCAGATTGGCTGGCGCTGACATGGGTCAATTGTAGCCGAGGAATTGCGGCCGGGGGAAAGAAAATTTACCTCAGCGAGACCAGTGGCTAAATGGCGGCGATGAATCGCGTTGGGGAACAAGATTGCCAAACACTTGAAATACCCAAGCACCCAACTACCCAAGAACGCAACTACCCAATCACCCCAAGTGACCCCGCTGCACCAAGCGCATTGCTGGCTTGGGTACTTGGGTCTTTGAGAGTTTGGGTGCTTCTCAAGCTTCGCGTTCCACGTTCTCCTGCTTCAACCTTGCGAGGGCGGCCAGCGCCGCTTCACTCTCCGCCGCCTTTTTGCTCTTGCCCATACCGCGCGCCAATTCGATTCCGGCATGTTGCACGATGCACTCAAACACCCGGTCATGATCAGGCCCGCTGCTGGCCACCATGTGATACTGCGGCGCCTCGGTGGACCGCGCCTGAAGAAACTCCTGCAACTCACCCTTGGGATTCTCCAGAATGGGGATGACATTCAACCCGCCAAACGCGGCGGCGAACTCTCGCAGGATGAATTCGCGTACCGCTTCGAACCCGCCGTCGAGAAACATGGCGCCGACCAATGCCTCGTAGGTGTCGGCCAGCGCGGACGGGCGCTCACGCCCGCCGTGCAGTTCTTCGCCGCGGCTCAGAATCAGGTGTGGTCCCAGTCCCAGTTCGCGGCCATGCACGGCCAGCGTGCGGCGATTCACCAGCTTGGCGCGAGCTTTGGTCAACGGGCCTTCACCGAAGGCAGGAAAGCGCTCGTACAATTCCCGCGTCAGCACCAGTTGCAGCACGGCGTCCCCAAGAAATTCGAGCCGCTGATTGTGCTGCACCGGTGCGCCCTGCTCGTGGGCCACCGAGGGATGCGTCAAGGCCAGACGCAGCAATGCCGCGTCGTGAAAAGTGTAGCCCAGCCGGGTTTGGAGCGTGGCAGATTCGGCCATGAGTTAGAGGAGAAACATTGAAAAGCCACGACTCGGCATCCTGCCCTCAAGCAGGCACCTTTTGATGCCGCTGGGGGTGACGGATTGATTCATGTTGGGGATGGTGCAGAAACCGCGACCTCCGACTGCGGTTCGGAAGGCGCCGGTTGCTCTTGCGTCACGGGCGGTGGCGGATTCAAGCCGTGTTCCAAGAGAGCCGCCACGTCGCGCTGAACCGCCTCCAGTTGATCCAGACGCAAGTCGGGATCAGCGATGGTGAACACGTCGCCAGTTTTTGGCTGTTCGTAGATGAACGTACGTTTGCCGTCGCGAACGATTTGTTCCTTCACCTTGAGCAGGCGTTTGCGTTCGAGCATCACGGCCAGAATGTAGCCGGCGGGCACGTAGCGCGGATCGTTTTGCTCGACGAGTTTGCGGAGCAGGGTTTCGGCGGTTTCCTTTTGAATTGGGTCACTCGGCGGCGGCGGCGCTTCGTAAATGCCGTGCCAATAGGAAATGAAGCCCTTGCGCTCCCGCGCGCCGTCGCTGAACTGCTGCTGCCAGCAGGCGGCGCAGATGTCGGAGCGGCGCAGTTCGGTTTTCTCCTCGTACAGCAGGGTATGATACGCCTCCTGATCGGCATAAGGTTTGCCGCAGGACTCGCACGCATGGCCGCGGGATTGAATGTTCCAATCGTTCATCGAGAAATTGATCGCATGACGGTATCGCCGATGGAGGGATTATTGCGCAGGTTCGCACGCGCGCAACCCCAATTGCAGCCGGTCACTGCCGCGCCCGGTAAAAGCGCGGCCCGGCATTGGTGAGCGCGGAATCGTCCACGAAGTCCGAAGGCGAATTGGTCAGGACGCCGCTCCATAGTTCAAACCACGCGGTGAGGTTGCTGGAAACGTCAATCGCGAATGGCAGACCAACTTCGCCGCTAAGGCTTAATTGTACGCGCCGATCCGGGAGCAGGGACGTGACTTCGAGCACGGGCGCGGGCGGCGGCGTCACGGTGAGCAGCGCGTTGGAACTGGTCACGCTGCCGGCGACGTTCGTGACGACGACGGAGTAATTGCCCGCATCGTTCGTTTGCGCGTTGATGAGCGGGTAGCTGCTTTCCGTGGCGCCGGGAATGTTCACGCCGTTCAAGCGCCATTGATAACTGAACGGCTCCGTGCCCTCGGCGGTCACGAAGAAGGTCGCGTCGCCGCCAGTAAACACGGATTGACTCTGCGGTTGTTCAGCCAATGAGGGCGGGACGCGGACGGTCAGCAGCGCGACACTGCTGGTCACGCTGCCAGCGGCATTCGTGACGACCACGGAATATTCTCCCTCATGAACCGGCTGCGCGTTCAAGCGGGTGTAACTGCTGCCGGTCGCGCCCGCGAGGTTCAGCCCCGCAAAACGCCATTGATAACTCAACGGCGCATCCCCCGTGACACCGATGTTGAACGTAGCGTTCGCGCCCTGGTTCACCACGAGGTCCGACGGCTGGTTGGTGATCGCCGGAGGTTGCGGCGGCGGGACGAAGACGAATTTGATGGCATCGCTGTACATCCGCGACGAGCCACTCAGGACGCCGCTCGACCGGGTGAAGGTGAGCGTCGGCACCGTGACACCAAGGTTTGCGGTCATTCGCCCGAGCAACTCCCACGTGTTGCCGCCCGGCTCACGGAAAATGGTGGTGCTGGCGGGCAGGCCCGTGCAGCCGCTTTGCCCCACCGTCACAATGATGTCATCCGAAATGCTCGCGGCGCTGCCGTGCGTGAGATAAACGTCGTAGGTGCCGCCTGCCACCGGCAACGTTGGCCGGATGGTGAAAGACGGCGTGCCGGAGCTGGCGTACCGCGAGCCTTGCTCGGCAGACCCGCTCAATGGCGGCGCGGAGCTTTTCAACGTCGAATTCGCAAACCCCGAATCCGAGTACGGTGGATTCCCATTCAGGCCTCCGCCCGGCAGCCGGCTTTCCACAATCACGTCATTCACCACTCCCGGCGGATTGCTCTTAAAGGTCAAATTGCCGCTGGTGGCCTGCAAACCGGTCACGTTACGCGAGCGGACCCGGTAATGATACGTGGTGTTCGGCGTCAGTCCGGTCAAACCGATGGCGTGGTTGAGCGTCAGGGCCGCATTGCTGACCGTGTTGCCGTAGGCGATCGTCGGTCCATAATCCACAGCGCCGTTGGCGTTTTCATCCGTCGTCCAGCGGATGATGACGGAGGTGTCCGTGAGGTTGCTGGTGCCGACGCCGGAAATGACCGGCGGCGTGCTGTCAGGCGGGAGTACCAGGCTGACTGCCATGTTCATGCCGGCGGTCACCGTGATGTTCGTCGTCACCACGCCCAAATCCACGGCGGTCGCGGTGACGGTGTAAGTGCCCGGCGCGGTTTCGAAGAAAGCGAATTTCCCATGTGGTTCGCTCCGCTGCGTGCGCCCGGGCGCGGTATTGATCGTGAGCGTGGCATTGTACACCGGCGCTCCGCCAATCTGCCTTGTCACCGTGCCGCGCACGATACCCTTGGTGGGCGTCGCTTTCCAGGGAATGGCCGGCACATCCACCCAGGTGGGTTGAAAGTTGTTGCGGAGGTAAGTCAACGTGCCCGCGCGATCCACGGTGCCGCTGTTGGGCACGCGATAGCTGTAAAGCACTGAGCCGGACAGCGGCTTGTTGCGGATGTAATTCAACTGCCAGAGCGTGTTCTCCTTGGTGTTCAAGTAAGCGCCCTGTCCCTGGTAAACGCGCCGCACGCCCTGATGGTTGAACGCGTCATCCACGCGCGCCTGGAAAATCCCGTTGTCCGACGTGTAGCCCATCGGCATGCAGATATCCAGAAGACCCTCATTGTTCCACGCCGCCCAATCCTGGAAGCGCGCATTGAACGCATCGGTGCGGCTGCCGAACACAGCCGCGGAAATGACGAGGTTGCTGCGGATGGCCAGCAGGTCGCTGTTGACCCAGCGCAGGAAGTCCGTCACCTGTCGCCGCCGCCAGTTGGCAAATTGCGCGTCCGCCGGCACGGGCTGCCCGGTCAGGCCGAACTCGGCGTTGTAGCGCGCGATGGCCGTGGGGTTGTAACCCGAGTCCTGCTGCGGGTAACGAATGTAATCCCAGTGAAACCCATCCACCTCGTACCGCCGGACGATGTTGGTGGCCATCACGTAATTCCACAACGTCGCGTCGGGATGACCGGGATCGAGGTAATAACCTTCCGCCAGATAATTTGCCCCGGTGGAATTCCGCATGAGGTATTCGGGGTGCGCATTGAAGACGTGCCCCGGCTGCGGCGGTGGTGTGGTACTGCTCCAGATGACGTGGGTGGTGACCCAGCAATGCACTTCGATGCGCGGTGAACCAGAGCGTGCCTTGGTCAGAATATCCTGCAACGCGTCGAAGTTCGAGGCGATGGCGGTGGTCTTGGGATCATTACCGTTGATGCCGGGCGTGTAGAATGCGTCCCCGCGCCGGCGCATTTGCACGATGATGGCGTTGTAGTTGTAAGTGCGGCAGTCGGCGATGAGTTGCGTGACCTGGCTGGCGTTTAGAAAGCCAGTGCCCCAGGCATCCACCCACACGGCGCGCATTTCGTTGCCTTGCGCCGCAACCGACCATCCACAGACCAAACCGGCCAGGCCGAGGACGCGCCCGGCGGCGTGAAGAAGCTGACGATGAAACAACATGGCGAGAGCCGGCGGGAGGTTCAGTTGCGCAGCCGATAGAACCGTTGCGGCCCGTTCGTCGCCGTCAAGTCGGTGAACTCGAACACTCCATTGGTGCTGATCACGTCGGTGAGGGGGTGCCACGATGAGAGATTGGTGGACGTCTCCAGCGTATAGGTGAACGCCGCGTGGCCGTCCCAGCGCAGTTGCACGCTGCCGTCTGGCAATCGCCCGACCAACTTGAATTCACCCGGCACGGGGGCGAGCACGAGCAACGTCGCCACGGAACTGGTCACGCTGCCAGCCACGTTCGTCACCACGACCGAGTAATCCCCGGAGTCCGCGATTTGCGCGTTGGTGCGCGTGAAACTGCTGGCGATGGCGTTTGGCAAATGCGCATCGAAATACCGCCACTGATAGGCCAGCGGAGCCGTGCCGGTGGCGACGACTTGAAGCGTGGCGTCTTGTCCGACACCGACGGTCAGGCTCTGCGGTTCGGAAAGAATTTCCGGCGGCACCAACACGGTCAAGGAAACCACGGCGCTGGTCGTCGCGCCGAAGGCGTTGGTGATGACCACGTGAAACTCGCCCGCGTCAGATGCCTGCACGTCTTGGACCGCGAAGGTGTTGTTGCTCGCGTCAGGATAAGGCGTGCCATTGAACCACCATTGATACGCGAGCGGCGCGTCGCCCGTGGCCGTAACGCTGAATGACGCGTTGCCACCCTGGATGACGGTCTGGTTCTGCGGTTGACTGGTGATGGCCGGGGGCGCAGGCGGCACGGCGCATTGAATTTCCAGTGCCAGCAGTCCGTTGTTCGCGCCGAGGGCATACACGCGCCCGTCACTGAAATCCACCGCGCCGGTACCCGTGCCGGTGTTGTCGTTGTCGGTGGCGAAAGTCGCCGAGGCCAGCAGGACAGGGGTGCCGTTGGTGGAAGTCAGATCGTAAAGTCGCAGGTGGTTGTTGGTCGCGCCCACGTTGATGCCGGCCATCAGGTTCAACTGCGGGCTGATGCCGATGGGGGCGACCGTGCCTGGAATACCCGGGCTGCCGTGACTACGGATGGTTGCTCCCGTGCCGGTTTGCAGATCGAACTGCACCTGCCGCAAGTTCTGTGAGGTTGCCTTGCCCCAGAACGTGTTGTTCGCGCCGAACGCCAGACCCAGACCGAACGCACCTGTCGGTGCGTCCGCCACGGTGATCAGCGTGGGGTTGAAGTTGAGTCCATCGGTCGTGGTGAAGACGGCCACAACGTTGCCGCTGCGGGCGGCGATGATGATCTGCGTGTTCGTGCCGGCGCCGCGCACGTCCATCGTGTCGCCCCAACGCTGACTGTTGCCTGCACCGGGATCGCCGGAATACGCGAGCGTCGGCACGGTGGAGGAACTGTCGTTTGACCAACGGTAGAGTTTGAAGTCGGTAGTGGGGCCGGCGGTCGTAAGATTCCCGGCATAGATCGCGCCATCGTCCGCTGCGCCCACCATCAGCAGCGTGTAAGTGCCGCCCGAGACGCCGGTCTTGTCCAGCGTCCCCAAGTCTGCGCCGGTGGCGGCGTTCAGGACATGAATGGTTGGGCTGGTGCGATTGATCAGGATGAGGCGATCCGTGGCGGGGTTGTGAGTCATGCCGCGCTCGTTCGGCAGGGACGCCACGGTCAGATAGGGCCGGGCACCGGGCGCGAGACTCCACAAGGGCGTCATGCCGATGGGTGCGCAAACCGGTTGCACTACCAACGCGGCCACGCGGCTGGTCACCGCCCCGTAGGCATTGGTCACCACCACCTGATAACCGCCGGTGTGGTTCGTCTGCGTAGGATTGAAAACAAGCTGCGCGTCAGTCGCGCCGGGAAGCGGGCTGTTGTTGAAATGCCACTGATAAGCCAACGGTTCGGCGCCGTTCACACCGACGGAAAGCACGGCGATTTGGCCGGCGGAAATGATCACGTCAGCCGGTTCGCTGGTGATGCTCGGCGGTACGGGCGCCGGAAGAACTGTCAGCGTCGCGTTGGCGCTGGTGGCGGTGCCGGCAAAGTTCGACACCACTACGGAGTAATTGGCGTTCGCATCAGGTTGCACGTTGGTCAGAGTGAACTGGTCACCGGTGGCGCCAGAAACCGACACGCCGTTGGAGCGCCATTGATAACCGAAGGGCGTTGTTCCCGCAGCCGCGACCGTGAAGGTGACGTTCACGCCTTGCGTCACCGTTTGACTCAAAGGCTGGGTCGTGATGGTGGGTGGCACAATAACGGTGAGCGTGGCGACGCTGCTGGTCACACTACCGAGCGAATTGGTCACCACCACCATATAATTGCCAGCGTGCGCGGTTTGGGCATTCGCGCGGGTATAGCTGCTGCCGGTGGCGCCAGCGAGATTGCCGCCGTTGAACCGCCATTGATAACCCAGCGGCGACTGGCCCTCGGCGGAAACCGTGAACATGGCGTTGCTGCCCTGGCCAACGATCAGGCTCTGTGGATGCGCGGTGATCGTGGGCGGCGCGGCGGTGCCGAGGACAAGATTCTGTTCATACATGTTACCCGTCACCTGACCGAGGGCCACGTTCACCGCTGCCTGCGAATTTGCGTAACCCGCCTTGCTGGCAGTGACTGTGTAAGAACCCGGGGGCAAATCAATGAACGCGTAGAACCCGGTGCCATCCACATACTGGCTGCGGTTGACCGGACCGGTGAGATTCACGACGGCGTGATCCGCCCATTCGCCGGTGCCGGCCAGCGTGACTACGCCCATCAGATGACCGGTGGTGGGCGAAGTTTTCCACGGCATGGGCGGGATGTCGGCCCAAGTGGGTGTGACTTGCGAAACCAACGAAGGACTGAAGCCGGCCCAATTACCGCCAGAATAAGGCACGCGGTAGGAATATCCGGCGAAGCCCTGCGCGTAATTGCCCGCCGGCGAGGGATCGCGCGTCATTTGAAGTTCGAGCGTCGCGTTGGCCAAGGAGTTGAGATAAACCCCCGGCCCGACAATCACCTGACGGTTGAACTTGCGATCCTTCTGAAAATTCATCCAGCGAGTGTAATCGTTCGGCAGACTGGCCCAGTTGTAATACGTCATCGGGATGGACAGGTCCAGAATCCCCTCCTGTTGCCAACTGTCCCAATCCGAATACACGTCGTAGTAAGGCCGCGTGTTCATGAAGGCTGACCGGGTGGAGGACGTGGGCGAGGGATTCCACGTGACGAACGCGCCGGATTGCTTGATCCACGGCTTGGTTTTCTGGACGCGAGCGTACATCTGCCGCACGAACGCCGTGACCTGATCACGCCGCCATTGTTTGAATTGCTCGTTGCCGGAAGAAGGATCCGTGGACAAACCGTAGCGGGCCTTGTAGCGCGCCACACTGGTGGGATTGAAACCTTCGGTGTTGGCCTCGAAACGGATGTAGTCGTAGTGAATGCCGTCAATGTGCCCATCCGTGCCGTCCGGTCCGGCCGTGGTCTGGAAATTCACCAGGTCCATGTGCGCGTTGACCAGATACTCCAGCGCCTTGGGATGGCCCGGATCGAACGCGCCGTCACTGTTCTCCGAACCCGCGGTGGAACTCAACCGCGTGGGCCAATAATTGGCCGGGTTGTTGGGGTCGCTGTGCTGCGAATACACCACGCCCCTGGCGGTCTTGAACACCACCGACCAGCAGTGGACCTCAATGCGTTTCTTGCCGCCGGTGGTGTCATGGGCGGCTTTGATCATCGCGGCCAAGGCGTTGAAGTTCGCCGGCGAAAGACCGGACATGTACGGCTCGCCCACACCGGAGGGATAAGCCACATCGGCACGCCGACGCACCTGGACCACGACCGCGTTGCAATTGGCATCGCGGATGGTGCCCCGGGAGTTCGGATCGCCCACCTTGCCCAGCAGTGTTTCGACCTGGGCCTGATTCAGGAAACCCGCCCCCCAGCCATCCACCCAAAAGGCGCGGTATTCCTGGCCTTGCGCCAGGGGAGACAACATGCCCAACAGCCAATACACAGCAACGATGAGCCACCTCCCCGCCACCCGAGCCAACCAACGACAATTCAACATAACCGCACGAAAGTCGCAGATTTGACGGTTGGATTCAAGCGATTGCGCCGAGCGGGGCTTTCAACTTGTCAAGTGATTGGTAACATTTGTCTCGTGAACTCCCAATCCGATTTCTTCATGCTGGCGTTGGTTGCCGCGTTGGTTGCGGCGGTCCCGCACATAATTGAGCCGTTGCTGCGATCGCTGGTTTCTCAGTGTGGGCGAAGGTCGGGAAGATCCGCGGCCAATGACGGCAAAACATGCTTGCGAGAGACGGTGGGTTGAGGATGCTGGCACGAATTGATGCCATTCGAGTGGAAGCCGACAATCAAACGGCGTCGCGGCCAGTTCCTCCTGGTGCTTGCGGCGATGGTGGCTGCGTGGTGGTGGCTGGATCACTTGGACGACGGGGCCAAAGGGTTGAGGGTTGAAGTGGCGCGCCACGCGGTTGTTGGCGAGCCGCTGCCAGTTCACATTCATTTGGCGGGATTAGCGGAAGCCACCTACCTGTGCGCCGACCTTCACTGGACAAACAAGCGTGATGCGTCCAACGGTTACCTGGCAACGGGAGGAATGAAGCCGGTGGGCAGGGAAGGCGGTAGTTTCGATTTCGAGATTATCGTTCAGGCCACCAATGAGCTCCGGTTTGTAAACGTGATCATCTATCTCAGCCCAACCGGAGCTTGGCCCGACCATACCTTCGCCGCGGCGACGGCTCTCATTCCGGTGGTGAGCAGTCATCCTGCTGCCACGCCTAAAATGTCGCGGGTGCCGATTCAATTGCTCAAAGACCGCGGCCGCGAGAATGTTCGTCCGACGGTGATTCCACGATTGATGACGGCCCTGCTGCTATTGGCTTCAGCGATGATCGCCTGGGTGACTTGCCGTTCAATTTCCCGCGACCCCACGAGTTCACACCAGAGACTTCGTCGGTGGCAATACTTGGCCGCGGCATTGACGCTGGCTGGTGTTTGGGAGTTGTTGGCCATGGAGAACTGGGTGGGGATGCACCTGCGGGCACTGGCGCGGGCGGGCGATGTTTACCACGCGCGTTCGATTTTCCAGCGGGCCGTAATCAGCGTCACGCTCGCCGCCACCATGGCGTTTTTGTGCTTCGGGTGGCGCAAGCAAAGGTCGGATCAAGTCTTGCTGGTCTTCTTTGGCCTCTACCTCGTCAGCTCTGCCCTAAACCTTCTCTCCTTCCATTCATTCGATGCATACGCCGGGATTTCCTGGCTGGGGGTTACGTTGGTCGAGGCGTTGAAGTTCGTGTGCGCCGCGGTCACCCTTGGCGCCACCTGGCAGGCACGGCGATGAAGGAATTTTTGTCGGAAGAAATGCCTCCACGAAGCCGTCCACCCGTTGGGGCAACGGAATACACTCCACGAAACCATGCAGGTTTTGGAGAAGTCGCCCGCCGCGAATGAAGCTGAATCCCGGCTGGGCGGGAGCGAACCCAAGAGTTTGGCAGACAATCTGGCGACGGCGTGAGCATCCTCCTGTTTTTCCGACGACGCGATCGGATTGGCACCTTGGAGACAGCCCCCGCATTTCCGCTCGAATGGGCGGGCGGCTGAGTCATGGCGCTTGCGGGGTGCCAGGCGACAGAGTAAACCATTGGCATCCGCCACAAGCCAACATGAACCGAATCACTCAACTGACACGCGCCTTCACGCTCATCGAATTGTTGGTGGTCATCGCGATCATCGCCCTGCTTGCCTCGATGTTGCTGCCCGCGCTCACCAGGGCCAAGGCCAAGGCCCATCAAACCGGCTGCCTCAATAACTATCGCCAGTTGCAAATCTGCTGGCAGATGTATGCCGACGATAATCATGACGGCCTGCCGGCCAATGAAGCCATTACCAGCGGCGGCGGTTCGCGCGCCGCGCTGACGGTCGGGGCCAATTCCTGGTTGCAGGGTAATGCGTGGACGGACAGCACCTTGACGAACATCCAGCGGGGCGTGCTGTTCAGCTACAATCAATCCGCCAGCATCTACAAGTGTCCCGCCGACAAATCCACCGTCCGCGACGAGGGCCGGATTCCCCGCACGCGCAGCGTTTCCCTGAGCATGTACATGAACGTGCGCGCCAATCCGTCGGATCCCGATTACAACCGCTGCTGGCACAAGACGACGCAGATCCGGAATCCGGGACCGGCCAAAGCCCTGGTGTTCATTGATGAACACGAGAAGAGCATCCAGCAAAGCGCCTTTGGCATCAACGCCCCCGACCGCTGGTGGCTCTTCGGCACAAGCCAGTGGACTTGGATCAGTTTTCCCGCCACGCGGCACAACAACGGTTGCGTCCTCACGTTCGCCGATGGCCACGCCGAAACCTGGCGCTGGGTCGAACCCAACACCCTGCGCATTTCGGGTTTGAACACCTGGATTGTTCTGCAACTCGCGGCCGGCAGGTTTCAAGACCGCGACTTGAGCCGTTTGTTCGAGGTCATTCCGCAGAAGGTGCCGATCTTCTGATCCAAAACGTTTTCCCTCCGACTTTGGACTTTGGACTTTCGTCCGCACCCGTTAGCATCCGCGCATGCTCACTCAGTTGACAACTCAACTTGGCGCGGTGCGTTCATTGGATGCCGACCAGGTGCGTCTGGCCGTGGAACAACTTGTGGACGAGAGCGTGCCGCCCGCCATGAAAGCGGATTTCCTCAGCGCGCTGGCCCGCAAAGGCGAAACCACGGAGGAAATCTGCGCCTTCGCGCATGAACTGCGCGCCCGTTCGGTGCAACCGCCGCTCGATGCGGAAACCCGCGCCCGCGAAATCCTGGATGTGTGCGGCACCGGCGGCGACCAGTTGGGCACGTTCAACATCTCGACGACGGTGGCCATCGTATGTGCGGCCGCCGGCGTGACCGTGGCCAAGCACGGAAATCGCGCCATCACTTCGCAGACCGGCAGCGCGGATGTGATCGAAGCCCTCGGCATCCGCGCGGATTCGTCGCCGGCGGAGGCGGCACAATCCTTGCGCGAGCAGAATTTCACGTTTTTCTTCGCGCCGAATTACCATCCGGCGTTCAAACACATTGCGCCGGCGCGCAAACTGTGTGCGGAACGCAAGCAGCGGACGATTTTCAACTTTCTCGGGCCGCTGCTGAATCCCGCCCGGCCCACAGCGCAGTTACTCGGGGTGCCGCGGCCGGAATTGTGCGAGCCGCTGGCGCGCGTGCTGCAATCACTCGGGCTGCGACGGGCCATGGTGGTGTGCGGAGAGGTGCCGGGTGCGAGCTTCCAGGCGGCGGGCGGAGCGGCCAATTTGGATGAGTTTTCCACGCTGGGGCACAGCAAGATCGCGGAGTTTTATCAGGAACGCGGTTTCACGGTTTCGATGTTTGATCCGGGCCAGTTCCCATTGCAGCCGGCAACCTTGTCCGACCTCCGCGGCGGAGACAAGGTGGCCAATGCAGAAATCATCCGGCGCATCGTGCGCGGCGATGATCGCGGCCCGAAACGCGAAGCGGTCTTGTTGAATGCGAGCGCTGCTTTACTCGTGGCTGGACGCGTCCGCAGCATCACCGAAGGATGGGAACTCGCGGCGCAAACAATTGATGGCGGCAAGGCGGAAGCCAAACTGCGCGAGTTGACTACCCGTTGAAGCCGCAATTGAGATCCGCGGGTATCCCGGAATAGCTGCGGCTGAACCGCCAGAATGAACGTCTGAGGGGTTGCGCTGTCTGGTAGCGAAACCAACCCTCCGTCGAATTCTCAGTGGCAGCAAAAAGGCGCAGCCGTGGGCTGCGCCTTCAGGGAGAGACAAGGATTAGGCAAGAATCAACTGTTTCGCCGCGAATCATCCACAAGGCGGCCAATCCGAGGCCCAGCAATCCCAGCGTGCCCGGTTCGGGAACGGGATTGGGGCCACCGAAATTCATGTCCGTGATGACCTTGTTGACGAAACGAGGATCGCTGGCGCTGGTGAAAACGAACGCCAGTGGATTGGCCGCAGACCCGTTGACGACCGCTTCAATCTGGAAAACCCACGGAAACTCTCGATTAACCCAAGTCCCCCAAAACTTCTTCAGGAGCGTGCCTTTGGTCGGGATTTCCCTATACTGCCGGCGTGCGTATTGGCTCGCTGACTTTGACCTCGAATCTGTTCCTCTCGCCGCTGGCGGGTTACACCAACCTGCCGTTCCGGCTCGTGGTGCGGGAAATCGGCAGCGTGGGCCTTTGCACCACCGATCTCGTGAATGCCCGGTCGCTGCTCGAGAAACGGCCCAAGGCCCTCAAGCTCATTGAATCATGCCCCGCCGACCAGCCGCTCGCCGTACAGCTCTTCGGCAGTGTGCCGGAAGAAATGCGCGACGCGGCGGTTCTCCTCGAATCCCGGGGCGTGGCTTGCGTGGATATCAACATGGGTTGCCCCGTGCGCAAGGTCTGCAACGTCGGCGGCGGGTCCGCCATGATGGCGGAACTGGGCCAAACCACCGCGCTCGTCCGCGGCATGGTTAATGCCCTCAAGATTCCGGTCACGGCGAAAATGCGCCTGGGCTGGGACGACCAAAACATCACGGCACCGGACCTGGCACGCGCGTTGGAAGACGTGGGGGTGGCGGCAATTTTTGTGCATGGCCGAACGCGGGAGCAGGGCTTCGGCGGCACCGTGAATCTTGCGGGCATCCGCGCGGTGGCCCAGGCGGTGAAATCCATTCCCGTCATCGGTAATGGCGACGTAACCACGCCACAGGCCGCAAAGAAAATGTTGGATGCGACCGGCTGCACCGGCGTGAGTATTGGGCGCGGCGCGTTCTACAATCCGTGGATCTTTCAACACACGCTGCATTTTTTGAAAACCGGCGAATTGCTGCCTGAGCCGACATTTGAGGAGCGCGTACGCGTGCTCTGCCGGCATCTGGATTTGATGATCGAAATTTTTGGCGAGGAACTGGGGTGCCGCATGTTCCGGAAGGTTGCGCCCATGTATTCCCGAAGGTTTGGGCCGGCGAGCGAATTCAACAAGCGCGTGGTACTGGTGTCCACGAAGGCGCAGTTCCAGGACGTGCTGGAGAATTATCTAAACTGGCGGCGCCAGTTTCTGGACGAGCGTGGCGAGTTACAGCCGCGTTTCCGTCCACCGCCAATGGTCGCGTCGTTCATGCAGGCGGACGATACGCCACCGCAGAAGATTGCCGTGCCGAAAGGCCCCGTGGAAGTTTGGTGAACCTGCATTGAAGTAGAATTATGAGCAAACAGATCCCTGAAATCACTGCGGAACTCGCCGAATGGATCGCGCAGCAGCGAATGTTTTTCGTCGCCACCGCGCCGTTGGCGGCGAACGGCCACGTGAATTGCTCGCCCAAGGGCGGCGAAGCGTTTCGCGTGCTCGGGCCGCTGACCGTGGCATATCTTGATTACACCGGCAGCGGCGCGGAAACCGCCGCGCATCTCCGCGAGAACGGACGCCTCGTCATCATGTTTTGCGCGTTCGAGGGAGCACCCCAAATCCTGCGTCTGCATGGCCGGGGCGAAGTGCTGGAAACCAACCATCCCGAGTTCAAGGAACTGAGTGCGTTGTTCCCACCCAATCCGGGCACGCGCGCCATCGTGCGTATGAACGTGACGCGAGTTTCAACTTCGTGCGGATATTCCGTTCCGTTGTACGAGCATCGTGGCCAACGTGACGTACTCGACAAATGGGCCACCACCAAGGGCGCCGATGGACTGCGTGATTACCGGCAACAGAAGAATCAACGAAGTATTGACGGCTTGCCGGCACTGACGGATTTGAGTTGAGCAGTCAGTTTCATCCTCGCGGCCTGACGTTCCACAGGAACGCCAGCAGTATGATGCCCAGCACGGTGCAACCGACCACGCACCACAAGGCTGCGTCCCAACTGTAGTGTTGCGCCACCCAACCCATGCCCTTGCCTTGGATCACACGCCCGACGTAACCGAAGAAGCCCACGAATCCCGCCGCTGTGCCCACGGCTTTCTTCGAGGTCAGGTCCAGAGACATCACGCCGGAAAACATCACGGGCACATACACGAGAAAACCGATCACGCCAAAGAGCACCATGTCCACCCACAGCAACTCGGCTGGCACGAAGGCGATGGCGGCGAAAGCGAACACCAGCGGAATCATCGCGACCACACTCACCCGCGCGCGGTAGCCTCCCAATTTATCGGACAGCCAGCCCATCGTGAGCATTCCGGCGGCACCGGCGAATTCAATGATCGTGGTGCTGAAGCCGCCCGCTGTGAGTGAAGCACCTTTGACTTCTTTGAGATACGTTGGCCCCCAATCCACCATCGCATAGCGGGCGATATAGACGAAGACATTGGCCAGTGCCAGAATCCACAAGAGCTTGTTGGGGAAGATGTATTTCATCAGCAACTCGCGCGCGGAGAGTTCGCGCTCGTGCTGCTCCTTTTCGTCGGGCGGCCAGTCGTTCTTGTATTCCTCGATCGCCGGCAGGCCGACCGATTGCGGCGTGTCGCGCATCCGCCAGAAAAGATAAACCGCCCCGAGCACGGCGATGCCGCCGGGCACGTAGAAGGCCGATTGCCAGCCCCACATCTCGGCGCACTTGGCGGCAACGACGCCCGCAATGCCGCCGCCGATGTTGTGCGAGATGTTCCAGACGCCGAAAATGGTGCCGCGTTCGCGCGCACTGTACCAGTGCGAAAGCCCGCGCGCACAAGGACCGTACCCCATGCCCTGCACGAAACCGTTAAGTGTCCAGAGCAGCAGGTGACCCCAGTAATTTGAAGTGGCGCCGAACAGGAAGTTCAGCCCGGCCGTCAGCAACATGCCAAAGGCGATGTATTTGCGCGCGTCGCTGCGATCGGCGAAATAACCCATCACAAACTTGCCCAGGCCGTAGGCGATGGCCGTGCCGGCGAGAAGGTCGCCGATCATGGACTTGTCGTAACTCAGCGCCTCGCCAATTTCCTTGGCCACCGGCGCGAAGTTATTGCGGACGATGTAGAACATGGCATACGCCATGAACGCCGCTTCGAAGACGCGCCAGCGGTAAGCGGGATAAAGCCGATCCACCTCGGCCGGGGAAAGCCGCGGGGTATGGGGAGCGGGCCTAAACCACCGGAAGACTTGATTGCGCATTCAGTTGCCGCGATTTCGCCAGGGTGGAGGATTCGGAGACCGACTCTGAGGCGGTGGCCGCACGATAGTTTTCAAGTTCGTTCGTCCGTTGCGCCTCGGACCAGCCCAACAGGTCGCTCATCCAGTCGGCCACTTGCCCGGCTTTGGCGGCGGCGTCCCAGTAATAGTAATGCCAGCTCGTGCGCCGCACCATTACGTCGTCCAGATGCACAGCCCATTCGTTCGTGCAAAAATGCTCCACCGCGGCGCGGTTGAACGGCGGCGGCAGAATCCCGCTCAAGTTCGCCGTTTCGGAAACCGGCAGCAGCGGCTCCACCGCCGTCCGGCACGGTTGGGTGTGGCCATTCACCACCCGCTGTTTGGTCAGCCACTTCACAAGTTGATCCACCGTTTGTTCGGCCATCAGCCGGTAGGTGGTCAGCTTGCCACCCGCCACATCCCACCAGCCCGGTTCGGGGGTGCGGATTTCGTGCGAGCGCGAAATGTCCGAAGGTTTGCCGTTGGGATCCGCCAGCAACGGACGCAAACCGGCCCAGGCGCTGATCACATCTGACGCGCTGAGTTTTGCCTGCGGGAAAAACTGCTTGGTGATGGCCAGCACGTAACGAATGTCCTCCGTATCCGCGGTGACCTGGTCCAGCGGCCCGTCGTAATCGGTATCAGTGGTGCCGATGATCGTCCGCTCGCCCCACGGAATGGCGAAGAGGATGCGTTTGCCCTCGGTCATGACGACGGTGTCGGGCACGGGCACGCGGTTGCGCTCGACCACCAGATGAATGCCCTTGGTCACGCGCAGTTTCACGCGGCTGTGCGGCAATCCGTCCGCCCACGGGCCGGTGGCATTGACCACAGTGCGGGCGCGCACCTTCAGTTTTGTTCCGGCAAGCAGATTTTCGACTTCGCATTCCCAGAGGTCGCATCGCGTGGCGTCCTGGAAGCGGCAATAGTTGACGATGTGCGCGCCGCTCCGGGCCGCCGAGCGCAGCGTGTCGAGGGTGAGCCGCGCGTCGTTGGTGAAGCCGTCGTAATAACGGACGGCGCCGTTCAAGTTGACGGGGGTGAGCGCGGGTACTTTTTCAATCACCTCACGCTGGCTCAACCAGGTGGACTTGCCCAGATTGCGGCCGCCGCACAATAAATCGTACACCTTCACCCCGATCTTCAACTGCCAGAGCACCCAGTGCTTGTTGCCGCGATAGGTGGGGAAAATGAACGGCAACGGCTCGGCCAGATGCGGCGCGATGTGGTGAATAACCTTCTTCTCGACACTCGCCTCATGCACCAGCCCCACGCGCCCCTGGGCGAGATAGCGCAAGCCACCGTGCAACAGCCGGCTCGACCGGCTGCTGGTGCCAAAGGCAAAATCGTGCTGATCCACCAGGCCCACTTTCAACCCGCGCATCGCCGCATCCCGCGCGACGCCGGAGCCCACAATCCCACCACCGACGATCAAAACATCCAACGGCGCCTGCGTCAGTGCCTGCAACGCCGCAGCTCTTGCTTGTCCACTTTTCATTTTGCCGTGCCCTCCTGCGCCGCGCGCAGTTTCTCACCCAATTCCGCGATGTCCGCCACCACCAAGTCGGGGGGCGGCGCAAATTGTGCCGCTTCGGCAGCGGTCGCTTCGCCGGTCAGTACCAGCACGCCAAAGGCACCGGCACGCCGCGCCATCGCCAGGTCCGTGTAAAGCCGGTCGCCGACCATGGCCAGATTCTCCGGCTTCAACTTCAGCCGATGCAACAAGCCGCGCAGCATCCGCGGGTCGGGCTTGCCCAACACCGCATCCGGCGTGCGAGCCGTGGCTGCGGTCAGGGCCGCGCAGACGGAGCCGCAATCCACCAGCACGGTGGGTTGATCCGTTGGACATACACGATCTGGATGAGAAGCAAGGAAGGGTTTGCCTTGCTTGATCCACCACGCGGCGCGGCACAAGCGTGAAAAACAGAGTGCCGGATCGAAACCCACGAGGACGGCGTCCGGTTCGTCCGTGCTGCTGTCCGCCGTGAGAGTGTAACCAGCCGCCGCTACTTCCTCGGCCATGCTGGCGGTGCCCAGCAGGAACA
>JAANMW010000978.1_pt1 | contig 32645 bp, 25 predicted proteins | sample 7279671 | NCBI WGS metagenome assembly JAANMW01 (sample SAMN14094541, study PRJNA606508) | bioreactor metagenome | isolation source: A lab-scale SPAN reactor treating ammonium-rich wastewater day 247 | place: Ireland: Galway | collected 2017-09-19 | reverse complement strand
TGGTTGATCGCGTCGGTACCGATGCTGTCGGTATGGCCGCTGACCTCGACGATGGTCTGGTTGTACTCGCGCAGGGTGCCGGCGATGGTGTTGAGGGCCGGGTAGAACTGCGGCTTGACGTTGGTCTTGTTGAAGTCGAAGGTCACGCCATCCGGCAGGTTGAGCTTGATGACGTCGCCGTCGCGGCTGACGTCGACGCCGGTGCCGGCGGTGGCGCGGCGCAACTCGGCTTCCTGGCGATCCTGGTAGGCGCCGATCGAGCCACCCGCGAGCGCACCGATGCCGGCGCCGACCATCGCATGCTGGCGGCGCTCCACCGCGCTGTCGCCGCTGAGCAGGCCGGCGGCGGCACCGATGGCCGCACCGATCAGCGCGCCGCGCTTGGTGCGGTTGGGATCGTTGGGATCGTTGGTCTGGCCGGTATAGGTGGCGCAGCCGGCGGTCATGGTGGCCAGGCACACGCCTAGGATGGCGAGCTTGAAATGCGGCTTCATTGCGTAATTCCTCGTCTGGATGGCACGGGGGCGTTGCAGCGATGAGGCTAGGCGGCGGATCGTGGCCTGAATGTGAACGGGCGCCGTGGCGTTAAGCCGCGGTTGCGTCTCGCATCAGCGCTTCCGCGGCGGCGGCATCCAGCGGCGCATCCCAGGGGCCCATCATCGCCAGGTACAGGAGCTTTTCGAATTCCTCGCCGAAGCGACGGACCACCGCGTCCGGATCCGGGATGAGGCGGGCGTCGGCGATCAGCCCGAAATGCACCTTGCCGCGATAGCTGAGGATCGACAGGCCCAGCCCGATCGAACCGGTCTGCGGCACCCAGAACATGATCTCGCGCACGGTGCAGCCGGCCATGTACAGCGGCTGCTGCGGGCCGGGCACGTTGGTCGCCACGGCGCTGGCCTTGCGGCTGAACAGCTCCAGCGCGATCTCCTGCACCGGCTGCGGGGCGATGCCCAGCGCGGCCAGCAGGCCGTAGGCCACGATGGCCTGGCGCGATTCCTTCAGCTGGTTCATGCATTCGGCGACCCGCTGCAGCCGGCGCAGCGGGTTGTCCTCGCCCACCGGCAGGTCCAGGAAGACCAGGCCGAAGTGGTTGCCCAACTTCTTCGCGTGTTCCAGCGGGCGCAGGTTGACCGGCACGGTCGCGCGCAGGCTCAAGCCCTCCAGCGCCTCCCCGCGGTCGCGCATGTAGCCACGCAGCGCGCCGGCGGCGGCGGCCATCAGCACGTCGTTGACGGTGCAGTCGCAGGCGCGGCCGACCGCCTTCACTTCCTCCAGTTCCAGCGGCTCGGCCCACGCGACCCGCTTGCTGACGCCCAGCTGGCCACGCAGCAACGACGGCGGGTCATCCGGCAGCGCCAGCGCATGCACCAGCTCGCGGGCGATGTCGCCGCCTTCCTTCGCCAGCAGCGTGGCCAGCGACGGGTCCTGCATCATCGCCATGCCCTGCCCAAGCGCCTTGCCGCCGAGCTTCATGTAGCGCTCCATCGCGCCCACCCGGCGCGCCACCGGTGCCGCCTGTTCCTTCAGCCAGGCCTTGTCGAGCCGGGAGGCCGAGGACGATTCGCGGCTGGTGTCGGTCAGCGACAGCAGCACCTGCACCAGCGCGATGCCGTCGGCATAGCAGTGGTGGATGCGCGCCACCACCGCGGAGCCGCCCTGGTAGCGCTCGACCAGATGGAACTGCCACAGCGGCTTGGTGGGGTCCAGCGGACTGGAGGCCAGCTCGCTGACGAAACGCTCCAGCGCGCGCTTCTCGGACGCCCGTCCCGGGCGCCCGGGCAACCCCGCCAAGCGCACATGCCAGTCGAGGTCGAAATGCTCGTCCTCGACCCACTGCGCCCCGGCCGCGCCGTCGACGGGCTTCTGCCGGAACCGTGCATACGAGAGGAACCGCTGCTGGATCACCTTCTTCAGCTGCGCAAGCTGCATCGGCTCGGCAAGCATCAGCACGCCGGTGATCATCATCGGATTGGTGGGCCGCTCCATCCGCAGCCACGCGGTGTCCACGCGCGACATGGGTTCGCGCTTGGGCCGGCGCAATGGCTCGGCAGGACGCTTCAGGCGCGGCTTCGACGTGGCCATCCTGCACTCCCCGTTGGTCCCGGCGAGTGAATCACGCCGCCTCACGAGTGGTCAACGCGAGGCGCAGCCAACCCGCATCGCAAGGCTCTGGTCAGGCGAGCGTGGCCGGCCCGCCCACGTATTCGCGCGGCACGCGCTCGTTGAGCCGGGTCAGGATTTCGTAGCCGATGGTGCCGGCGCGCTTGGCCACGTCCTCGACGCTGATCGTTTCACCGCCCTGCGTGCCGATCAACACCACGTCGTCCTCGACGTAGGCGCTGCCGTCCGGGCCCAGGTCGACCATGAACTGGTCCATGCACAGGCGGCCCACGATCGGCCGGCGATGGCCACGGATCAGCACTTCACCCCGGTTGGACAGCGCGCGCGGATAGCCGTCGCCATAGCCGATCGGCACGGTCACGACGTGGGTGTCATGCGGCGGCGCCCAGGTGGCGCCATAGCCGACCGGGTGCCCGGCCAGCACGGTCTTGAAATAGACCACCTGCGAGATCAGCGACAGCGCCGGCTTCACGTCCACCGTGCGGTGCGCGCCCGGGTCGGGCAGCACGCCATAGAGCATGATCCCCGGCCGCACCATGTCCAGCCAGGTCTCTGGGTAATGCAGTACGCCGCCGGAATTGGCGAGATGGCGGATCGGCATCGGCGCGCCGATGCGTTCGAAATGCGCGCAGGCTTCGAGGAAACGCTCCAGCTGCAGCGCGGTCATCGCCGACGTGGGATCGTCGGCGCAGGCCAAGTGCGAATACACGCCCTTCACCGTGCACCAGCTGGAGGCCACCGCCGCCTCGATCATCGGCCCGCACGAATAACTGTGCACGCCGATGCGCTCCATCCCGGTGTCGATCTTCAGGTGGACCACCGCCTTGCGGCCCAGCCGCTCGGCGGCGGCCTCGACCTTGCGCAGCTTGTCCAGCGAGGACACGGTGATTTCCAGGTCGTGCTGGATCAGCTGCCCGGTCTGGCGGCCGAGGATGCCGCCCAGCACCAGGATCGGCACGGTGATGCCGGCCCGGCGCAGGGCCATGCCCTCCTCGACGAAGGCCACGCCCAGCTGCTCCACGCCCTGCGCCTGCAGGTGGTGTGCCACCGGCACCAGCCCGTGGCCATAGGCATTGGCCTTCACGATCGCCATCACCGGCACGCCGACCTTCTCGCGGATCGCGCGCAGGTTGCCGCCCAGCACGTCCAGGTCGACCACGATCCGGGTCGGCCGCTGGCTCATCAGTTCGCTCATGGGGCGCTATTCGAACACGCGGTGTCGCGGCTGCCTAGCCAACCTTCGGCATGCCGTCATTCAAAGCTGCCGACGGTGTCGTGGGCGAGGTTGTCGAAGCGCGTGTACTCGCCGAAGAACTTCAGCTTGAAGCTGCCGGTGCTGCCGTTTCGGTGCTTGCCGATGATGATCTCGGCCAGGCCCTTGTCCGGCGAGTTTTCCTTGTTGTAGTACTCGTCGCGGTAGATGAACACGATCATGTCCGCGTCCTGCTCGATCGCGCCGGACTCGCGCAGGTCGGCCATCACCGGGCGCTTGTCGGTGCGCGATTCCAGCGAGCGGTTGAGCTGCGACAGCGCGATCACCGGCACGTTCAGCTCCTTCGCCAGCCCCTTCAGCGAGCGGCTGATCTCGGAGATCTCGGTGGCGCGGTTCTCGCTGTTGCCGGGCACCTGCATCAGCTGCAGGTAGTCGATCACGATCAGGCCCAGATCGTGCTCGCGCTTGAGCCGGCGCGCCTTGGCGCGCAGCACCTCCGGGGACAGGCCGGGGGTGTCGTCGATGAAGATCTTGATGCCGCTGAGCTGGGCGATGGCGCCGGTGACGCGGCTCCAGTCCTCGTCCTCCAGGTCGCCCACCTTCAGCCGCTGCGCATTGACCCGGCCGAGCGACGAGATCAGGCGCATCGCCAGCTGCCCGGCGGACATTTCCATCGAGAACACCGCCACCGCCTTCTTCGACTTCAGCGCGCCGTATTCGGCGATGTTGAGCGCGAAGGTGGTCTTGCCCATCGCCGGACGCGCGGCCAGCACGATCAGGTCGGTGGGCTGCAGGCCGGCGGTCATCTGGTCGAACTCGGAATAGCCGGTCGGCAGGCCGGTGATGCCGCCGCCGTTCTCGGCGCGCTTCTGCAGGATCTCGAACGCCTCGGCCAGCGCGCGCCGCACCGGCGTGAAGTCCTGCTTGCCGCGCGAATGGCCTTCGGCAATCGCGAAAACCGCCGATTCGGCCTGCGCCAGCAGTTCGCCGGAGTCGCGGCCTTCGGGCTGGAAGCCGTCGTTGACGATGGTGGTGCCGACGTCGATCAGCCGGCGCTGCACCGCCTTGTCGCGGACGATTTCCGCATAGGCCTTGATGTTGGCCGCGCTGGGGGTGCTGGCGGCCAGCTCGACCAGGTAGGCGCCGCCGGCCACCTGCTCGCCAAGCCCCTGCGAATCGAACCACTCGCCCACCGTCACCGCGTCGCAGGGGCGGTTCTTCTCCACCAGTTCGCGCACCGCGCGATAGATCAGCTGGTGGTCGCGCCGGTAGAAATCCTCTTCCAGCAACTGGTCGGCCACGCGGTCGAACGCGTTCGGATCCAGCATCAGCCCGCCCAGCACCGCCTGCTCGGCCTCGATCGATTGCGGCGGCACGCGCAGCTGCTCGACCCGGTGCTCGTTGCGGGTCTGGAAGCTGGCATCGGAACGGATCCCCGACCTTGCGCTCATCGGTTGCGTGACTCCCCTGTCGGCCCGTCATGGCGGGCCGGTCGTTGTTGTGCGGTGGAAACGATCATCGTAGTCGGCGCTGGCGGCGAGCGTTGCAGATAACCCTGTGGATAACCGGTGGGCATCTCACGGATTGCGACCATGTCGATTACCGCATGTGTTCGGCGGCAGGGCCGGGGTGACCGCGGGACACGCCGCAAGTACATCCATGTAGGCTAATCGGCGACATCCATGTCGCCGATTGTCCCGCGGTCACCCCGGCCCCACCGCCGAACACAACCGAGGCATCCCGCAAAAAGCAGAACGGGCACCCTGGGGTGCCCGTCCGGATACTGCAATGACGCTGGAGACTCAGGCGGCTTCCGGCACCACCACCACCTTGACGGTGGTGTCGATGTCGGCGTGCAGGTGCACCAGCACCTCGAACTCGCCGGTGTGGCGCAGCGGGCCTTCGCCCATCACCACTTCCGACTTGTTCACTTCCACGCCCAGCTGCTTGGTCAGGGCCTCGGCGATTTCGCGCGGGCCGACCGAACCGAACAGCTTGCCTTCGGTGGACGCGTTGGCGGCTACGGTCACGCTGGCATCGGCCAGCTTGGCCTGGCGCGCGGAAGCGGCGTCGAGGGTGGCCTGGGCCTTGGCTTCGTACTCGGCGCGCTTGGCTTCGAACTCGGCCAGGTTGGCGGCGGTGGCCGGCACGGCCTTGCCCTGCGGCACCAGGTAGTTGCGGCCGTAGCCCGGCTTCACGTCGACCTTGTCGCCGAGGTTGCCGAGGTTGGTGACCTTCTGCAGGAGGATCAGTTGCATGGTGTTGCTCCGTATTCGTTAGCGGCGCGCAAGGCGCCGCAACGGTGGCTGTCCGAATGGACGGGCTTGCTCTCCAAAGAGCGGGATCAGACGTTGTGGTTGTCCGTGTACGGGATCAGGGCCAGGAAGCGGGCGCGCTTGACGGCGTTCTGCAGCTGGCGCTGGTACTTGGACTTGGTACCGGTGATGCGGCTCGGCACGATCTTGCCGGTCTCGGTCAGGTACTGGCGCAGGGTGTTGAGATCCTTGTAGTCGATCTCGGTCACGCCCTCGGCGGTGAACTTGCAGAACTTGCGGCGACGGAAGAACTTGGACATGGGCGTGATCCTCAGGCGGCTTCGGCGTTTTCGTTATCGCCAGTGCCCACGGCACTGTCGCTCTCGTCGTCGCGGCGGCGACGCTCGGGCTTGTCGCCCTTCTCGTCCTTGTTCTTCATGATCAGGGACTGCTCGGTCACCGCGTCGTCGCGACGCATGACCAGGTGGCGCAGGATCGCGTCGTTGAAGCGGAAGGTGTCGACCAGCTCGTCCAGCACGGACTGCTCGGCCTCGATGTTCAGCAGCACGTAGTGCGCCTTCACCAGGTTCTGGATCGGGTAGGCCAGCTGGCGGCGGCCCCAGTCTTCCAGGCGGTGGATCTTGCCGTTGCCGGCCTCGATGGCGCCCTTGTAGCGCTCGATCATCGCCGGGACCTGCTCGCTCTGGTCCGGATGGACCAGGAACACGATTTCATAGTGACGCATGGTGGTTTCCTTGTGGATGGCGGCTGGCGTGATGCCGGCCGGGCAGCCCTCGGCCACCTGCCATTGGCATGGACAGGCGCGTTCGGGCAAGAACTCCCGCAAGCGGGAGCCGGCCATTATGGACAATCAAGGGGTTATGCGCAAATCAAGCCAGCGGGAGCGGCCCGGTGGTGAAGCTGGAACCGCAGCCGCAGCCGCCGGTGACGTTGGGATTGTCGAAGGTGAACTGCTCGTTCAGCCCCTGCTTCACGAAGTCGATGCGGGTACCGTCGACCTGCGGCAGGCTGGCGGCGTCGACGAAGATGCGCACGCCGCCGGCATCGAACACCACGTCGTCCGCGCCCTGCTCGCGCGCCATGTCCACCTTGTAACCCCAGCCAGAACAACCGCTGCGGGAAACGCCGAAGCGCAGGCCCACGGCCTTGGGATCGGCGTCGAGGTAGCCGAGGATGCGGGCGCGGGCGGTGTCGGTCAGCAGGATGGCCATGCGTTGATTCTAATCCAAGGAGAGCGGTTGCTCCGGTAAACTCCCGGCTCTATTTCATGCTTGCAATGCAGGATTTCAAGATGACGACGATCTCCGTGGCCCAGGCGCTGGCCGGGAAGGTACCGGAAGGCGGCCAGGTGTCCGTGCGCGGCTGGGTGCGCACCCGCCGCGACTCCAAGGCCGGGCTGAGCTTCGTCAACGTCAGCGACGGCTCCTGCTTTGCGCCGATCCAGGTGGTGGCCCCCGACACCTTGCCCAACTACGAATCCGAGGTGAAGCACCTGACCACCGGCTGCGCGGTGATCTGCACCGGCACGCTGGTGAAGTCGCAGGGCCAGGGCCAGAGCTTCGAGGTGCAGGCGTCCTCCATCGAGGTCGTCGGCTGGGTAGAAGACCCGCTGACCTATCCGATGCAGCCCAAGCAGCACTCGCTGGAGTACCTGCGCGAATTCGCCCACCTGCGCCCGCGCACCAACCTGTTCGGCGCCGTCACCCGCATCCGCCACTGCCTGGCGCAGGCCGTGCACCGCTTCTTCCACGAGCGCGAGTTCTACTGGATCAGCACGCCGATCATCACCACCAGCGATGCCGAGGGCGCCGGCCAGATGTTCCGGGTCTCCACCCTCGACATGGCCAACCTGCCGCGCGACGGTAAGGGCAACGTCGATTTCAGCCGCGACTTCTTCGGCAAGGAAACCTTCCTCACCGTGTCCGGCCAGCTCAACGTCGAGGCCTACTGCCTCAGCCTGAGCAAGGTCTACACCTTCGGCCCCACCTTCCGCGCCGAGAACAGCAACACCACGCGCCACTTGGCCGAGTTCTGGATGATCGAGCCGGAGATCGCCTTCGCCGACCTCAACGACGACGCCAACCTCGCCGAGGATTTCCTCAAGTACCTGTTCAAGGCGGTGCTGGACGAGCGCGCCGACGACATGGCCTTCATCGCCGAGCGCGTGCAGAAGGACGCCGTCACGCGGCTGGAGAAGTTCATCAACGCGCCGTTCGAGCGGATCGACTACACCGACGCGATCTCGCTGTTGCAGAAGTCCGGCAGGAAGTTCGAGTTCCCGGTCGAATGGGGCCTGGACCTGCAGACCGAGCACGAGCGCTGGCTGACCGAGGAACACGTCGGCCGTCCGGTGGTGGTGATGAACTACCCCGAGCAGATCAAGGCGTTCTACATGCGCATCAACGACGACGGCAAGACCGTGGCGGCGATGGACGTGCTGGCCCCGGGCATCGGCGAGATCATCGGCGGTAGCCAGCGCGAGGAACGGCTGGACGTGCTGGACGCGCGCATGGCGCAGTTCGGCCTCGATCCCGCGCACTACGGCTGGTACCGCGACTTCCGCCGCTACGGCACGGTGCCGCACGCCGGCTTCGGGCTGGGCTTCGAACGGCTGGTGGTCTATGTCTGCGGGCTGGCCAACATCCGCGATGCGATCGCCTACCCGCGCGCGCCGGGTTCGGCGGAGTTCTGATGGACGCCGACCTGATCCTGTTCCTGGCGCTGACCGCGTTCGCCATCGCGATCGCCGGCGCCACCGCCTTCGTGATCTTCTGGCCGCTGACGCTGGTGCACCTGCGCGACCGCCATCCACGGCTGGTGGAGCGGTTCGCCCCCGGCGCCTTCCTCAATCCCGTGGCGCTGTGGTGGCTATTGCACGGCGACTATCGCAGCGCGTCCGACCGCAGCCTATCGGGGCTGGCCACGCCTTCGCGCATCTCCCTGCTGGTGATCCTGGGCGGGATCGCCATGGGCGGGGTGCTGTGGATCATCGGGAAGGAATTGTCATGAACGCAAACAGCGACAGCTGGTGGCTGGCCACGCTGGGCCGCACCGTGGTGTGGGCACGCCTGCGCGAACGCGAGGCAGGGACCGCAGAGGTCTTCGACAGCGATGGCAACATCCTCGCCTACGACAGCATCGACACCGCGCGCGCCGCGCTGATGGACGCCGAGTTCGTGGCGTTGGAGGGACTGGACGAGGAGGATGCGCTGGCGCGCGGGTTCTCGCTGGCCGAGATCGCGCCGCCGCAGGCGCGCGACGACGACGCGCTGCGCGGGTTGATGATGCAGTCGCTGGGCGCACGCGCCTAAGCCGACGGCTACGCCAACTACGGGCAGCGCGCGCCACTGCGTCGGCGCTACGGATTGTCGGCAGGCACCGAGGCCGGGCGCACGCTGCCGTTGTCTTCCTGCAGTTCCGGCTTGAACGGTACCGCGGGCGCGGCGCGACCGGTCGAGGACTGTTCGTTGACGTCGGGGTTCACCGGCATGCAGCCGCCGCCGAACTGCAGCAGCGACACCACGCATTTCAGCTTGAGACTGGTGCCGGGGATCGGGATCGACAGTTCCTTGATCCCACGCCGCACCCACTCCTGCAGCAGCGTGCCCTGCGGGATCCAGTATTTGTCGAAGCGGGTGCCGCGGTATTCCAGCCCCGGCCGCTTCAGCCAAGTGCCGGCGCGGTCGAGGTCGACGCCGTCCTGGTCCAACCATTCATCCGGCAGGCGCGCACTGCCATCGGCATTGAACAAGCCGGACTTGCCGTCGCCATCGCGCCCCTTGCCAGTACCGGTGCCGGCGACGTTGCGTTGCGAAGCACCCCAGTCATCGCTCTTGGCCGCGCCCGGCCAACCGCCCGGTGCTGGCTTCAGCGCCGGCCCAGCGCCGGTACCCACTGCAGCGACGCCGCGCCCGCCGGCCGCTGCCGGTCGTGCGCCCTGTCCGTTGCCGGCCTGCGCCTGCCCGGCCACGGTGCTTGCGGCATGCGCACTGCCGCCTGCCACGGCATTGCCGCGATCACGGGCAGCGGCGGTGGCACTGCCGGCATCCGGCTTCAACGGCAGCTCACGCACCCGCTCGATTGGCTGCGGCACCCGCAGCTGCGCGGGGGCATCGGCGACCGGCGCGGCGCGCTGTTGCGCTTGCAGGCGCGGATCCGGCCGGAACACCTCGATCTCGCGCACCTGTTCCTTCAATTCCGGCGCGCGCAGCTGCGCCTGCCGCTGCACCGGCTGCAGCACGCGCGGCGCAGGCGTTTCAAACACCGAAAGCGACTCCACCTGCGCCCGCGGCCGAGTTTCCAGCAGCGGCGCCTGCGGCAGCACCACGCTGCGCTCGCGCGGCGGCGGCAGCTTGAATCCATCCGGCTGCGGCTGCGGCACCTCGCTGACCTGCAGCACCTGCCGCGCTTCCGGCGGCGTGGGCGGCGCCGGCTCCAGCGTCGGCACCGGCCGGCTGGCGTCGATGGCCTGCGGCAGCGGCACTGCCATCTGCTCCAACGCCGGCGGCGCAGCGGTTGCCGCGGCGGCTTCCGGCATCGCACCTACCACCGGCGTCGGCACGGGCGTGGATCGGGGGGCGGGCGACGACGCGGACGGCGCAGACTGCGCACCCTGTCCGGCCAGCGCACCGCCGCCCGTCTCCGCATTACCGCGACCGATGAAATGCACCTGCACCACCTGCCCGGGGTCGTCGTCCCGCCGCGCCATTTCCACCAGGTGTAGGTACATCAGCCAGAGCAACATCGCCGCCAGCAGCAAGTGCAGCAGGATGTCGGCCGCGCCCACGCCGATCCGCAGCGTGCGCTCGTCGCGCGGATCGTGCGGCCGCGCCAGTCGCTGCAGGTGGAAAAACGGCAGTCCCAGTTTGGCGGCATGGCCCTGCGCCGCGTAGCTCAGGCGCTGCGCCAGCGGCGCCACCCAGGCTTCGATCTGCGCGCGCGCCGCGCCGGCGTCGGCCTGCGGCTGCGCATCGAACCAGCGCTGCCAGCCGGCGGGCATTTCCCCGGGACCATCGGCCTGCCCCCGCTTGGACAAGCGTCGTTGTTCGAGCGCGGCGATCAGGTCCTGTGCCGTCGTCACGCGCGCCCGGTTCCGTCAGTTCGACATGTACGGCGCGCTGCCGCTGGCGTGGTCGGTGACGTCGCGCACCCCCGTCACCCCCGGCACCTTGTCCAGCAGGGTCTTCTCGACGCCCTGCTTCAGGGTGATGTCGACCATGCTGCAGCCATGGCAGCCGCCGCCGAAATTGAGCACCACGATGCCGTCGGCGGTGATTTCGGTGAGGGTGACGTGGCCCTTGTGCATGGCCAGCTGCGGATTGATGTCGTTCTCGATCACCCAGCGCACGCGCTCGACCAGCGATGCCGACTCGCCCGGCGCCACGCCCTTGATCCGCGGCGCGCGGATCTGCAGCTGGCCGCCGGTGGCCATCGTCGCGTAGTCGATTTCGGCACCGTCGAGGAACGGCACGCTGGGGGCATCCAGCCACAGCGTGAAGCCTTCGCAATCGATCGCCCACTCGTCGCCGGCAAGCTCGCCCGGCTCGGCAAATTCCAGGCGCACGTCGGCACGCGCGGTACCGGGGTGCTGGGCGGACAGGCGCACGCCCAGGCCGGGAATCGCCTCGCGCTCGATCAGCTTGCGGAAATGGGTTTGCGCGGCTTCGGAAATCTGGATCATCCGGCTATTCTAGCGACGCGGCGTTGCAGCTGCGTATCGCCCGCACCCCGGGTTCAGCCCGCGCACGGAGAGCACACCATGGCCGATCTCATCCCCCTCGCCCAGGCCCGCTGCATTGCCCGCCGCGGCCACGAACACCGGCTGGGCGAAGCCCGCATCCGCGAGCTGCTGCCGCAGCTGCAGGGCTGGGAGCTGCTGGAAAACGGCCATGTACTGGGTAAGACGTTCACCTTTCCCGACTACTACCGGACGATGTCGTTCGTGAACGCGCTGGCCCACGTCGCCAACGCCGAGAACCACCATCCGGACCTGTCGGTGCACTACGACCGCTGCGTGGTGCATTTCTCGACCCACGACGTCGGTGGGCTGAGCGAGAACGATTTCATCTGCGCGGCGAAGGCGGATTTACTCGCAGGCTGAAGCACCGGAGGCGTTGGCTGCCAAGGCCACCAATCCCTACCCCAGCCTATCCAGCACCTCGATCAGCTCCGGCACCAACGGCGCGTTGAGCGAATACGGCGCCTTGCCGCCGTCGAGCGCGAACTCCAGCGTGGAGGCGTGCAGGAACAGCCGCTTCAGCCCGACCTGCTCGCGCAAGCGCTTGTTGGCGGCCTCGTCGCCGTATTTATCGTCGCCCGCCACCGGATGGCCGATGTGCTGGGCGTGGACGCGGATCTGGTGGGTGCGGCCGGTTTCGATGCGGATCTCGCAATAACTCTGCCCGCCGCGCCGCTCCAGCATCCGGAAATGGCTCATCGACGGCTTGCCGGCGGGGTTGACCTGCACATGCCGCTCGCCGCCTTGGCGCAGGCCGACGTGCAGCGGCGCATCCACGCTCATGGTGCCACCCGGCATGCGCCCCAGCAACAGCGCCAGATAGCGCTTTTCGATGCCGGATCCGTGATCTTCCCGCAGCAATCGCTGCAATTCCGACAACGCGGAACGCTTCTTGGACAGCACCAGCAGGCCCGAGGTATCGCGGTCCAGCCGGTGGACGAGCTCCAGCGTGTCGCGCGGGCGCAGGGCGCGCATCGCCTCGATCACGCCGAAGGAAATGCCGCTGCCGCCGTGGCTGGCGATGCCCGAAGGCTTGTTGATCGCCAGCAGGCGGGTGTCCTCGAACACGATCGAGGCCTCGAGCACCGCCAGCAGGCCTTTGGGCGGTGAACGTCCGGCATCCTGCTGCATTTCGAGTCGAACAGGCGGGATCCTGACCTCATCCCCCACCTCGAGCTTGCGCTCCGCCTTGGCCCGGCCGCCGTTGATCCGCACCTGCCCGCTGCGCACCAGTTTGTAGACCAGGCTGCGCGGGGCGCCCTTGAGCTGGCCCAGCAGGAAGTTGTCCAGCCGCTGCCCGGCGCGATCGTCGGGAACGCGGACGGTACGCGCGCCGCCGCTGGGGGGGGTATCCGGCTGTGTCATTGGAGGCTGATCTGCTACACTCGGGGGGCGATGCAAGGGTTTGATTTCGCAGGAAGTGTCGGGCGGTTGACCGCCCATCCGGCCGAAAGCCGGCCTGCCTGGCGAGCCCCGCCGCAGTGACGTTGCCACCGCCCTCGGGGCGGACATGTTAACGGCTGCGCGGCAAACCCGCCCATTGCCGGCCCCCGCCGTGACTCTGCCCGTTGAACAACGCCCCGTGCGACGCGCCCATTCCCCCAAAGGCATGCGGTGGCGGTCGCCGGCCCAGCAAGCCCATTACAAGGAAAAAGCGCTCCCGCGGTTCGCCGTGGTGTGGCAGCGCTGGAAAACTCGAAAGCGGCACGGCCAGCGCCCCGCGCGGCCGCGCGCTCGGTGGTATCCAGAAGCGAAACGCCCCATGGCGTTCCGCGCGGCACCCGTTACAGGGTGTGGCAGCGCACAAGGAACGCACAATGAAGCGAATGCTCATCAACGCCACGCAGGCGGAAGAACTGCGGGTTGCCATCGTCGACGGACAGAACCTGTACGACATCGACATCGAACAGCCGTCCCGCGACAACAAGAAGTCCAACATCTACAAGGGCCGGATCACCCGGCTCGAGCCCTCCCTCGAAGCGGCCTTCGTCGAATACGGCGCCGACCGCCATGGCTTCCTGCCGCTGAAGGAAATCTCCCGCGACTACTTCCAGGCGGGCGTGGACCACGGCAAGGCCGGCATCAAGGAACTCCTGCGCGAAGGCCAGGAAGTCGTGGTGCAGGTGGACAAGGAAGAGCGTGGCAACAAGGGCGCGGCCCTGACCACGTTCATCTCGCTGGCCGGCCGCTACATGGTGCTGATGCCGAATTCGCCGACCGCGGGCGGCGTCTCGCGCCGGATCGAGGGCGACGACCGCGCCGAGCTGAAGCGCGCGATGGACGCACTGAACATCCCCGACGACATGGGCGTGATCATCCGCACCGCCGGCGTGGGCCGCGACGCGGAAGAACTGCAGTGGGACCTGGACTACCTGCTCAGCATCTGGCGCGCGATCGCCGAGGCCGCGCTGAGCAAGCCGGCGCCGTTCCTGATCTACCAGGAGTCGCGCCTGATCGTGCGCGCCCTGCGTGATTACATGCGCAGCGACATCGGCGAGATCCTGGTCGACACCCCGGAGATGTACGCGGAGGCGCTGGAGTTCGTCGAACAGGTGATGCCGCACAACAAGCGCAAGCTCAAGCACTACACCGACGACGTGCCGCTGTTCAACCGCTTCCAGATCGAATCGCAGATCGAGAACGCCTACGAGCGCACCATCCGCCTGCCCTCCGGCGGCGCGCTGGTGATCGACCAGACCGAGGCGCTGACCGCGATCGACGTCAACTCGGCGCGCGCCACCAAGGGCGGCGACATCGAGGAAACCGCGTTCAACACCAACCTGGAGGCGGCCGAGGAAGTGGCGCGCCAGCTGCGCCTGCGCGACCTCGGCGGTCTGGTGGTGATCGACTTCATCGACATGTCGTCCAACAAGCACCAGCGCGACGTGGAGAACAAGCTGCAGAACGCGCTGAAGTACGACCGCGCGCGCGTGCAGATCGGCCGGATCAGCCGTTTCGGCCTGCTGGAGATGAGCCGCCAGCGCCTGCGCCCCAGCCTGGGCGAGGCCAGCCAGATCGTCTGCCCGCGCTGCGAAGGCCACGGCCGCATGCGCAGCGTCGAGTCGCTGTCGCTGTCCATCATCCGCGTCGCCGAAGAGCACGCGATGAAGGACAACACCGGCCAGGTGCTGGTGCAGGCGCCGGTGGAGATCGCCAACTTCCTGCTCAACGAGAAGCGCAACGCGCTGCGCGAGATCGAGCGCCGCCATGACGCGCCGATCGTGATCGTGGCCGACGAGCAGCTGCATACCCCGCACTACGAAGTGACGCGAATCCGCGACAACGAGATGGGCGAGGAAACCGGCCGGCCCAGCTACCAGCGCGGCACCCCGCGCAAGCTGAACACCATCGCGCTGACCAAGGGCCAGCTGAACATCCCGCCGCCGGCCGTCACCAAGGTCAGCCCCGCCCAGCCGGCGCCGCTGCGCGAGCCCAAGCCGATGCCGGCCGAACCGCAGCAGGCGCCCGCGCCGGCCTTCGCGCAAGCGGCGAAGCCGGCCCCGGCCGCCCCCGCCAGCGGCGGCGTGATCGGCTGGCTGCGCGGCCTGTTCGGCGCGGCGCCCAGCGCGCCCGCCCCGGCGCCGGCGCGCAGCGAAGGCAACGGCCGCCGCGACGAGCGCGGCAATCGCCGCAATGAGCGTGACGGCCGCGGCAACCGCGATGCCCGTCGCGACGACAACCGCCAGCGCGACAACCGCGGCGAAGGCCAGAAGCAGCAGAAGCAGAAGCAGCCGCAACCGCAGCAAAAGCAGGACAAGCAGCAGCAACAGCCGAAGCAGGAACGCCAGCCGCAGCAGCCGAAGGCGCAGGAAAAGCAGCAGCAGCCGCAGCAGAAGCAGCCGCGCCCGCCCCGTCAGGAGCGTCCGGCCAACGAGGCCGCGCAACCGGCGGAAGTCGCCGCCGCTGCGGTCGCCGCCGCTGCCGGGCTCGCGGAGAGCACCACGGCTGCGGTGATCCAGCAGCCGGCCGCACCGGTGCCGTCGGCCGCGCCTGCGGAGCTGGAGTCGACCGTCGACACCGCCCGGCTGGAAGCGTCCAGCGACGGCGCGCCCGCCGCTGGCGACGACGCCAACACGGGAGAGGGCGGCGGCAAGCGCCGTCGCGGCCGTCGCGGCGGTCGCCGCCGCCGTCGCGGCAACGGCGACGCCGCCGGCGGTGCCGACGAGGCGATGCTGGACCACGATGAAGCGTTGGACGAGGTGGTTGGCGCCGACACCAACCAGCCGGAATTCGATTTCGACGACATCGAAGCCCCGGCTCCGGTGGCCGCAGTGCCGCCGGCGGACAACGCCGCCCCGATCGTCCGCGAGCGACCCGCTGCAAAGGTGGAAGCGCCCACCCCGGCACCGGCCGCCGCCGCGATTGTCGCGATCAGTTCGCCTACCGCCGCCGAGGTGGCACCGGTGGCCGCGGAGATCGCAGCGCCGGCCGTGCAGGCGCCTGGCGTCGCCAAGTCCGAAGCCGAACTGCTGCCGCCGGCGGACGCCGTGACCGCAACCGCTTCGGTCGAAGTGGAGGCCGAGCGCGCCGAAGTTTCCGCGCAGCCTGCCGCCGATGTGCCGGTGCCCGCGCCGGCACCGGCCAAGGCTCCGGAGGTTGCTGACGCCAGCCCGGCCGAAGGGGCCATGGCGCAGGCCAGCGTTGCCGTCGAACCTAGCGCCGCCGCGGAAGTGGCACCGGTTGCAGTCGTGGAGCCGGTAACACCGGCCGTGGAACCGGTCGCGGCCGCAGCCCCGGCACCCGCACCGGTTTCGATCCCGGCTCCGGACGCTCCCACGCGCGGGCTGTTCGAGTCGCTGCCGGAGGCCGCACCGGCCGCACCGGAAGCGCAGGTTGCCGCCACGGAAGCTGCGGAAAAAGACGGCGACGAGCCGCGCCACGACGCCTGATCCAGGGCGACGGACAGGAAAAAAGATGGCGCCGGTTTCCCGGCGCCATCGCATTTTGGTCATTCGGAATCGAGCGGCGCCGCCCGCTAGCCGCCGCAGCTCAGTGCACGGCCTGCGCCGGATCGACCAGTCCGTACTGGCCCACCAGCCGCGCCAGCGCGATGTTGTCCTGGATGCCGAGCTTCTCGAACAGCCGGGTCTTGTGGGTATTCACGGTCTTTGCGCTCAGGCTGAGCTGACGGGCGATGGCTTCCTGCCGCAAGCCCTGGTTCAGCAGCAGCGCGACTTCCAGTTCACGCGGCGTCAGCGTATCGAAGGGCGAGGCGGTTTCGCCGTGCAGGCCGGCCAGCGCCAGACCCTGCGCGATCGAGCTGGCCAGGTATTTCCGGCCGCGCGCCACGTCGCGCACCGCACGCAGCAGCTCGGAAGCGTCGCTGGCCTTGCCGACGTAGCCGAAGGCACCCGCTTCCAGCAGCCGCCGCGGCATCGGCCCGTCTTCCAGCACCGACACCGCGATGACCCGCGTGCCGTACTCGCCGCGCACGATGCGCTCGGTCAGCTCCAGCCCGCTGAGCCCGGGCAGGTGCAGGTCGCACAGCACCACGTCCGGCCTGAGCTTGCGAATCTGCGGCAGCGCCGCCTCTGCACTGTCGGCCTCGCCCACCACCTCGATGTCGCCCTCCCCGCCCAGGATCAGGCGGAACCCGGCGCGCACCAGCGCGTGGTCGTCGACGATGAATACCCTGATCCCCATGACGGCTCTCCCCGATCCGATGGACACAAGGTAGCGCCCCGCCACGCCCCGGCCAAGCAGGATTTGGCGCGATCGCGGCTAGGAATAATCCGACCCGCGCGCCGCCAGCATCCGGTCCAGCACCGATTTCAGCGCCAGCGGACGCAGCGGCTTCATCAGCAGCGGCAAGCCGGCCTCCTGCGCGGCGCTGCGTACCGCGCCGGTCTGGTCGGCGCTGAGGATCAGGCAAGGCGCGGCCGGGAACGCCGCGATTAGGCGGCCATGCAGCGCCACCCCATCGTCGCCATCGTCGAGGTGGTAGTCGAAGATCCACAGGTCGAACCATGCCGCCGCCAGTGCGGCCGTCGCGGCATGGCCATCGGCCACGGCCAGCACTTCGCAGCCCCAGCCACGCAGCACCCCGGCCAACGCGTCGCGCGCCGGCGCCTCGTTGTCCACCACCAGCACCCGTAGCCCACCAAGCCCGCGCGGCGCGGCGCGATGCGGCTGTGCCGCCGGCGCACGCGGCACGTCGATGGCGAAGATGCTGCCGCGACCCAAGGTGCTGCGCAGCGACACGTCCGATCCCAGCAGCTGGGCGATGCGGCGGGCAATCGCCAGGCCCAGGCCCAGCCCCTGCCCCGAGGCGTCATCGCCACGGCGGAACTCCTCGAAGATCGCCTCGCGCTTGGCCGTATCGATGCCAGGCCCGGTGTCGTGGACCTCGATGCGCAGGCCATCGCCGCTACGGCGCACGCCCAGCAGCACCCGCCCGCTGGCGGTGTAACGCAGCGCGTTGGCAAGGAAATTCTGCAGCACCCGCCGCAGCAACTGCGGATCGCTGCGGACCCAGGCGCGGGTGGGCACGAACGCCAGCGCCAGTCCGCGCTGCCCGGCCAGCACGCGGAACTGCGCCACCAGCGGATCCAGCACGTCGGCCAGCGGGAAGGCACGCGGCTCCGGCACCAGCCCGCCTGCTTCCAGCCGCGACATGTCCAACAGTGTGGTCAGCAGGTCGGTGGTGGAATCCAGCGCGGAACCGATGTGCCGCGCCAACTCCCGCTGCGCCGGTTCGCCGCGCTGCTGCAGGGTGTCGGTGAACAGGTGGGCGGCGTGCAGCGGCTGCAGCAGGTCGTGGCCGATGGCGGCGAGGAAGCGGCTCTTGGCGTCGTTGGCGTGCTCGGCCTCGCGCTTGGCGGTTTCCAGCAGCGCGGTGCGCTCGGCCACGCGCTGCTCCAGCGTTTCGTTCACCCGCATCAGTCCAGCCTCGGCCTGGCGGAACTCGGTGACGTCGGTGAAGGTGGCGACGAAGCCGCCGCCCGGCATCGGGTTGCCGCGGATCTCGACGATGCAGCCGTCCTTGAACACGCGCTCGGACAGGTGCGGCGTGCCCGCGCGCATATGCGCCAGCCGGCGTTCCAGCGCGGCGGCGTCGCGCGCGGGATCGATGCCGGCGATCTCGCGCAGCGCCCAGCGCGCCGCCTCGGCAATCGGCATGCCCACCCGCAGCATCCCCGGCGGGTAGCCGAACAGCTCCTCGTAGCGACGGTTCCAGGCCACCAGGTGCAGTTCGGCATCGACCACGCTGATGCCCTGGCTCATGTTCTCCAGCGCCGCCTCCAGCAGCCGCTGGTTGAAGCGCAGATCCTGCGAGGCCTCGCCGACGATGGCGGCGACGGTATCGAGGTCGGCGCCGCGCCGGTCCGCATCCTCCACCGGATCGCGACGCGCCGCGTCCAGCAGCAGGCGCGCCGAGGCACTGCCCAGCACCGCCGCCAGCTCGTGTTCCAGCTTCGATTCGATCCGCGCCGGCACCGCGCCGCTGGCCGGCGCATGCCGCAACAGTTCGTCGACGCGCTCCACCGGCAGGAAACGACGCCCCGCGTTGCGCAGACTGGCAAGGTCGGCGCCCCGCATCTGCTGGTGGCGCTGCTGGCCGCGCAGCGCTGCAAGCAAGGTGGCGGCGGAGCCGACGAACAGGCTCACCCCAACCGCACGGCCCAGCCGGCTCCAGCCGGTCAACCCGAACACCGCATCCGGCGCCAGCCAGTACAGGCCGAACGGTCCATCGCGCAGCCACGCCGGATCGCCGCCGCTGGTGGCCACCAGCATCGGCACCAGCATCACCCACAGCCACGCGACGAAGCCGGCCAGCACGCCGACGGTGGCGGCGATGGCCGGGGTGTGCGGTCGCCAGACCGCGAACGCCAGCGCCGGCGCCAGCGTGGCCAACGCGGAAAACGACACCGCGCCGACATCGGCCAGTGCCTCGTTGCCGCTGACCAGCCGGCTGTAGGCCCAGCCCAGCAGCATCAGCGCAACGATGCCGGTACGCCGCAGCAGCAGCAGGTCGCCGCGATGATCGCCGCGGCCGTCTTCACCGATGCGGCGGGCCCACGCGCTGCGCAGCAGGCCCGGCGCGAACCAGTGGTTGCCGATCATCAGGCTCAGCGTCAGCGTGCTGACGATCACCATGCCGGTGGCGGCACTGAGCCCGCCCAGGAACACCAGCAGCGCCAGCGCGGCATTGCCATGCGCCAGCGGCAGCGCCAGCGCGTACATGTCGGTGGGCACCGTATCGCCGAGCAGCGCCGCGCCGTAACGGGCCAGTGCCAGCGTGGGCAGCGCGATCAGCAGCAGATACAGCGGGAACTGCCAGCGCGCGGTACGCACGTCGGCCTCGTCGCGGCACTCCACCACCCCGACGTGGAACTGGTGCGGCATCACGAACATCGCCAGCGCGCCCAGGATCACCAGCGGCATGAAGCCGCCGGCCGTGCGCACCGGCGGAGGCGCGGCGGGCATTTCCTGCAGTCCGCCCAGGCCCAGCCAGACGAAGCCGCCCAGCGCCAGCATCGCCACCAGCTTGAACAGCGACTCGAACGCCAGCGCCAGCACCAGCCCGCGGTTGTGCCCGGCCGCATTGACCCGGCGGGTGCCGAACAGGATCGCGAACAGCGCCATCGCCAGCGCCACGTACAGCGCGCCGTCGCGCCACGGCGGCACGCTGCCGCTGGTGGGAAGCCCGGTGGTGACGGTGGCCAGGCTCATGGTGATCGCCTGCAGCTGCAGCGCGATGTAGGGAATCAGGCCGAGCACGGCGACCAGCGTCACCACCGCCGCCAGCCACGGGTCCTTGCCCAGCCGGGTGGCGATCAGGTCGGCCAGCGAGGTGGCGTTGCTTTCACGCGCCAACCGCACCAGCCGCATCATGAAGGCCATCGCCAGCGCATGGAACAGGATCGCGCCGACGAAGGTCGGCGGCAGCGGCCAGCCATAGCGCGCAGCCTGGGTGACGGTGCCGTAGAAGGTCCACGAGGTGCAGTGCACCGCCAGCGACAGCGCATAGACGTGGCGCCAGTGCTTCTCGAAGACGCCGGGATGCCGCTCCGCAGCCAGCCCGGTTCCGAACAGCAGCCCCAGCCACAGCAGCGATGCGGCAACGACCGCTGCGACGCTCAGCATGGCGCCGCCTTCAGGCATGCAGGGGTGCTTGCGTCATCGAAAGACATTCCCGCCGAGGATAGCGCGACGGCGGACCGAAGCCCGCCGTCGCGTGGGTGTTGCCGGGGTGCAGCGGTGGATCAGAAGTTGTAGCGCACCGACAGGTACACGTTGCGCGGCAGCCCGTAGTACGCGGTCTGGATGTTGCCCACGCTGGCGAATTCCTGTCCTTCGATCATGTAGCTCTCGTCGGTGAGGTTGCGCACGCCGGCGCGCACCTGCCAGGTGTACTGCGGCGAATCCCACACCCCATACACGCCGACCACGCTGTAGTAGTCCTGCTTCAGCACATCGCGGTTGTCGACCGACAGCCAGGTGGTGCCGCGATAGGACAGGTCGCCGCCGATCGCCAGCCGCGAGCCGTTGGCCAGGTCGAAGCCATGCTGCACGGCCACGCGCGCGGTGACCTTGGGCGAGAACGGCACGTGGTCGTGCTTCACGTTCAGGTCGAAGCCCGGGTAGCCGGGGTCGAGGCGGAAGTCGTCGAAGCGCTTGTACTGCGCGTCCAGCCAGCTCAGCTGCGCGGTGATCGTGGTCGCGCTGCCGACCAACGTGCTGCCTTCCAGCTCGATGCCCTTGATGTCCAGCTCGGCGGCGTTGAGCACCGGGAAGGTGCCCACGTCCTGCGACACCCGCGCCTGGAAGTCCTTGTAGTCGCTGACGAAGGCGGTGATGCCGCCGCGCTGGCGGCCGTCGTCGGACTGCGCCTTCACGCCGGCCTCGTAGGTCCACACGAATTCCGGGTCGTACTTCGCATGCAGCACGTCGTAGGCGGTGTTCGCGCGACCGTTGAAGCCGCCGGACTTGTAGCCTCGGTTCGCAGAGACGTAACCCATCAGGCCGTCGCTGAACTTCTTCTGCAGGCTCACAGACGGCGTGACCGCGGTCCACGACGCGGACGTCTTCGGGAGCGGCACGGTGCCATTAAGGATCGTCACCGGATACAGGCCGAACACCAAGCCGGCGGAACTCCAGAACGTGCTGGTAGTGCGCTCATACTCCTTCTGGTCTCTGGTCCAGCGCACACCGGCGGCCAGCGTCCAGGTGGGCGCGAACTCCCAGCTAGCATGCGCGAACGCCGCCGTGCTGGTGGTGGTCAGGTCGTCAGCGATGGTGCGCAGGAAGCTGGCCGGCTTGCCCTGCACGACATAGATGTCGTCGCCATAGGCTTCCTGGTAGGACTTCACGTGCTCCTCCAGCCAGTACGCGCCGAAGGTCAGGTGCAGGTTGCTGCCGTTGTCATAATGGAGCTGGATCTCTTGGCTCTTCTGATTCTGATCGAGCGCCACCAGCACATCGCCCATTTCGTACTTCGATGCGTCGATGTCGATGTAGGAATTGGTCTTAAGAGTGCGGTAAGCGGTAATGCTCTTGATGCGCCACTGGGCATTGATGTCCCAATCCATCGCCAGCGAGGCACCGTCGTGCTTCAGCGTCTGGCCCTTGTCGGGAGAGAATGAGGTCTCCGCACTGTGATCCCAGTCCCCGGTCGCAGCTGGGACAAGGATCTTGAAGATGGCATTGGTGTTCAACTCACGCTGCTGCAGCGGCGCCATCGGCCGGCCCATGGTCAGCGCGGCGTCCTGCTTGGTGTGGTCGAGGGACAGCGTGGCGCTGAACGCGTCGGAGGGCTTGAACGCCAGCTTGACGCGCAGCGCCTCGGTGTCGTCGTCGTTGAAGTTGTGGCCGCCGGCGCGGTTCTCCACGTAGCCATCGTTGACGATCTTGGCGCCTGCAATACTGGCGGCGAAGGTCTCGCTGAACTTGCCGCTGTAGTAGAAGCTGCCCTCGCGGCGGCCGTAGTCGCCCACGGTCAACTCGGCGGCGCCGCCTTCGTGGTCGAAGGGATTCCTGGTGCTGACCTTGATCGCGCCGCCGGTGGAGTTCTTGCCGTACAGCGTGCCCTGCGGGCCGCGCAGCACTTCCACCTGCGAGACGTCGAACAGCGAGAACAGCGCGCCGTTGATGCGGGAGTAGTACACGTCATCGACGTACAGCCCCACGCCCGGGTCGAAGGTCTGCAGCGCATCCGGCTGGCCGATGCCGCGGATGAAGGCATTGACGCTGTTGGCCGAGCCGCGGCCCTGCACGATGTTCGCGTTCGGCACCGCGCCCTGCAGTCCGTCGATGCCGGTGGCCTGCATGTCCTTCAGATCTTCGCCACCGAACGCGGACACCGCGACCGGCACGTCCTGGATGGACTCAGCGCGGCGACGCGCGGTCACGGTGACGGCATCCAGCGTCTTCGCTTCCTGCTCGCCACTGCTGGGCTTGGTCTCCTGCGCGAACGCCGAGCCGGCGCCCACCAGCAGCGACACGGCCAGCGCGCCGTGGATCGCCATGCTCAATTGCTTGCGTTTCATCACTCCCCCTCCGGGTGCTGCGGGCGGCACGATTACCACCAATGCCGGCAAGGTAATCGGCAACCGTGCGCGACGGCATTGGACGTTCGGACAATGGGCCGGGGCGGGCGCTGCCACGACACTCGCAGCCCTGAATCCGCCGCCGGGGATGGGCATGTCGTTTCTGATCGTGTTGGCCGCGCTGTGCTTCCTGATGCTGGTGGCCTATCGCGGCTACAGCGTGATCCTGTTCGCGCCCGTGGCGGCGCTGGGCGCGGTGCTGCTGACCGACCCGTCGCTGGTCGCGCCGATGTTCACCGGCCTGTTCATGGACAAGATGGTCGGTTTCCTCAAGCTGTACTTCCCGGTGTTCCTGCTGGGCGCGGTTTTCGGCAAGGTGATCGAACTGTCGGGCTTCTCCAAGGCCATCGTGCAGGCCACCATCCGGGTGGTCGGCGCGCAGCGGGCGATGCTGTCGATCGTGCTGGTCTGCGCGCTGCTGACCTACGGCGGTGTATCGCTATTCGTGGTCGTGTTCGCGGTGTATCCGTTCGCCGCCGAGCTGTTCCGCCAGAGCAACATCCCCAAGCGGTTGATCCCCGGCACCATTGCGCTGGGTGCGTTCACCTTCACCATGGACGCGCTGCCGGGCACGCCGCAGATCCAGAACATCATCCCCACCACCTTCTTCGGCACCGACACCTGGGCGGCGCCGGTGCTGGGCACGCTGGGCGGCGTCTTCATCCTGATCCTCGGCCTGTTCTACCTCGACTGGCGCCGGCGCGTGGCCGCGCGCAACGGCGAGGGTTACGGCGATGCGGCCACGCTGGTCAACGAGCCGGCCGCGTTCGCCGGCGGCAAGCTGGCCAACCCGATGATCGCGATCCTGCCCCTGCTGGTGGTGGGCGTGGCCAACAAGCTGCTGACGCTGTGGATCCCCGGCCATTACGGCGACAGCGCCAGCTTCGTGCCGGCGGTGATCGGCAATCCCGCGCCTGTGGTGCAGGAAGTGGCCAAGGTCGCGGCGATCTGGGCGGTGGAAGGCGCGCTGCTGGCCGGCATCGCCTGCGTGCTGCTGTTCGCGTGGAAGCCGGTCAAGGCCAGCTTCGCCGAAGGCAGCAAGTCGGCCATTTCCGGCGCGCTGCTGGCCGGCATGAACACTGCTTCCGAATACGGTTTCGGCGCGGTGATCGCCGCCCTGCCCGGCTTCCTGGTGGTCGCCAACGCCTTGGGCTCGATCCCCAACCCGCTGGTCAACGAAGCGGTGACGGTCACCGCACTGGCCGGCATCACCGGCTCCGCCTCCGGCGGCATGAGCATTGCGCTGGCGGCGATGGCCGACACCTTCATCGCCAATGCGAACGCCGCCGGCATCCCGATGGAAGTGCTGCACCGGGTCGCCGCAATGGCCTCCGGCGGCATGGACACGCTGCCGCACAACGGCGCGGTGATCACCCTGCTGGCGGTGACCGGGCTGACCCACCGGCAGGCATACAAGGACATCTTTGCCGTCACCTGCATCAAGACGCTGGCGGTGTTCGTGGTGATCGGGCTGTTCTACGGTTTCGGGCTGGTCTGAACGGGCTTGCCAGCACCGCGCGTCGCCCGCACCATCGGCGGCCATGAGCGAACCCATTGAAGACACGCGCCAACTGTCGCGCCGTACCACGCCCACCTGGGAAGTCGAACTGCTGATCTCCGGCGTGGCGGTATTCGCCATGCTGCAGCTGCCGGGCTGGCTGGATGACGGGATATTCGCGCTCGAACCCCGGCTAGGCGAGGACTGGCGGCAGATCCTGATCCTCGGCTACATCTACGCCAAGAGCGCGGCGATGATTCTCGCCACGACCTTCGTGCTGCATCTGCTCCTTCGTGCCCGTTGGATCGCCCTGGTGGGCATGCACTCGGTCTATCCGGAGGGCATCCTGCTGGACAAACTCCGTTTGGGACCCATCCAGCAGAAGATTGAGCGCGAGATCAACAAGCCGATGCAGGAACGCATCGAGCGGGCGGATAATCTCGCGACCATCGTGTTCGCGATCGGCGTCATGCTGGCCACCATGCTGGTCGCAATCGCCATCGGGGCGACGACGCTGTACGCGGCCGGCATGCTGGTCGCAACCGTGAGCGTGAGCCGGATCGGCGCTCCGATTGCGATGATCGCGATCTTCGGCCTGGTCATGATTCCATTCACAGCATTGCTGCTGCTGGATCGGCACAAAGGCGCCCATTGGCCGGACGACACTTGGCAGCACCGAATCATGCGTGCGGCCATGCGCGGCTATTCCCGCATCGGCTTCAGCCAAAGCGGCAATCCGATCATGGCGCTGCTGGCCAGCCACGGTGGGGACCGCAAGGCCATCCTCCTGACCACGACCGTCATGTTCGTGGCGCTCGCCAGTACGGGACTCTCCTTGGGAATACAGAAGAAACCCGGCATGTTCGGCAGCTACGCCCTGTTCCCAAAATCGGCGGCGCTCGAGGTCGAATCCGCCCACTACGACGACCAGCGCAACCCGGCGCGCGATCCCGCGGTGCCCTATGTGCAGTCCTCCGTCATCATCGGGCCCTACCTGAAACTGGTCGTCCCCTATCGCCCGCTCCACGCCGAGGCTGCGATGCGCGCGACCTGCGCTCCCAGCACAGAAAATCGCGAGGGAGAGGCCTTGGCGAGCGCCCTGCTGGCCTGCCTGCACGAGCTGCACCCGGTGACGCTGGACGGCAGGACACTCACCGACCTGCGCTACGAAATCGCCAGTGACCCGCGCACCGACCGTCCCGCCCTGCTCGCGATGATCGACGTGCGCGAGCTGCCGCGCGGCCGGCACGAACTGCGCGTGGCCCGTCCGCCGCGCGCCGACCGCAAGCCGGACAAGGACCATCCCGACCCGGGCTTCGATGCGATTCCGTTCTGGCGCTGAGGCAACGCCGGCTGCGCACTAGAATCTGCGGGTGAGCGAAACCCCGCAGCGCAAGATCATCCACGTCGACATGGACGCCTTCTACGCGTCGGTGGAGCAGCGCGACGATCCGTCGCTGCGTGGCCTGCCGGTGGTGGTGGCATGGAAAGGCGCGCGCTCCGTGGTCTGCGCCGCCAGCTACGAGGCACGCCGGTTCGGGGTGCGCTCGGCGATGCCGGCGCTGCGCGCCGAGCGGCTGTGCCCGCAGGCCGTGTTCGTGCCGCCGGACTTCGCCCGCTACAAGGCGGTGTCGAAACAGGTGCGCGGGATCTTCGAGCGCTACACGGACCGGATCGAACCGCTGTCGCTGGACGAGGCCTATCTCGACGTTACCGCGCCCAAGCGCGACCTCGGCAGTGCCACCGCCATCGCCACCGAAATCCGCGATGCGATTCGCGAGGAGACGCGGCTCACCGCGTCTGCCGGCATCGCCCCCAACAAGTTCCTGGCCAAGATCGCCAGCGACTGGAACAAGCCGGACGGGCAGTTCGTGCTCAAGCCGGCGCTGGTGGAGGCGTTCCTTGCACCGCTGGCGGTGGGGCGTCTGCCGGGGGTCGGCAAGGTGATGGAAGCAAAACTGGCCGAACTGGGCGTGGCCACATGCTCGGACCTGCGCGCGCTTGGCGCGGAGGCGTTGGAGGCACGCTTCGGCCGCTGGGGCCGGCGCCTGCACGAGCTGTCGCAGGGGCTCGACGAGCGCGAAGTACAGACCGGCCGCCCCACCCTGCAGATTTCGAGCGAGGACACCTTCGCCAGCGACCTGCTGCTGGACGAGCTGGCGCCGCATATCCGCCGGCTGGCCACCAGCACCTGGGCCGGCTACCTGCGCGAACGCGCGCAACACCCGGACCGCATCGCCCGCACCGTGGTGCTGAAGCTGAAGACCGCCGACTTCCGCACCCTCACCCGCAGCCTGACCGGCGCGGAGCCGCCGACCAGCGAGGACGCTCTGGCACGCACCGCCTGCGCGCTGCGCGCGCGCGTCGACCTGCCGGCCGGCACGCGCTTCCGGCTGGCGGGCGTGGGGCTGTCCGGCTTCGCCGAGCCCGACGGCAGCGCGGCGCAGGACGACCTGTTCCTCGGCCCGCATTCGCGGTAGCTCCCTACCCGGCTCCCGCAAAGCCGCCTTTCGGTTCCGGCGGCCGGGTTGGAACTTTCACTCAGCTTGCCGGCGCTAGGGTGGAAGGATGGGCACTGCCACGCACATCGCCGGTTCCACGGGATACCCTCCGCCGCCGTGGGGGGTGGAAGACCTGCGCGGCATCGCCCAGTTGCTGGTGCAGGCCGTGACCGCCACCACCGACCTCGCCGAGCACGTGCACGCGAACGTGCTCGGCCTGCCCGCACGCCTGCTGGGGGCGGAGCCGACCAAGCGCACGCGCGGCATTGCCGGATTTGCCTACGGCGCCGTCCGCGGCGGCGCGTCGCTGCTGGGCAGCGCGGTGGACGGCGTGCTGGCACCGCTGGCGGATCGTTGGCCGCAGGGCGCCGGATCCGCGCGTCGCGACGCCTTGCTGGCCGCGCTCAATGGCGTGCTGGGTGACCAGCTCGCCACGACCGGCAATCCGTTGGCACTGGCCGCATCCCTGCGCCATGCCGGCCAGGGGTTGCCGATCGGCGAACCCCGGTGGGCCAGCGCGCTGTCATCGCCCTCGCCCCGCCTGCTGGTGCAGGTCCACGGCCTGTGCATGAACGACCGGCAGTGGCGCCGCAACGGCCACGACCACGGCGAGCAGCTGGCCAAGGCGCTTGGCTACACCGCCATCCATCTGCACTACAACAGCGGGCTGTCGATCGCCCGCAATGGGCGCACGTTCTCCGCGCTGCTGCAGTGGCTGCTGGAGGGCTGGCCGGTGCCGGTCGAGCGCTTCGCCATCCTCGGGCACAGCATGGGCGGGCTGGTGGCGCGCGCAGCGATGCACGAGGCCACCCTGCGCTCCCAACCCTGGGTACGGCGGCTGGACCAGGTGGTGTTCCTCGGCACCCCCCACCACGGCGCGCCGCTGGAGCGTGCCGGCCAACTGCTGGAACAGGCGCTTGGGCTGTCGCCATGGACGGCACCCTTCGTGCGCCTCGGCGACCTGCGCAGCGCCGGCATCCGCGACCTGCGCCACGGCAGCATCAGCGACCTGCCGCTGCCTCCGCGCCAAACCATCCCGCTGCCCGGCGGCGTCCGAGCCTACGCTGTCGCGGGTTCCAGTCGGCCGAACACACGGATCGGACGCGCGCTGCGCGGCGACGGCCTGGTGCCTGTCGCCAGTGCCCTCGGCGAGCATCGCGATCCGCGCCGGCGCCTGGCGATTGCCCCCACCCGCCAGCGGGTGGTGGAGCGCACGGGACATCTGGACCTGCTCGACAGCAGGGAGGTCTACCGCCACCTGCGGCGTTGGCTGGCGTAGCCCCGGGCGGCGCCAATGCCCTACGCTTGCGCGATGACCGCAAGCGACGCCCCGGCCCCCGGCCTGTCCCGCCAACAGCTCAAGACCCTCGCGCTGGCCTCGCTGGGCGGTGCGCTGGAGTTCTACGACTTCGTGGTGTTCGTGTTCTTCGCCACCACCATGGGTGCGCTGTTCTTCCCGGCCGACATGCCGCAGTGGTTGAAGCTGGTGCAGGCCTTCGGCATCTTCGCCGCCGGTTACCTGGCGCGGCCGCTGGGCGGCGTGCTGATGGCGCATTTCGGCGACCTGTCCGGGCGCAAGCGGATGTTCATGCTGAGCATCCTGCTGATGGCGGTGCCCACGCTGCTGATGGGCCTGCTGCCGACCTATGCGCAGATCGGCATGGCGGCACCGCTGCTGCTGTTGCTGCTGCGGATCCTGCAGGGCGCGGCGATCGGCGGCGAGGCACCGGGTGCGTGGGTGTTCGTCAGCGAGCACGTGTCCGCGCGCCACCGCAACCTCGCCTGCGGCTCGCTGTCGCTGGGCCTGCTGGCCGGCATCCTGTTGGGTTCGCTGGTGGCGCGCGCGGTCAACGCCGCGTTCGACGAGGCGCAACTGCTGGCCTGGGGTTGGCGCATCCCGTTCGTGGCCGGCGGCGTGTTCGGCCTGCTGGCGATGGTCTTGCGCCGGCAGCTGCACGAAACCCCGGTGTTCGCCGAGCTGCAGCAGCGCCGCGCACTGTCGGCGGAGACGCCGCTGAAGGCGGTGGTGCGCGACCATGCCGGCGCGGTGGCGCTGGGCATGCTGCTGACCTGGCTGCTGACCGCCGCGGTGGTGGTGACCATCCTGATGATGCCGACCTTCCTGCAGGGCATGGGCGTGAGCCGCGACGCCGCGCTGGCGGGCAACGCGCTGGCGGTGCTGGCGGCGATGGCGGCCAACCTGCTTGCCGGCGCGCTGGCGGACCGCTACGGCGTCGGCCGGGTGCTGGCGCTGTGGAGCCTGCTGCTGGGCGTCGCGTTCTGGTGGTTCTACCGCGAGGCACAGGCCGGCGCGTATTCGCAGTGGCACTACGCCATCGCCGGGAGCGCGGTGGGCCTGACCGCGATGATCCCGGCCATCGCGCTGGGCGGCTTTCCCGCGCCGGTGCGTTTTTCCGGGCTGTCGTTCTCCTACAACCTGGCCTACGCCATCGCCGGCGGTCTGACCCCGGTGCTGCTGAGCCTGGCGATGAAGGGCAACCCCGACGCACCGATGCAGTACATCGCAGGCATGGCGGCGCTGGGCGTGGCGCTGGGGCTGTTCGTCGAGTGGCGAGGGCGCGGATCCTGACGAAGCGCCCGCGCGCACTCCCGCGCAGCCGGCTTTGTCAAGCTGTTGCCATGCCGATGCGGCAGCGACAATGACGGCTTCGTTCCGCAGCCGCAGCAGATCCGCATGACCCAGCTTTCCCCCGCCCTCGCCCGCAAGATCGCCTCCACGATTGCCGTTGAAATCGGCGCGCAGCCCGCACAGGTGCAGGCGGCGGTGGGGCTGCTGGACGAAGGCGCCACCGTGCCCTTCATCGCGCGCTACCGCAAGGAAGTGACCGGCGGACTGGACGACACCCAGCTGCGCAACCTGGAAACCCGGCTGACCTACCTGCGCGAGATGGAGGACCGCCGCGCGGCGATCCTGTCCAGCATCGAAGAGCAGGGCAAGCTGACCGATGAACTGCGGGCCGACATCGAAGCCGCCGACAGCAAGTCGCGCCTCGAGGACCTCTACCTGCCGTACAAGCAGAAGCGCCGCACCCGCGCGCAGATCGCCCGCGAAGCCGGGCTGGAACCGCTGGCCGACGGCCTGCTGGCCAACCCGGACCTGGTGCCGGAGGAGTTCGCCGCCGGCTTCGTCGCTGCCGACAAGGGCGTCGCCGATGCCAAGGCCGCACTGGAAGGCGCGCGCGCCATCCTGATCGAACGCTGGGGCGAGGACGCCGCGCTGCTGGGCGAGCTGCGCGAGTGGCTGGCGCGCGAGGGCCTGATCCGCTCGAAGGTGGTGGAAGGCAAGGAGGCCGCGGGCGAGAAGTTCCGCGACTACTTCGACCACGCCGAGCCGCTGGCGAAGATCCCCTCGCACCGCCTGCTGGCGCTGCTGCGCGGCCGGCGCGAGGAATTCCTGCAGCTGGACCTCGATCCCGGCGCGGATGCCGAGGCGGGCCACCAGTACGCCGAGGGGCGCATCGCCCTGCACGCCGGCATCGATGCGCGCGGCCGCGCCGCGGACACCTGGCTGCGCAACGCGGTGCGGCTGGCGTGGCGCGCCAAGATCCACATGCACCTGCTGCTGGACCTGTTCAACCAGGCGCGCGAGAAGGCCGAGGGCGAGGCCATCGCCGTGTTCGGCGACAACCTCAAGGACCTGCTGCTGGCCGCGCCGGCCGGCCCGAAGGCGGTGCTGGGCCTCGATCCCGGCCTGCGCACCGGCGTGAAGGTGGCGGTAGTGGATGCCACCGGCAAGCTGGTCGCTACCGACACCATCTATCCGCATGAACCGCGTCGCCAATGGGACCAGTCGCTGGCGACGCTGAAGAAGCTCTGCCTCGCCCACGGCGTGCAGCTGATCGCCATCGGCAACGGCACCGCCAGCCGCGAGACCGACAAGCTGGCCGGCGACCTGCTCAAGCTGGTGCCGGAGCTGAAGGCGCAGAAGATCGTGGTGAGCGAAGCCGGCGCCTCTGTGTACTCGGCCTCGGAACTGGCGGCGAAGGAGTTCCCGACCCTCGACGTGTCGCTGCGCGGCGCCGTCTCCATTGCCCGCCGCCTGCAGGACCCGCTGGCCGAGCTGGTGAAGATCGAACCCAAGGCGATTGGCGTGGGCCAGTACCAGCACGACGTGGACCAGTACCGCCTTGCCCGCGCGCTGGACGCGAAGGTGGAGGACTGCGTGAACGCGGTCGGCGTCGACGTGAACACTGCCTCCGGCGCGCTGCTGGCGCGCGTCTCCGGCCTGTCGGCGACGGTGGCCGAGAACATCGTCGCGCACCGCGATGCCAATGGCGCGTTCAAGTCGCGCAAGGCGCTGCTGAAGGTGCCACGCCTCGGCGAGAAGACCTTCGAACAGTGCGCCGGCTTCCTGCGCATCATGGATGGCGAGCAGCCGCTGGACGCCTCGTCGGTGCACCCGGAAGCCTATCCGGTGGTCGAACGCATCCTCGCGGCCGGCGGCAAGTCGGTGAAGCAGATCATCGGCGATACCGCGTTCCTGCGTTCGCTCAAGGCCGCGCAGTTCACCGACGAGCGCTTCGGCGAACCCACCGTGCGCGACATCCTGAAGGAGCTGGAGAAGCCCGGCCGCGACCCGCGCCCGGAGTTCAAGGCCGCCACCTTCGCCGACGGCGTGGAGGACATCCGTGATCTCAAGCCCGGCATGGTGCTGGAAGGGGTGGTCAGCAACGTCGCCGCGTTCGGCGCATTCGTCGACATCGGCGTGCATCAGGACGGGCTGGTGCACATCTCCGCGCTGTCCGACCGCTACGTGAAAGACCCGCGCGAAGTGGTGAAGGCCGGCGACATCGTGAAAGTGAAAGTGCTGGACGTGGACGTGGCGCGCAAGCGCATCGCGCTCACCCGGCGCATGGACGATCCGGTCGGCGAAGCACGCAGCGAAGCACGCAGCAATGATCGCGGCCCGCGCCGCGACGAGCGTGCCAGCCGCCCGGCCGCGCGCCCGGCCGTACAACAGCAGGCGCCGTTCAACAGCGTGATGGCGGACGCGCTGAAGGGCTTGAAGCGCAGCTGAGCGGCCGGCTCAGTCCGGATCCGCCGCCGCGCCACCGCCCGCGACCCGGCGCTGCCCGGCATCCTCGTCGCGCGGGCGAACCGGCCCACCGTGGAGCCGCGCAACCGGCGGCTCGCCGCTCCAGCGCCGCACCGCGCGCTGGAAGAACTGGCTGTTGGGGACCCGCAGCTGGCTTTCAAAACCATCGGCATGACGTTCCAGCAGGGTCACGTAGATCAGGTTGATGTCGATCACCTGCCCGCCCAGGCCCGGCTTCTCTCCGTTGTCCAGCACCTCGATATGGTCGAACAGGCGGAATGGCCGGGTCACCAGGATCAGGAACGAGCAGAAGATGTTGGTGAGCACGCTCCAGGCGGCGAAGAACGCCACCGCCGCCACCGCGGCGAAGCCGGTGAACGCGCCCCACAGCACCCCGGCGGACACGCCGAAACGCTCCAGCACCATCAGCAGCGCCGCCATCCCGATCAGGAAGGTGGCCACCCGGCGCGCACCCATCACCACCATCGGCGGCAGTTCGTAGCGCGCGGCCAGGCGCGCGATCAGCCGCCGCACCAGCCACCGCAGCGCCCACGCCACCAGCAGGATCGCCAGCACCTGCAGCACCACCGCGATGTATTCGACCTTGGGCTGCAGCCAGGCGGGCAGGTAATTCTCCATGCGGCCATGTTACCCGCGCACCGGTCCGCCCAGGCGCGGGATGAAATGCGTG
>JAANMW010000977.1_pt1 | contig 32668 bp, 27 predicted proteins | sample 7279671 | NCBI WGS metagenome assembly JAANMW01 (sample SAMN14094541, study PRJNA606508) | bioreactor metagenome | isolation source: A lab-scale SPAN reactor treating ammonium-rich wastewater day 247 | place: Ireland: Galway | collected 2017-09-19 | reverse complement strand
TATCAGGTAGTTTGTTCATTGATCTTGCCTTTACTGCTGCTGGAGTTTGTTATGCTTATGACCTTGTAACTGATGCATCTTATACAATCAACCCGACAAGTCTCGTCGTACGATCCCGCCGGGATCGGCTTCTTGGATCCATCATCGCCGGCAGGCGGTCGTCCGTATCTTTTCGGCAATCCGAATTCCGGCGCACCGCATACGTTTGACCAGTGGTTCAATACGTCTGTATTCCAGGACACAAGGCCGACGGGTGCCCCGGCTGTTCCCGGAAACTCCGGACGTGGGGTCATCAATGGCCCGCGAACTTTCCGAATTGACTTCACGCTTGTGAAGAACTTCAATTTCACGGAGACGATGCGGCTGCAGCTCAGGGGTGAGATGTTCAACGCTCTTAACACGACGAACTTCACAACCTTTGGTACGGCTGCTTCCACGACTTCGAGTTTTGGACGTATCACGGGTGTTCGCGATCCGCGAACGATGCAATTCGGTATCAAGTTCCTTTTCTAAGGGGCTTGATCGGTTAAAGGTGTTTTGCCCCGTGGAGTCTTTTTCCTTATCGAGAAAGGCTCCACGGGCTTCCTTTTTTGACACGCTGACGTATTCTACTTCTGGTCCTGCTTAAGAAAGATGACGATCCGCTTGCCCGGCTTTATTGATATACACAACCACGGTGCCGTCGGAGTTGATGTGAACTCTGCGTCGGCGGATGATCTAGTTCGCGTAAGCGAGTTCCTAGCGACACGGGGTGTTGCCGGGTGGTTGCCAACGCTCGTGCCCGATTCGGATGATGTTTACAAGCGGGTGGTCGAAGCGATAAATGAAGCTTGCGCCCGCAGCCTGTCTGTCCCGCGGGCCCGTATCCTGGGCGTCCACTACGAAGGCATTTTTGCCAATACGAAGATGTGCGGAGCACTACGGCCTGAGTTCTTTAAGACCTTTACCGGACGCGAACTTGACGGTCTCCCGGTTCCGGAACGCGGTGCGAAGATGATGACGTTTGCACCGGAGGTCGAAGGCGGTTTCGAGTTAGTTCGCGAACTGACCAGGCAAGGTTGGGTCGCCTCTATCGGGCACACGCATGCCGACCTTACGACCTTAAAAGCCGCTTTGGCCGCCGGAGCGAAGCATCTCACGCATTTTTTCAATGCAATGAGCGGCATTCATCATCGCGAACTGGGAGTCGCAGGCTGGGGGCTGACGGAAAGGGAAGTCTCGTTCGACATCATTGCGGATGGACGACACGTCGCTGATCAGATGGTCACTTTCGCCTGCCGGACAAAAGGTGTCGATCGCGTCTCGCTCATCAGCGATTCTGTTGCACCGACGGGCTTGGGCGACGGAACGTACGACCTTTGGGGCGAACGGATCTCCGTTGTCGACGGTGTTACTCAGAATGAGCGCGGCAGCATCGCAGGGTCTGTCATCACGATGCTCGACGCCGCTAGAAATATGTTGCGTTGGGGCTTCTCGGTCGACGATGTCGCTGAGATGACGAGCCGCAATCCGGCTCGCCTGATCGGGGCGAAATTGTTCGAGGATGATGTTGTGGAGCTTGGTGAAAGTCTTAACGTCAGCCGGATAAGTATCGGTCAGGCCTAAATCCGTCCTTGGCCCCCGAACCGGATCCATTCTCTTTTTTCAAATGCGAAAAGAGGCCGCCTTCTGGGCGGCCTCACGTGTTGAACACTACTGCAGAAACCGTTATTCCTGCGGGGTTTTGGCATCGGTCTTTTCGAGCTTGTGACCCATTTTGCGTTCGCGCTTTACTGAACGCATCTCGGTCGCCTTTGCCTTCTGCTCTTCGGTTAGGACAGCCCAAATTTGCGACTTCGTCCTTTCACGCTCGACGATCATCTTCGCCATGATGGCAGCCTGCTCGTTCGCAAGCTGGCGTGTTGCGCCTTCATCGAAAACGACCTTGTTGAGTTCTGCCAGCTTTTGGTGATTTGCACGCATATCATCCATCAACGGCTTCATCGTTTCGCGGCTCGCGTCGAAGATCGCCTTTACCTTTGCGTTCTGATCTTCGGTCAGATTCAGTGCGCGAAGATTGATCCCGATTCCCATGCCTCGGCCGTGCTTCATGTCCATGAATGATCGTCCGTCCTTCTGACCGCGAACCTGGCTAATGCCGATAATTGCACCGGTCGCTACGACTGCGACTGCTATGACACCTAAAATTACCTTTTTCATCGTGTATTTGCTCCTATTTAATTGCTGAAAATTGTGCTTTCGCCACCCGGAAAGCTTCGGGTTATGCAACGTTAGACGAATTACGGCAGGCTTTAGCCTTTAAGTTTATGTTTGGATTCGTAAAGAATTGTAAAACCTGCTCAAACGCCCATCAAGATGACGTAGAATGAGGCAATGAATAAAGTGCTGATCATCGATGATGATGAAGAGCTTTGCGAGCTGGTAAGCGAATATTTGAGTGTGGAAGGCTTTGATGCCGATTCAGTGAATGATGGCGAGACGGGATTGAACCGAGCGTTGTCAGGTGATTACGAAATGGCGATCCTCGATGTGATGCTCCCGAAGATGGATGGCTTTGAGGTGCTTCGCAATTTGAGAAAGCAATCGAATCTCCCTGTGATAATGCTTACGGCTCGCGGCGATGATATGGAACGTATTGTCGGCCTAGAGATCGGTGCGGATGACTACCTGGCAAAGCCTTTCAATCCACGCGAGCTCGCTGCAAGGCTCCGAGCGATCCTGCGTCGAACTGCAGAAATGACTAGTAGTGAGCAGGTCGGCGAGGTCATCGAACTTGATGACATTTCGATATCGTCGAGCTCGCGGCTTGCGACGCTTAAAGGCGACGAGCTGAACCTCACCTCGGTGGAGTTCGAGCTTTTGTTCGAATTGCTTCGAAACGCCGGAAAGGTCGTACGCAAGGAAGACCTGAGCGAGACCGTGCTCGATAGAAAACTCTCGCCCTTTGACCGCAGTCTCGATATGCATATCAGCAACCTTCGCAAGAAATTAGGCAATCGTGACGACGGCAGTGTACGTATCAAGACGGTCCGGTCGGTCGGCTACATTTATACCGTTGTATGAAGCTTTTCGTAAAGATCTTTCTCTGGTTCCTCGTCGCGGTGACCCTTGTTTTCTTCGTGACGTTCTTCATCACGCGATATTTCCAGGTGCAGCCAGCCGTGAGCCGGTGGCAGCAATCTGTGAAGTCGCGTATGACCTTTTACCAGCAGACGGCAGAACAGATCGAGGATTCCGGCGGCGGCGAGAAAGGGGTCGCCGAGTTTCTTGGGCGGATCAAAGAACACGGTTCGATCCGCGAGGTGATCCTTGTTGACCAGGACGGAAAGGTCATATTTGGCCACCTGACACCGGAAGATAGTGAGATACTTGAGGCCACGCGTGCGGCGAGCGGTGCGATAGTCATAGATCGCGACGGCGAGCCGACGCTCGGCGGAGCTCCAATGCGTTTGAGCGATGGCCGCCGAGCCGCACTTCTTGTCCGCTGGGAACAAGCGAATATACCGCCGCTCTTTTTCGGATCCTGGATCGGCCTTTTACGGCTGGCGGCGTTGCTTTTGTCCGCTTTCATCGTTTGCGCACTGCTTGCAGCTTACCTAACAACGCCGATCAGGAAGCTTCGGCGAGCAACAAAGCGGCTCGCGGCCGGGGAACTCAGCACCCGTGTAATGCCGCAGCTCCCACGGCGGCGGGACGAGCTTGCCGACCTTGCACGCGATTTCGACGAAATGGCCGAGAGGATCGAATCTTTGATCACGTCGCAGGAGCGATTGACGCGCGACGTCTCGCACGAACTGCGTTCGCCGCTTGCCCGCATGAATGTCGCCCTGGAGATCGCCAAGCAGCGGTCGGGCCCCGAGCTTCAGCCGCTGCTGACCCGCATCGAAGGTGAATCCGAAAGGTTGAACGAAATGATCTCGCGGATCTTGACGCTCTCAAAACTCGAGAGCGGTGCATTCGATGAATTTCGTGGAGAGAGTCTCGATCTGACCGAACTCGTTCGAGACGTTGCCGAGGACGCTGATTTTGAAGCAAAAGCAAAGGGCAAGGCGGTTGACCTTGTTTGGTCAGATAAATGCACCATTTTCGGCAATGAAAACCTGCTTCGAAGCGCGATAGAGAACGTGGTTCGAAACGCGGTTAAGTACACTGACGAGGGCACGCGAGTTCGTGTATCGGTGATCGCCGATAACGGGAATGCGAAGATACAGATCGGAGACCGCGGCGGAGGTGTACCCGAGACCGAATTGAAGAATCTGTTTATTCCATTCTACCGCTTGGGTGAAGCCAGGGATCGCAAGACCGGGGGAACGGGCCTCGGGCTTGCCATTGCGAGGCGTGCGATCGTCGCACACAAAGGCGAGATCAGCGCACGCAATGTAAGCGGCGGCCTCGAGGTCGAGATCGTTCTAAATTGTTCGAACAATGGTGAGGCGGCAGGGCATTAAGCCCTCCGCCTCACTCGGAAGATCAGGATCGGCTTCGTCGTGCGTTCACGAATGAACGAATTGAAAAGAGTACGAATACGAGGCAGATGATCGCCATAAACAGCTGCGACAAATGAGCCGCAGATGCCGTAAATCCGTCGAATTTCGAGATCAAACGCCACGCCGGGACGATGAAGCCGATCAGTCCTACGAGGACTGCCACATGCATAATGTGCTTACGCAGTCCTTCGTTTCGCGAGGCAATATATCCGAGTACCATCAGCACGACGCCAAATGCCGCCGGGATCAACGCCGTAAGGCTCGCATTTCCCTGCGTCATTCCATAGGCGTATCCGGCGATACCAAGTAAGGCGAGCAGCCGTCCGCACCAAAGTGTCAGAGAAGGCATATTTTTTTATTTACCCCCAAATTTTACATACACCGTCCAAAATCGCTCGGCTGTTTCCGGGTCGAGCGTTTTCAGGCGGTCGTATTGAGCTCGTGCGAGAGCCATCTGTTTGTTGTCGATGTAGGCAAGTCCTAACGCGTATATCGCGCCTGTATAGTCCGGATCAAGCTTTATGGCGATATTGTAGCTATTTATTGCGAGGGCGAACTTGCCCTGCTTAAGGTAAGTGTCGCCCAGATATTTATGGACCAATTTATCGGTCGGGCGTTCCGCCGCGACCGAATTGTACATGTCTGCCGCTTCGGCGAACTGATCATTGCCGAAGTACGCATTTCCGAGTCGAAGCCTGGTATCGGTCGCGTTCGACGCATTTGGGTCGAGTTCGAGGCATTTCTTCCAGTTATCACGAGCCTCCGGATACATCTTTTGCCCGAAGTACGCCGTAGCGAGTTCGCAATGGACAGGAGCGTTATCGGGGTCGATCTCGATCGCCTTTAGGTATGCTGTCTTTGCCTCGTCAAAGCGCTTCAGATAGTCAAGAGCATTCCCAAGGAATGTCCATCCCGAGACATCCTGCGGGTAATCTTTCAACGCGACCTTATACGCATCGACCGCCTCGGCATACTGTCCGTTCGCGTAAAGAGCCGAGGCGAGCAATCGCTGAGCCAACGTAAGCGAAGGGTCCAGTTTAAGAGCGGCACGAAGAGCGATCACAGCCTCAGCGTAGCTCTTTGCGAAATAACACGCCGAGCCGAGATCCAACTGCCCCGACGCATCGGTCGGTCGAAGGGCGACATACTGCCTATAGAGTTCGACGGCCTCAGGGTATCGTCCGGCATCGTATGCCGCTTTTGCCTTGCTGCGGATCGCTTGCGGGGTCTGTGCAGCCGCTGCGATCGAAAGCAACAACACCGCCACGAGCGGCCACAATATTTGTCTTCTCATCCGCTGACTCCTCAATAGGCACCTATTTCACGATCGGCAGCACGATCGCTGAGCCTGTCTCTCCGCCGAAATACACACGCTGTGTCGCCTTTCGAAAGTCAGCTGAGGTCGCCTTGAAATTATTCTCGACGAACTGCTGCGGACTGCGTGCAACAAGCGGGAACCAGGTGCTCTGGATCTGAACCATTATTCGGTGGCCTTTCTTGAATGTGTGCGTAATTCCGGGCATCGTGAAAGGAAGATAGGTCGCCTTATTCGGGACGAGTGGAATACCTTTCTCAAAACCCTCACGGAATCTTGCCGGCATCGGTTCACCGCGGAGGAGCATTTGATAGCCGCCCGGTTCAAAAACTGAGAAAGCTGAGTTCTGCGGCGGATTCTTGCCCTTCGGGAACTTGTAATCATCAGGAAATACGTCGATGAGCTTCACGATAAAATCAGAATCAGTACCCGATGAAGAAATATAGAGCGACGGTTTGATGTCGCCTGCGACCGTAACATCTTCGGTGAGCGGTGCCGTCTCATAGACAAGGACATCCGGACGCGTCGAAGCGAAACGCTGATCTTCGGTCATATAGTCGCGCGGATAACTGAGCGTGATCTTCTGCGTATAGGGAACCGGTTTCATCGGGTCGGAGACGTACTCGTCGTATCCGACATCCGTTCCTTTCGTGAATGAGAGGCCGCCGCCTTTCGTAAAATAGAGGGCCGTGTCTTTGCCGCTTGCCGGATCGAAACCGTCAAACGATCTCCAGGTGTTCGCTCCCGTGTCGAATACATTTACCTCCTTCAGCTGAGAAATATCGCCCTTCCCCTTCAAGAAATGATTGAAGAAGGGAAGTTCCATATTCACGCGATAATATTCTGAGGTTTCGGAACCGAAGTACGCCGTCCCGAGCCATTCGCCTTCCGAGCGGGCCCATCCGCCGTGAAACCATGGGCCGACGACAAGGATGTTGTAGATGCCCGGATTCTGTTTTTCGATGTGGCGGTACGTATTTAGAGCACCGTAAAGGTCTTCGTTGTCATACCAGCCGCCGACCGTCATGGTCGCGCAACCGACCTTGTTCAAATGCGGCAGAACGTTTCGGTCTTTCCAATATTGGTCGTAATTCGGATGGTCCTGCATATCATCCCAATATGGCTGCCGAACGCCGAGCCCCGCGACGAAGCTGTCGGCAACTTCCTGCAGACCGCCAAGCTTCATAAAGAAGTCGTAACCGTCCTGCGTATCACGGCCTTTCCACGGGCGTAAGTAAGAGAATGAGTTCGACGGCGTCGTAAACGGTTGGAAGAATCGGTAGAAGGAATAGTTCTGAGCGAGGAAGAGAGCCCCGTTGTGGTGCATATCATCGCCGTGGAACCAATCGCTTACGGGAGCCTGCGGCGAGCAAGCCTTTAGCGCGGGATGCGAATTGATCGAACCCGCCGAGGTATAGAATCCCGGATATGAAATGCCGTAGGTTCCGACCTTGCCGTTATTGTTCGGGACATTCTTTATGAGCCAGTCGATGGTGTCAAAAGTGTCGGTAGATTCATCGATCTTCGCCTTTCCGTACTGTGCGACCTCTGGGCGAACGTCAACGAAAGTGCCTTCGCTCATCCAACGGCCGCGAACGTCTTGATAAACGAAGATGTAGCCTTCGCGAGCGAACTGATAATCCGGGCCGAGCGACGTCTTGAATTTATCCGGGCCGTAAGGCGCGACGCTGTACGGCGTGCGGCTCATCATTATCGGATATTTCTGCGACTGATCTTTCGGTTCGTAGATGGATGTAAAGAGCTTTACGCCGTCGCGCATAGGTATTTGGACCTCGCGCTTTGTGTAATTCTCCTTGATGTAAGTTGCGAGTTCATCGGCTTGCGGTGCCGGAGCCTGTCCGAACGCGGCAAACGTGAATGCGAAAACCAAGACAAAAAGAACGGTCGCTTTCATTTCGTTTCTCCTTAAGAATTAGAACCTATGTGATTACAAGAAATTTTCTCTTATTCAAGGCAAGAAAACAACATCTCGGCCGCGGCGTACTCTCTTCATAGATGAACTTTCCATGTAGTTCCGATCACGTTCAGGTCGCCCGGGTGCGAATGGCCGTCATTTTGGCGTAAATAGAAAAGATCGAGCGTGAGCTGTTTGGTTAATTTGCGTGAGATGCCAACAGAGAAGCGCGTACGCGTCCATTCCCGCGGCTTCGAATCGTAAAAGACCTCGGCAGTCGCGAATACCTTTGAGTTCTTGATCCACTGTTTAGGAAGGCTGCGATCGACGCCTGCGAGAGCGCGGTAGCGCCATGAATTTCCACTCGGCAGCATTCGATATTCGTACGTGCTTCGATGCGTCAAACCGTACTTTCCAACCGGAAGCCGATAAACGGCTGCAACGTCGAGCTGATGCTCGTCAGAGTATTTTCCGGTCCTAAGATTCCGGGAATGCACCTGCCAATAGAACGGCGTGATCGTCAAATTCTTTACCGGTTTGAACGCGAAGCCGAACAAAATGCGGTTCTCCGCGAACTCCGTTACATTGTTCCCAAATCGCAGTGTCAGCTTAGTAACAAGATCGACCTTCTTCGAAAGCGGTACGGTCAGCTGCACATCGTTCCACGATTGCGTATTGGAACGGTCCGGTACGGCCTGTGCAGACGCAACTACGGCCGTTCCAATTAACAACGCGAATATGAGAATTGCTTTCATTTGAAAAGGGATAGAAAAAGCAGCAAGAGATCAACTCTTGTTCGCTACGCGCACGAGCAATGCATCAGGCACAGCCTCAAATACAGCGGGCAGGCGGCCCGGGAGTTCGCCGTCCGTCTCGAGGCGGATCTCAGCGTCGGATTCGAAGGATGAGACCTCGATCTTTCGTGCGAGGCGATGATCTACCTCGTCAAGGCCGAGATGCGTTCCGCGATAGAGAGTGATTCCTTTTGCGACAACCTTTGCAGGAGAAATGGCACCGATATTTACAATATCGAGCAAACCGTCTGTGAGCTTTGCATCGGGTGCGATCATCATACCGCCGCCGAAGTATCGAGCGTTCGCAACACAAAAATTTACCGACTGTACGTTGCTCTCTTCGCCGTCATCGACGCGTACCCGAAGAATGAATGGTTCGAGATCTGCGATCTCGCGAAGCGTGGATGCTGCAAAATTTGCCTGTCCGCGAAGATGTTTTGTCGGGAGCCAGTCGAAAACCTTCGAACCCTTGACGCGATCGATGATCGATGCCGCAAGCCCGACAGACGCAACGTTCAAAAAATACCGTGAAACCTCGACGCCTGTGTTATCGAAAAACGTGACCTTGCCGACGTCAATGCGCTTTGACGAACCATCGCGCAAGGCTCTCGCTGCTTCCCGCGGGTCGTTCGGAATGTTGATCGAACGACGGAAATCTCCACCTGTTCCAGAAGGCAAGATCCCAAGCTCCGTCTCTGCACCGGAACTGATAATTCCGTTCGCGACCTCATTGATCGTGCCGTCGCCGCCACAGGCGATGATGAACCGACGGCCTTCGCGAGCCGCACGTTCGGCGATCGCGACCGCATCGCCAGGGCCTTTCGTAAAAGCCGCAGAATACGGCCCGAAATGCGTGCGTAGTTCGCTTGCGGTCGCAGCCCAGTTCTCGCGCGTCGAACCAGAGGCGGACTTCGGATTCACGATCACAAGCGGCAGCTTGGGGTTTTGTTCAAAAGGCTCTTCGGTCATCGATAGAGAAATTATCCGTTTTCTTTGCGAGTTTCACAAAAACGAAAGGCAGCCGCATCCCGCCGGGTACGACTGCCTGAATGTTCGATCACGAATCACGGTTCATTCACCCGAACGGCTCGAGTACGGGAATAGCGCCGGACGAAGGCTGCCAAAAGGCACGTTCTTTGGAGCGACCTTCATAAAATCCTCGATCTCTTTCATCGTTCGCGGAAGCCGTTTCGAGAGCCAGTCAATACCGGTCGGCGTTACGAGAACGTCGTCCTCGATACGCACACCGATATTCTTATACTTCTCGAACGCAGGCATGACCTTGGCCTTGAACTCTTTCGCTTTCGGGGTGTCCGGCAAATAGTCGAGTGCATCGGCCCGGATGTAAATGCCCGGCTCGATCGTGAATACCATTCCCGGTGCGAGCGGTTTTGTATAGCTGCCTACATCGTGTACGTTCATCCCGATCCAATGGCCGAGGCCGTGCATATACCAGATGCGGAACTCCTGCGAATTCGGGTCGGTTACGAGCCCAAGCTTGAACAATCCTTCGCGAATGACCTTGTCTGCGGCAGCACTCGCGTCTGAGAATTTTGAACCGGGCTTTACAGTTTTCGCCGCTGCTTCCTGTGCGTCATAGACGATCTGATAGATGTCCGCCTGCTCTTTGGAATACTTTCCGTTTATCGGGAAAGTTCGCGTGATGTCGGCGGAATAATGACTGTATTCGGCAGCCGCATCGATGAGCATAAGCTCACCGGACTTGACGGGCGACTGCGACTCTTCGTAATGCAGCGTCGTCGCATTCGGGCCGCACCCGACGATCGACGGATAACCCCAATAGTCCGCATTGCGTCGCTTGAAGACATATTCAAGTTCGGCTTGCACTTCGTATTCCCAACTTGCGCGTCCCGCGGTTGCCCACGCACGCATATGTCCTTCGATCGAAATGTCGATCGCATGTTGGAGAAGCTTTAGTTCGTAAGGGCTTTTGATCTGGCGGAGGTCGTCGAAGATCGGCCGTGCATTCACAGTTTTAACGGTCGCGGTTGCGGCGAACGCAGCTTCCTGACGATATTCACGTTTTCCTTCGGCATCCTGGTCTCCATCCGGCAGAAGGAGGTAAACGCTCTCGCTCGAACCCTTTGCGAGCGAGTTCAAATAGCCGGCAAAACCGGCGGCATCAACGACATTGTTGATACCCGAAATGCGTTTTGCATCGTCAACGGAATAACGTTTGCCGTTCCAGGTTTCAAACCGCGGATCTCGTTTCGGCAGATAGACGGTCTCGGTTACCTTGCCGTTCTTTTTCTCGATGACAAGGCTGATGTTCTGTTCCTTCAGCTCGGTCAGGTAGAAGAGGTTGTTCTCTTGTCGAAAGACGTAATCGACGTCGCCCGTGTAAAGCTTTGGCTCGGCGCTGAACAGGACGAGCACGCTGTTGTCAGCCATCTTGGCCGCGACTTGCGCACGACGCTTTGCAAGCTCGGTCTGCCGCTCGCGGTCGGTAAATACGGGTGCTGGCGGAGTCGCGATCGGCACTCTCGCCGCCTGCGCGAAGGTCGTGAAGGTCAGTGCTGCAAGAATAAGAAATAAAAATATTGCTCTCATTTAGTTAACCTCAAACGGTATATCTTTCGTGGTCGTATTTCCGAAGCGATCGGCAGCAACGATGCGTAGCACCCATTTTCCTGCCTCAAGTCCTGCGAGGTCGATCACATTTTCCTCGACACTCTCGCCGTGCACGCGATTGGAGACGATGTAGATAAATCGCGTGATTCCGGTCGCGCCCGAATAACTGTCTTTCGCGTATACGAAAGGAGCGAAATCCGGCGGCGGCAACAGGTCGAACTTCACCGTCCAATCAATATCTGTTTTTGGCGTCAGGTCGCCTTTTAGCAGTTGCCAGCCGAGTTTATAAAGGCCAAGGCGACGGCGATCCGGGTTGCCGTCCATCCGATCATAGGCCTCGGCGGTAAGGCGTATCTTTCCCGCAAGCTGAATACGGTCGATTCGAGCGTTTGTTTCAATTTCCTTCCCGTTGATCGAAAGACGAACACTCTCGATCGTCGGAGCGATGCCATCGGATACGTTCGGCAAGGTCAGTGTATCGAGAGCATTCGTCTCATAACCGCTTCTTCCGGCGACGAGATGGACGTGGTTCATCGGGTTCAAGGTGCCGATCGCCTCACCTGCTGTGAACTTTGCGCCGCGTGGTATCCGTACGCCAATTGGCTTGCCCGTTGAGTCGAAAGAGAACAAGAACCGACTGTCGCCAAAGGTCGAGCCATTTGCGTTTCGACCCAGCCGCAAATGAATGTAGCCGAGGTGCGGCAGGCGTACGAGTTCGCGAAGTGTCCCAAAATTATCGGCGGCGACCGGTTCGAGAACCGTTTCGCTGCGGACGAGGCGAGCTGTTTCGCCGTAACCTCCCGCGATGTCGAGGCCGTTGTGAAAGTGAAGTTCGTCCGCCGGGTCGCCGGTTACTTTTCCGCGGATCTCACCAAAAGTTCCTGCGATGTCGCGTTTTTGTTCCGGCGGATCATACGGCCAACGCGGCGGCTCCGACGGTTGATCCGACTCAGAATGGTATTCCAGCCTGGCGGCATCCTCAGCCGATATTGGCGGTTCCTTTGGGTTGGTCTCGACCACGCGGACGACACGATTGTCGCTGTCGGCAACAAATATTTGTCCATTCTTATCGACCGCGAGTCCGGAGATGCGATTGAAATGAGCCTCGCTAAGCTTTCCATCGCGTAGTCCTCGGCGAGGAGCATTAAGCGTCCGGATACGCGGAACCACGCCGCCGACAAAACGCAATGTGGAGCGGTCGGCGACGAACAGCTCATCGTTCGGCCCGACCGCGACGCCGACCGGACGATAGAGTGAGGCAGCGGAAAGGGTTGAATTTGGCGTTGATCCGTTGCCGCCGCCGGTGAGCGTCCAAACGGAACCGTCCTTTTCGACCGCACGGATGCGTCCGTTGCCTGTGTCAGCAACCAGAACGAGGTCCTTCCAGACCGCGAGCCCGCTCGGAGTATCGAATTGAGCGGCCGCTCCGTCGGCAAAGCCTTTCGTTGAGCCTGAGAAAGTGCGTACCGTTCCATTCTCGATCACGCGAATACGGTCGTTATAAGTATCTGCGACAAAGACTCTGCCTTCCGCGTCGGTCGCAACGCCGATCGGAGCCCGAAAATGGGATTCGGCGGCAGGACCGTCATTGTCTCCGGCTTCATGCTCGACGCCCGCGAATATGGTTACGGCACCGCCCGCATCGACGGCGCGGATCGTGTTCGATCCCGTGTCGGCGACGACCAGCCTTCCATCGTGCAAAAATGCGATCTGCGAAGGCGTATGCAGCCCGCTCGCAAAAACGGTAGCGTTTCCATTCTCGGCGATCTTCCAAATGCAGTCCTTTTCGCCGTCCGAGACGTAGATATTTCCGTCGAGGACCGCGATCCCGAAAGGCTCGCCAAGTTTGCCGTCGCGGCCTGCGAAGGTCGTGACGGCATTCGGGAAGCCCGCAGGCGAACTCCCGATCCCGCAGCTTAAAGCGGCGATGCCGATCAGGGTTATCGCCAAATTTCGAAAGAAGTTTTGCAAAACAATATTGAAAGTACGGGGCGAAATTTCAAAAAAGTGAGATTTGATACCCAGAGGTGTTAATATAGCTTGGACAAAGTACAAGCATCAACTTTTTGGAGGATCTATGTTTTCACTCGATCAACTATTAGGACAGGACCGCGCTAACGAGGCGGTCGATCAGATAAGTCAAAACGTCAGTGCTGAACCATCGCTGGTCAATTCCGCGATCTCGATGGCTCTTCCTTCGATATTGGGAGGCCTTGCAAATAATGCGTCCACTCCGGAGGGAGCGGAAAGCCTTAACAATGCCCTGGATCGCGACCATTCGTCGGGCGGAATCTTGGATAACCTCGGTGGTCTTGCAGGAACGATCTTTGGAGGCGGACAGCAGCAGGCTCCGCCGCCGGCAGCTGATGGAGGCGGGATCCTTGGTCACATTCTTGGCAACTCGCAAGGTGCCCTCGCTCAGAATGTCAGCCAACAGACCGGATTGAATGTCGGGCAGGTGGCTCAGATCCTGATGATGCTCGCACCGATCGTGATGAGCTATCTGGGGCAGAAGAAGCAGCAGGAGAACGTCGGTGCGAATGGCCTCGAAGGATTGCTCGGCGGGATTCTCGGCGGCGGTGGTGGAGCGTCGCAAGCCGGTGGCCTTTCAGGTATTGCATCGGCGATGCTCGACAGCGATCACGACGGAAGTGCCATTGATGACATTGCTTCGATGGCGTTCAACTATATGAAGAACAAATAACCCGCCTTCTGGGCGTCGAAACAAAGGGCCGTTGGAGGATACTGCCTCCGGCGGCCTTTCTTGCGCAATTGCATGTCGTAGAACTACCCGTACCGAGGTTACCCACAGTTAAATGCTTGTTAAACGTGTGCAGCTATTTTTCCGTGAAACTATTGACAGGTCGCGAGCGTAGTTTCTTTGAATTCACATTATTTTCTTGTTCGAATTTACCTCTAAAGCTATGAATCCAAAGACTTTTCTCCGTAGGATCGCGACCGCTGCGGTCCTTTTTATACTTGCGCTTCCCGGGCTTGGCCTTTCGATACCGCCCAGGACCTCACCATTCGCTCTATTCGCAGATTCTGGCAAACTGCCGCCGGTCAACTGGATACGCAGCCGGAAATATGACATCAAACACCTTTCGATCGACCTGCGTTTTGACTGGGACAAAGAGCAGGCCATGGGCGAAGAGGTCGTTACCTTCGCGCCGTTTGTCGATTCGGATCAATTGACGCTCGATGCCGCGTATATGACGATCAACTCCGTCACGACTGCCGATGGCTCGCCGCTCAAGTTCACCTACGCGGGAAAAGACGGGAACGATAACCTTGCGATCACGCTGAATAAGACTTTGAAGGCAGGTGAAGTTTCTTCGGTCAAGATCTCTTATGCAACGCACTATGTAAACCAGGCAGACGCTGATTCACCGATCGGAGGATTCGGTAAGGGATTGCGATTCATCAAGCCCGGTCCGGATGACCCGAACAAGCCGCTGCAGATATGGTCGCAGGGCGAAACAGAATTCAACCGCTATTGGTTCCCGTCATACGACACGCCGAACGATTTTCGCACCACAGAGCTGCGGGCTACGGTGAGAAAGCCATTCTTCGTAGTTTCGAACGGAAAGCTTGAGAGCACGACGGAGAATTCGGATGGCACACGCACGTTTTACTGGAAGATGGATCAGCCCTACGCGAACTACCTGACCTCGATCGTAGTCGCGGAGACGACGCCTGTCATCCAAAATTTCGAGGGCACGCCGGTCTACAATTACGGCTATACGAACGAGACAAAAGAGGTTGCGGCGACGACAAAGAATCTGCCCGCGACGATAAAGTTCTTTTCTGACATTACGGGTGTCCGATATCCGTACCCGAAGTATTCGCAGGCTTTTGTAGAGGATTTTGGCGGCGGTATGGAGAATATTTCTGCGACGACACAGATCGAGGAGATGATCCACGATAACCGCGAACTTCTCGACGAGGACAGCGAAAGCCTGCAATCCCACGAACTTGCCCACCAATGGTTCGGCGATTACGTTACTTGCCGCGATTGGGGCCAGATCTGGCTCAACGAGAGCTTTGCGACCTATATGCAGGCAATGTGGGACGAGAAATTCAAGGGACACGACGAATTCCTCTACAGCGATGTTCGGGCGAATCAGAACACCGTTCTTGGTGATTGGGAACGCGGAAATCGGCGCCCGATCGTTACCAAGTACTATGCAAATAAGGATGCGATGTTCGACAACTACGCGTATCCCGGCGGCGGCAGCGTCCTGCATATGCTCCGTAAAACCGTCGGTGACGCGGGCTTCTCGCGTGCGCTGAAGAATTACCTGACGACCAACGCGCATCAGCCGGTTTCGACCGAAGAGCTTCGTATCGCCTTCGAAGAATCGACCGGCCAGGCCCTTGATTGGTTCTTTGATGAATGGCTCTATAAGATGGGGCATCCCGTCTTCGACATTACGAAGAGCTACGACGCGGCGACAAAGCAATTGACGCTGAACGTCAAGCAAACACAAAAAGTTGACGAGACGAATCCGTTCCCGCAGACACGTTATTTTCAGACATGGGTCGAGATCGAGATCGATGGTACGATCCATCGAGTTTGGATCGATCCGAAGGAAACGAATGTGCTCACTTTCGATTCCGCAACGGAGCCGAAGATCGTGAACTTTGATTACGAAGGCACGCTCCTCAAGGAGATGACCTTCAAAAAGAGTGCTGACGAGCTGCTCTATCAGATGGCGAATGACAAAGACCTCATAGGCCGACGGTGGGCGATCGGAGAGCTTGACGACATGGTGGCGAAAGATGTGTCCGTCCGCGCAAAATTCCACGATGCCTTGCTTGTCTCGGCAGAAAAAGACCCGTTCTGGCGTGTGCGAAAGGCGGCATTGACCTACCTGCGAGCCCTCTATTCTCCGAAGGGTGCACCCGAACAGGCAGATGCAGAGATCAAGATCGACGCCAAGACCGAGGCTGTCCTGCTTCACCTGGCAAAGGACAAGCATTCCCTTATTCGAGCGGATGCCATTTCTTTCCTCGGTGCGACGAAGGATAAGAAGTATGTTCCGGAGTACCTGACGGCGATAAAGGATCCGAGCTATTCGGTTATCGACCAGGCGGCGCGTGCGCTCGGTGAATCAAAAGATGTCCGGGCATTTGACGCTCTCACGGCCCTCACCAAGACCAAGTCGTGGCGCGATAGGATCCTGATCGCCGGTCTGAATGGCCTTGCGGCCCTCGGCGACAAGCGTGCTTTCGAGGCCTCGTTCAAGATCGCGGGCGACAAGACCTATCCGTCAACCGTTCGGGCAGTTGCCGCGACGGCTGCTGCAGCGACCGCAAACGGCGATCCGAGAGCATTCGATCTTCTATTGACGGAATTCAAAGCCGCATTAGCGGCGAACGACATCCAGGGCCTCGTTACGGCCGCTCAGGCTGCCATAAAACTTGGCGACCCGCGTGGGCAACAGATCTTCGATGCTCTAAAGGCGAAATTCAAGGATAATGCACAGGCCTTGCCCGTCATTACCCAATGGGAAGCAGCCTTTAAGGCAAATCTGAAGAAATAGCGGTTTTCACTGCATTTGACCGCTGATCCAGCCGGCCGGAAGGCGACTTCCGACGGCTGGATCTTAGTTTTGGAGCAAGTAAATTCGAGAGCATTGGCATCGAACCTTGCATTGCAACGCATTACTCGCGTAACGTCTTTATTTAACCGAAAGGTGACCTTTTTATGGAGTACCCGGACCTCGTAGGCCGAACTATCGACGGCAAATACCGACTGACGCGCGAATTGGGACGCGGCGGTATGGGAACCGTGTATCTGGGCGTTCACCTCGGCACAGAAAGGCCGGTCGCGGTAAAGGTTATCTCTCCGCAATTTATGCAGCGGGCGGAGTTCGTCGAGCGTTTCCGACGCGAAGCCCGTGCAGCCGGCAGACTTCGCCATCCGAACGTGGTTGACGTGACAGACTTCGGTTTCTCCGAGCTTTCGGAAGGGCCTGTCGCCTACCTCGTAATGGAATACCTTGATGGCTGCTCGCTTGGAGAGATCCTTGACGAAGAGAAAAATCTACCCGTTGCGTGGACGCTCGACATCCTTGAGCAGGTTTGTTCGGCGGTCAACGAAGCTCATCAGCAGGGAATTATCCACCGCGATCTAAAGCCCGACAACATTTGGCTCGAACCGAATCGCCGCGGAGGATACACGGTCAAGGTCCTGGACTTCGGTATCGCAAAACTCGAGGATTACAGCGAGGAGCCTGGCGGAATTACTGACGGCCATGAGATCGCCGGCCTTCCGACGATACAAGTTCATTCCGGAGTGACCGGGGCCGAGTTGGAAGCGAGCACCGCCGCCGGTGATGGCTTGGCGACACTGGTGGCCGAGCCGCAATCAGCCACGACATCGTCGTCTGCGGAGACCGAGACGGAAAATGACCCTGTCTCATTGCCCGACGAAGAAAAAACCGCGATCTACATCACACCGATCGAAGAGGATGCGATACAGACACGCATTTCCGACCCGGCCGACGTTGACCCGAAGGTCTCTGTGTCCCGCTCGCTCATAAGTTCGCACAGTTCGGGAGGACTCACTCGCGCAGGTGCGGTGCTCGGGACGCCGCTCTATATGTCACCTGAGCAATGCCGAGGTGATGTGCTTGATGCACGGTCTGATATTTACAGCCTTGGCGTTATCGCGTACCAGATGCTCTCGGGCCGGACACCTTTTGAGGGCGATTACAAGGTCGTTATGGCGGCCCATCGCGACCTGCCGCCGCCACCGCTTGTGGCGCGGCGAGTACGCAAAAAAATGCGCTGGGCGATCGAGGCCGCTCTTTCGAAAGATCCTGAGAAACGTCCGCAAACTGCCCTTGCGTTCTCTGACGAACTGCAGGCTCGTGCCGATGGAATTTTCGGCCTCCTGCGTCGTTCGCTTGTCATCTATAGCGAGCATTTGCCGAAATTCCTGCTCATTACGGCGATCTTTCAGCTGCCGGTCATTGTTCTGACAGTTCTCCAGATCGTCTTATCGTTCTTGCGGGTAAGCAATATTTTTTCCGATACGACCGCCGGGATCCTCTTGGCAGGAGTGGTGTTGATGCTTACCTTCATGAGCGCTTTTTGCTCCGTATTCAATGTAGGAACTATCGTCTGGATCGTTGTCCAATATCTAAAGATGCCGCTAAGGCCTGTGAGGCTGCGGCCGGCTCTGCGCGAGATAAGAAGGAACTGGAAACGGCTCTCGATCTCCGGCATAGTCGCGGCGTTCGTTCCGTTTGTTGTCGCTTTTGCGATCTTCGCGATCGTTTTTGCGATCGTTTGGGGGGTACTTCACCTCACCTCGATGTTGACCGGGTTCAGTCTTCAGGCACCGCTCGTCGGCCTCGTTGTCGGCTTGATAGCGACTCTTGTAGGATTTTTCTTTGCGTATGCATCCACGATGCTTGTGATACCGGTCGCGATGATCGAACGCTCAAGTTTCGTCCAGGCCTTTAAGCGTTCGAGGGAACTGACAAAGCGAGCACTTGCAACGACGGTTGCGGCGGGAATGATAATGCTGCTCACGCCGATGATACTTGCCGGCACGCTATCGGCGCTTATCGATCTTGCGGGAAAAGGCATTGACCCCGCGGCCGCGACCGAGCAGGCTCGCACGGAACAGGAGCAGCCAGATGGCGTTCACTTCAATGCCTCAGGTGATGAGAGCGGGATCAGATACAGCATCGGCCGCCAGAGCTCGGTCAAGATCACGGACGATAAAATGGACACGCCGAAACGCGTCAAACACACATTACTCGAGTCGATCTTTCAGATCATCTGGCTTCCGGTCCAGATAATCGTGCTTTCGTTTTCTGCTATAATCGTTGCGTTGCTCTATTTGAAAACGCGCCTTGCCGGCGGCGAATCGATGGACGATCTCGTAGATCGTTTTGATGACGAGAGCCGTCCGAAGAAAAGATGGCAGCAGCGTGTCCGCAGCCGTAGGCTCCAGTCAATTCGTCCCCAAAGCGAACCGTAAGTGATCAGGCCCTTCGCTACACGAATCATCCTCTTTTTTGCCCTGTGCCTTGCGGCGGCCTTTTCTACCAATGCACAAAGTCTCACGGTCGAGCTGCACGCGAAAGAAGGGGCGGAATTTGACATCACAAACCTCTACGGCCGCGTCCTGGTTCGGGCCGAAAAAGAAGCTACTGCCTCACTTGCAGCATCATCGCCGACGGGCGTGACAGCGGCCGACCTGAAGATCTCGGGCACGAAGGTCGAGGTCGCTCCAACCGACCGTCGTAAAAGGATCGACCTTGTCGTTACGGTGGCGCAAAGGTGCCGCGTCCGCGTCGAAACGCGTGAGGGCGAGATTGCGATCGTCGGGAACTTTGCGGAGGTCGATGCCCGGACGACGACGGGCACCATAACGACGGATATTCCTGCCGATGCGGTCAAATATGAGCTTCAGTGGACGCAGTCGCGGCCGCGGTACGTTGCCGACTTCGAGTTAGAGAAGATCAAAGAAAAGAGCGCGGGCCGATTTGTGATCAGCGGCCAGTACGGCGAAAAGGTCGAAAAGAAACGTAAAGACAAAGCTGACGAGAGCGAGGATGTTCCGACCGACATCCGTTTGAAATTTTTGACCGCACGCGGCATCGTTCTCATTAACGTCCCGCCGAACGAGGTTGGAAGCGACCTTCGCGAAAGGCCGTTGACAGAGGCGGCGAAGGCGATTGTTCGCAGCGGTGATTCTTTGCTGATGGAGGCGATCCGGCGTTCTGCACCGGAATACTACGGCGAATATGTGCGAAGCTTGCCGCCGGTGAAGCGCTTGCCATCGCTCGGAAACGCCACGGCACGCGGCACAGGCCCAGTTGCCGAATTTAAGACGGCGCTTGTCCGCGTCGTTGATGTTCGGAATCGAGCTGTGTCGGATCTTACCGCTGCAGACTTTGTCGTTACCGAGTCCGGCGAAGAGCGTCCCGTCACGAAGCTGGAACGTTCGGATGCACCATTCAATCTTGTCTTACTGCTGGATGTTTCGGGAAGCGTCGAAAATTACATCACGTTCATACGAAAGGCCGCTCGGGCGTTTATCGAGACTGTCGAGAAAAAAGACCGGATCGCGATCATCGTCTTCAACGAGGACGTAAAGGTCTTGAGCGGATTTACGACCGACAAAGAGCATTTGTCGGAGACTCTCGATTCTTTTGAAGCCGGCGGCGGCACGGCATTTTATGATGCCTTAGCCTACACTATTGCGGACGTGCTCCGGCCGTTAAAAGGCGAGCGGACGGCGATCGTCATTCTCTCGGACGGCGAGGACAACCGATCGTTTCTCGCGTTCGATTCGCTCCTTGGTTCGATCCAGGAGAGCGGTGCAATGATCTATCCGCTGTATGTTCCAACCGGATTGATCCAGGAGGAGATGCTCGGCAAAAAAGATATCGATCCGATGCGAAAGCGTTATATGTCGCTGACAAAACGCAGCGAGGGCGAGGGTGAAAAACTCGCCGCGATATCGGGCGGCAGGTTTTTTCCGATATCGCGCCTTGCACAGATCAACTCTGCTTACGAAGACATTGTGCAGCAGCTTCGCGGAGCATACAGCATCACGTTCCGCTCGGGAAGTGCCGAGAACGGCGTCTCGCCAAATCTTCGGATCAGAGTTAAGCGGCCGGATCTATTCGTAACGATCTCGTCGGTAAAGGCCGCACAACCGCCGACCGAGCAAGGACAAACACCGTGAGCGGAAGCACACTTTTCGACGCAATACTCCAGGAAGAAGGCGGCGAGGACGTGCGCCGTCCGATGACCGTCTCCGAACTCAATCTCGAGATCGGGGCTCGGCTCGAAAGAGACTTTTCGTCAGTTTGGGTCGAGGGCGAGGTCGTCGGGTTCAATGTTGCGGCGAGCGGGCATTGGTATTTCAGCCTGAACGATGGAACTTCGCAGATCAGATGCGCCTGTTGGAAGGGGACGAATTTTCGTATTAGATTTCGTCCGAAGAACGGGATCAGCATTCGGGTTCGCGGCCGAATAAACTTTTGGCGTGAACGCGGAGAGATCAGCCTTAGTGTCGATTCGCTTGAACCGTCGGGCGAAGGTGCGCTCGCCGCTGCGTTTCAACAGATATACGATCGGCTCGATCGCGAAGGCCTTTTTTCACCGGAACTGAAGCGTCCGCTGCCATTCTTTCCACGACGCATTGGTGTGGTTACAACCAAGAGCGGGGCGGCTTTTCACGATATATTGACGGTAATCACTCGTCGAGCCCGCTCAGTAAGCCTAGTACTCGCCCCGGCCGTTGTTCAAGGTGAAGGAGCCGCGGACAGCATTCGACGAGCCCTCGTTGCTCTGAATGATTACAATCGCGGTTTGGACAAGGCCTCGAAACTCGATGTGCTGATCGTGGGCCGCGGCGGCGGCTCTCCCGAAGACCTTTGGGCATTCAACGATGAAACTTTGGCGCGTGCGATACGTGCAAGCGAGATCCCGGTGATCTCAGCCGTCGGGCACGAGATCGACACGACGATCGCGGACCACGTCGCGGATCGAAGAGCAGCGACTCCTTCGGACGCTGCCGCGATCGTCGCCGCTCTTGAAGAAGATCTCATCGCATATTTCGAATCGGCTGAGGAACGTATCTTTAACGCGATCGAGAATAAGTTCGCAACGCTCGATGCCGCGCATTCCCTAGCCTTTGAGCGTCTCGTGAATGCTTCGACGGCGATTTGCTCGACCGTTACGAGAAGATACCTCGAAGCAGCGGGCAAGCTGACGATCGACGGTGTGCGGGCGCGAGTCGAACGCCTGAAAGCGCGTTCCGAAATGCTTTCGCATCGTCTCGCGGCAGGTGCAAACGCCACGTTTGTGAAAAATCAGACCAGATTCGGCGTTATGACCGCGAAGCTGGATGCTCTTTCACCGCTTGCGGCACTTTCCCGCGGGTATTCCGTTACGCTTGATGCAGAGGGCAAGCTGGTAACGTCTGCCGATAGCGTCGAAAAGGGCGATAAATTGAAAATCCGCCTTAAAAAAGGCACACTTGATGCGGAAGTTTTGGCAAAGGATGTAGGCGGCGATTAGCTTTCGACGGCGATCTTATTCAGGCTTTCATGCGTCAAAGGACCGTCTGAAGAATGGCGAAAGTTTTTAAGATCGTTGGTATCGCAATTGCGTCGATCGCAGTGATCGCAGGCGTTGCGGCATTGCTATATTGGCAAAGTCTGAAGGAGACGCCGCAGTATTCACTTGCCTTGATAGTCGATGCTGCAAAACGTGACGACCAGGCGGAGCTTGATTCACTCGTCGATATCGACGCGATAACGGACAATTTCACGCCGCAGGTAACGACGAAGGCGGTCGAGCTTTATGGAAAGGGCTTGCCGCCGTCCGTCATCGATCGCTTGAGGAAGATCGCGATCCCTGTGATGCCGGTCGTAAGGGATCGTGCCCGAGCGGCCTTGCCGAAGTTGATACGCGACCGCGTCGAGGAATTCGCGAATGTTCCGTTCCCGCTGATCGTTGTTGGTGCGGACCGTTATCTTCGTGTCGTGCAGAACGGCGACGAGGCGATCGTCGAGAGCAATGTTCCGGATCGTCCACTAAAACTAAGGATGACGCGCGTCGGAGACCGATGGAAAGTTACGGGATTTGAAGACGACGCTCTGGCGACCGAGATCGCCCGACGGATCGGCGAAGAGCTTGTTGCGATCGCGACAGCCAGCGAGGTCGGAGACAAAGTTAATAGTCTCGGTGTCGGCGGCATAAACGACCTGCTTCGCCGCGCGGCCGAGATCTTACAATAGAATGCTATGAAAGAACTTTCGTTCGAAGATTCCTTGTCGGCTCTTGAGAAGATCGTCGCAAAACTCGAAGACGGCGAACTCAAGCTTGATGAAAGCCTCGCCCTGTTTGAGAAGGGAATTGCTCTCTCGCGCACGTGCCGCGAAAGGCTTGATGCGGCTGAGCGCCGTATCGAGATACTTTCACGCTCAGCCGACGGAGAACTTTATACAAAGGATCTTGACGCCGATTCGCTCCGAAATTAGTACGGCGTTGTCCCTTTGTTCGGACGGATCACAGAGTCCAGGCTCAACGCTCCCGAACCTCTCGAAGCAATATAAAGGAACGCAAAACAGTACGCGACAGCCAATTCGCCTCCATTTGTTCGAGGCAAAGCGCCGCCCGGCTGGTGATACATAAAGTAGGCGACCGCCATCATTCCGCTTGCGAGAAACGCTGCAAAGCTCGTGAAAAACCCAAGCATTATCAGCGTGCCGCAGACGATCTCTAGTATCCCGCCGACGAACGGCATTCCCGAAGGTGCTCCACTCCAATTCGCTGATGCCGGAAAATTAAAGAATTTCTGCGTTCCATGCAAAAGGAACATAAAGCCGAAAACTATGCGAAAGAACGCGTAGTAATAGGACGCGTGGCGTCCCATGACTTTCTCCATAAATACTGCCTCCTGAAGCTAAGGTATTTCTATAACCTTATTTGTAACCAAAACTATGACAAAGGTTGTCCGAGTCTGCAAATCAAAACAATAAAAATGCCGATGCCCACCATAGGGGGCACCGACGAACCTGGACCGGATCTCGATGGCCGACCGCCGAGGCCATTGCGTTAGGTCCTACTTCTTCACGCCAAACACATAGCCGAACGAGACAACGAAATTTCCCGTGCGGCTCTCGCCGTTGAGGGCGGTGTTCTTTTGGACGTGCGTGAGTCCACGCGAAACTCGGACGTCAATAATGAAGTTATTGTTCTTTCCGGAGGGCAGCAGCAATCCGCCGCCGCCGGTCAAACCGAAGTCATTTCGATTGACATCGTTGATGATGTCGGTTTTCGCATCGAACGAAACGGGCGGCACCGGTGTGCCCAAAGGCGGCAGGAGAAGCGGTGTCTTGTTCTCGTCAATGTAGATCGTGCTGGTGCCTTTTGTAACTGTCGTCGCATTCAGCAGAAAGCCGTAGTACACGCCGCCGTTCAGGAAAAATCGCGGCTTTCCCTTCGACCCGAATTTGTATTTTAGAAGGACAGGCACTTCCAGGTAATTGAGCTTTGCGGTGTTTTTGAAATCACCGTAGAAATATTGTCCGGGCGGCAGCGGCGGCAATCCCGGTATCGGCTGCGTAATAGGCTGAACGCCTTTCCGTATACCGCCTTGCTGCGAATAATTTAGCTCCGGCTGCACAGAGAATTTATCCGTGAGATCAAATTCAACAAACCCGCCAAAGGTCGCGGCGGTTCGCGATTTATAGTTCTTCGTTAACGGATGATCATCGCTTCCGCTCAAATTCGGGATGCTGACGCCGCCCTTGATACCAACGTTCACGTCCTGCCCGATCGCCAAACCGGCAAAGACCAGCAACGCGATGACCAACAAATAGGTTTTGTTCACAAAATTCTCCTCCCGGAAATTGCCATTCCGGCCAAAATAAAATAGTGATGCCCAACTGGGATTGTCATCGGGCACCACGTTCAAAAATACACGACCTGCTTTGCCTTAGAAAGCGTGGACCGCGAAAAAAAAGAAAGGCCGCCCAAGGGACAGCCTTCCTTCATGCGTTATTGGATCGAACTAGCTTGCCGCCTTTCCGACCTCGGGGGCAGTATCCGCGGATTCCGGCCGCGGGGCCGCAAGTCCGAGTTCCGGTGAACGCCATAGATTCGAAACGAGCAGCTCGCGGATGAACGTCATCTCCTTCGGCAGGCGGTCGTAGAGCTTGAAGAAAAGCTCATCGTGCATCGCGATCTCCTTGAGCCATAGGTTGCGGTCAAGCTTCATAACCTGATCCCATTGCTCGCGTGAGAAATCGAGCCCACGCCAGTCTATATCCTCATAGCGAGGCATCCAGCCAAGCGGTGTTTCGGTTCCCGTGGAATCGCCGCGTGCACGTCCAACGATCCATTTCAGTACACGCATATTCTCTCCATATCCCGGCCAGAGGAACTTGCCGTCCTCGCCCTTGTTGAACCAGTTGACCGAGAAGATACGTGGTGGATCGGGGATCTGGCGTCCAAAATTCAGCCAATGGCCGAAGTAGTCGCCCATGTGGTAACCCGCAAATGGCAGCATCGCAAAAGGATCGCGTCGGACCTCGCCAATGTTGCCGAACGCAGCAGCCGTCATCTCCGAGCCCATCGTGGCGGCCATATAAACGCCGAACGCCCAGTTGAACGACTGCTGAACGAGCGGAACAACCGAATTTCGACGTCCGCCGAAAATGAAAGCCGCGACGGGAACGCCTTTCGGGTCATCAAAATTCTCGTCAACGACCGGGCACTGGGTGATCGGTGCAGTAAAGCGTGAATTCGGATGTGCGGCCTTCGTTTCGCTGGCGGGTGTCCAATCATTGCCCTGCCAGTCGATCGCGTGTGCCGGCGGTTCGCCGTCCATACCTTCCCACCAAACGTCGCCGTCATCCGTAAGAGCAACGTTCGTAAAGATCACGTTCTCTTTCATCGAATCCATGGCGTTCGGGTTCGTTTTATAGTTCGTTCCCGGTGCAACGCCGAAGAATCCGTATTCCGGATTGATCGCACGGAGTTTGCCGTTCTCGTCCGGCTTGATCCACGCAATATCGTCGCCGACTGTCGTGATCTCCCAGCCTTCTTCCTGGAAGGCCTTGGGCGGCACGAGCATCGCGAAATTCGTTTTGCCGCAAGCCGAAGGGAATGCCGCACAGACGTAATCCTTGCGGCCGTCGGGCGACTTCACGCCGACGATCAGCATATGTTCAGCAAGCCAGCCTTGAGCGCGTCCGAGGTTCGACGCGATGCGAAGCGCGAGGCACTTCTTGCCTAAAAGGGCATTGCCGCCGTAGCCCGAGCCGTAGGACATAATGGAATTCTCTTCAGGGAAGTGAACAATGTACTTGTCCTTCGGATCCGGCGAGCACGGCCACGCAACGTCTGCCTGGCCATCGGCGAGCGGCATGCCGACCGAGTGGAGAGCCTTGGTGAATTCACCGTTGCCGAGAGCTTCGAGAGCCTTCGTACCCATACGGGTCATCAGCTTCATATTGACCGTCGCATAAGGCGAATCGGTCAGCTGCACCCCGAATTGCGAAATAGGCGAGCCGATGGGACCCATGCAAAAAGGGACCACGTACATCGTTCGTCCCTTCATCGATCCGTCAAATTTCTTCTTCAAGATGGCTTTCATTTCGGCTGGAGCCATCCAGTTGTTGGTCGGGCCTGCATCGCCTTTAGCACGCGAGCAGATGAATGTACGGTCTTCGACTCGGGCAACATCTGACGGGTGCGAACGAGCAAGGAACGAATTCGGGCGTTTCGTCTCGTTAAGCTTGATCAAGGTGCCGCTCTCGACCATTTCAGCGCACATCTTGTCATACTCGCTTTGCGACCCGTCACACCAATGCACATGTGCCGGTTTACAAAGCTCAACGGCCTCTTGGACGAATTTTATTAGTTCTTCGTTTTTTATCGAGGCGGGAATATTAAGATCAGTCATATATTTTTCTCCAATTGACCAATTATCGCCTTTTCGGGGAGCCTGCGTGAGTAAAGCAATAATAAGTCAGAATTTCGAATGTTATTCGCACAGCTTATCACAGAATAAGCATTCCGGGTAACATTCTTGAAGTGGAAACCGCCTTAGGATAGCAAGATCAGGCCGCGGCCTTGAGCTTTGGGGCGTTGATCAGGGTATGAACGACGACGGTCGCGATTATCACGATGCCGCCCAGGATCGCCCAATTCGACGGCCTTTCGCCAATGAACAGGAAGACCCATACGGGATTTAAGAGCGGTTCGATAAAGCCGATAATGCTCGCGTCGAGCGGACGAGTGCCGCCGTAAACGCCCTTGATAAACAGCATATAAGCGATGCCGATCTGGATGATCCCGAGGAATGCGGCGGCCAAAGCGTCGCCTACCGTCATCACCGGGACCGCTGAGATCCCGTATGGGAGCATTACGGCGGCGAGCAGAAAATTCCCGTAAATTACCGTAACAACCGGATTTCCGGTCGGCTTTCTAGGGAATTCAGCTTCTTCGGCGGCCGCTGAGGCGGGAAGCGAAGGCGCCGATTCAACTGCACCGGACGCCTTCGGATGCTTCAACAGCATTATGTAAAGCCCGTAGAAAACCCCGCTCGCAAGTGCCGCAAGGTTGCCGCGATAATCGCTCACCTCAAGCTTTCCGACGAAGAAAAGCGACATCCCGCCAATGCACAAAATGACCGTCAGAAGGTCGCGAAGATGAAATTTCTCGCCGATGATGAACGGCGATAAGATGAGGATGTAGATCGGTGCCGTGTACTGGAGGAAGATCGCGTTGGCGCTCGTTGTGTTCTTGGTCGCCCAGACGAACAGAAAGAGCAGCAATGCGTAGGCGACAGAAGCCAGGCCTTCGACAAAGGTGATCTTCAGCCCGCGTTTGTACGTAAACAAAAGGACGGTCAGCCCGGCGAGAAACGATCGAAAAAAAGTGAGCTGAAAAGGGCCGATCGTCGTGATCTTGATGAAAAGCCCGCCGGTGCTCCAAAGCAGGACGCCGAAGACGACATAGAGATACGGCGGAAACCTTGGCTCGCTTGATCGCACACGAAATTATAACGGGACGCCAGAGAATTCCAAACTACGACGAAATAGTGGACAAGTTATTCGCTCGCCTTCCCATTCTCGACCGCAGACCCGTCCTCTGCGACGGCCTTTGTGCCCGCCGCGATCGTTTCGCGAAGGTGCTTTGCTGAGGTTGTCGCGGGTGCGAGTTCGAGTTCTTCGACGTTCTTATAGATCTGCCTACCGAATACGCCGTTCCAGGGCGGGATCACGAGCGTAACGTTGCCGTGAGCACGCGCCTGGCACGCCAGGCGTAGATACGGCCGCTCCTCTTCGGGCTGGTTATAGCCCTGGAGCTTTACGTTGTAGCGTTCGCGTCTGTGCACAGGGTCGAGCTTTTCCTTGCCGCCGAGGACGCCAACCCAGCAAGTTCCGCAAGCGGCGGCCGTGCACTCGATCGGGATCGGGCCTTGCCAGCATCGTTTGTCGAGCGATTTCCAATCGCGGCTTCGGTCCTGCCCGGCAGCCTGCGTGATCTCCTGATCGTCGTAAACCTTAAACTTGCCCGAATAGTCTTCAGAGGTGAATGCGACCGTGTATTTCTTGTCAACCGTCTTCAAGAATCCGAATACGCCCTGCGAATCGTCCTTTTCGCGGGCGGCCGCGACTGAGTTTGCCGAGCCTGACATTGCACCCGACGGTTTCGCGACCTCGCCCGGAGTCTTTTGGAATTCGTCCGCCCCGACCTGGTTGAATGTTGCAAGGCCGACGGTCGAAATTGCGGTGACGAGCGTTGTATCCACGCCTGCATTCTTCGCAGAGTTAGCCGCAACAGCCTTGATAAGCTCGACAAGCGTCGGCTTTGCGTCGCCCTTAAAGCTTGCAGCCTCTTCATTTACGGCAGCCTTCACGCTCTTCCAATATCGATGTCCGTAAAGGAAGTGGTGCGACGTGTCTATAGAATTCTCGAGCATATACTTGCCCTGAAGGTTCAGCTCGCGCTCAAGTTCTTTTCGGTCTTCGGCCTGTTCGATATAGAGGCGAAGTTCGAGCGGATAGAAACGGAACCAGATCCGCACAGCGTCCTGATCGACCTTGTGAATTGCCGGCTGAAGCTCTTCGACGGCCGCGAGCCAGTCAGCTTCAGAAAATGTGCGCAGGTGAGAGAAAAATTCGTTTGCCATATCGCTTTTTGATCAAACTTAAATTCAATCAAAATCGCGGCAGAATGACAAACGGATGCGGGCGTTCGAGGGAACCGAAATACTAAGAGAATAGGTCCTCAAGGGAAAGTTTCGCGGGTTCGACGCGTGTCAGGCGGCCGCCGCTCGTGCGGATCAGGTTGAGAACGGCGTCGAGATCGCCTTCATCGAGTATCTGAATATTTGCGCCGTCAGGCGTGGATTCTATCGACGCACCGGCAATGAATTCGACAGAGGCACGGATCTCATCCGCCTTTACGCCCTGAATCTCGACTATCAGCGAACGCCCCGCATCGTCCTTCGCAAGCAGGTCTCCGAGACGGCCCGACGCTGCGAGCTTTCCACCACGGAGGATCGCAACTTCGTCGCAAAGTGCCTCTATGTCCGAGAGAATATGCGTTGACATAAAGACGCTGACACCCTTGGCACGCAGGTTCGCGATCAGGTCGCGAATTTCGCGTCGGCCGACCGGATCGAGGCCCGACATCGGTTCGTCAAAGAAAACCAACTCAGGGTCGTTTATGAGCGATTGAGCGATGCCGACGCGCTGAAGCATTCCTTTCGAAAATTTTCGTAGCTGCCGGCGCCGATCTTTTTCTGCGAGCCCGACCTCTGTGAGCAACTCGTCGGTCTTCCGCTTTCTCGCTGCGGGATCAAGTCCGAAGAGCCGCCCGAAATAATCCATCAACTCATTGGCCGTCAGGTAGTCGTAAAAATACGGACTCTCGGGACAGTATCCGATCCGGCCGTGCATTTCGGTATCCGCGACGTTCTTTCCCAAAACACTCGCCGTCCCCGCGGTCGGGAATATCAAACTCATCAGGATCTTGATGGTCGTCGATTTTCCCGCACCGTTTCCGCCGAGAAAGCCGAAGATCTGTCCGCCCTTTACCTGCAAATGAAGGTCGTCGAGGGCGAGATTGCGTTTCTTTTTCAAGAAACCCGTCTCATACTCTTTTGACAGCCCTTCGATCTCGACAACGTAATTCATAGTTTGGTTCTCCAAGCGAGAATAAAAGATGCGGTGAGCACCCCCATCAAGGCAAGTCCCGAAACGATCTTTGCCCAACCGACATAATACGGCTCCACGAACTTTAGCTCCACTTGAGCAGCGTCGGTTGGCAGCGGAATTTCGATCTGGCCGTGTTTTCCGATACGCAAGGGAGTTTCTCGTCCGTTGACTGTCGCGTGCCAGCGCGGATAGTAAAACGATGCTACCGATGCCGTCTCTGCATGTCCCTGGCCAACAGTAAAACTTCGCTGGTCCGGCTCCCACTTCTCGATACCGATCTTGCGACCGTCTGCTACGATCCGCTCGGTCTGAGCAAATGCACCGGTGTCGGCCCAAACCGGCCACCAACAATCGCAGCCGGACGCACCTTGCTCCGCCTCGATCTGCGAGTTTATCGCGGTGCGGCTGAGATATGTCGGGCCGCGAACGATCATCACATCTACGAACGCGACCGCCGCCAGCGCGATAGCAAGGCCGATCGCCGGAATTTTTCCTACTCCGGAATGGCGCTCATCAAATACCTTTGCGATACCTACCGATGCGAATACCGCCAAGAACGGGCCGACCACAGCCATCCATCGCCACGGGAACTGAACTTTCTGCATAAACCCGAGGCCGTTCCAGATCGGCAAAGAGAGCGGCGTTGTCATCACGACGGCGACAGCAAGCGTTATTCCCAACGCGACCAACCCTTGCGAACGATCCAGCTTTCGCGTTATTAGGAAGACTACCGTCGGGATCACGAGAAGGACGCTCGCTGCGAGCATCAGGTCCGCGAACCAAAGATTCAGAGCAAGATCGTCGGTACCGAAGAAGTGCGATGGCAACAGCAGAAAGTTGTTCCTAAAGCCCCACGTGGCTTCAAAGTACTTCGGCGAGCTATGTGCGATCCACGAGAGTTCCGGCAGCCAACGTGTCCAGTAAAACGCGGTCAAGATCGCAGCGGTCACAGCTGCAGCCGCAGCATACCCTATCGCCGCGGCAGTCGTTTGCCGGCGAAGCTGCGACACGAAATATATCGCCATTGCGCATCCGCCTATTATCGTAAGCGGAAGATGCGTCAATAAAAGCAGCGAGCTGATGAATGCAAGGCCGAGCGACCATATCCATTTAGGCTCGTTACAAAGTCTTGCAATAAAGAAAAAGCACCAGGGAAGCACTGCCGCCGCGGCGAATTCAGCGAGCAGAGCGTTGTTATACATCTCGTTGAGATGATAGGGCCCGAGGGTAAAGAGCACCGCTGCGATCAGCCCTGCATTCGGGCCAAACTCCGTCGCCGCCCACGCATATACGCCGAATGCTCCGACGAGAAAGATCAGCGTAAAGATTGCAAGACTGCCGAAGTACCAGTCTCCGAAAAGAAGGCCCGCCGCGACAAACCCGTAATACAGCAGCGGCGGATAGAATCGTACGCTCAGATCTCCAAATCCATGATTCGCCTCGCTCGCAAAACTCGGAAGGAGGTCGCCGCGGGTGATCGCAGCGTTGAACGAAGATATCATCTGGAAATGCTGCACCTGATCGTTTCCGGTAGGGACGCCGAATATGTAAGCGGATGCCATCGCAACGCATGACACGAGGAATATTGCGGCGAGATGCTTTGGATCGATCAGCTTCTGAATTCGCGACATTATTTGGAGCCGGGTTTGGAGTTGGGGGGCGTTGCGGTGCAGGCGGCACGGTCGAGACCGTAAGGCGTGCCGGACGGATCGACAATGCGGCCCTGGGCATCGACGCTAAAGTCGCGCCCTCCAGGCAGCGTCGTCTTCAAAAGGATCGGTTCGAGTTCCCGAAGGTCGCCGGCACAGTGGCCCGTAGTTTGTTTGTACTCGGCGAGCGCGTTGTTCAGTGCGTCAACGTCGTCCATCGAGTTTATTTGATCAAGTAGCCGTTTTGCTGTGTCGCGCGTTTGCTCGTCTTCGGCATCTGAGATCATTTGCGTGTAGATCGCTCTAGCTGTCGGGCGGCTGCCGCCTTCGGTTTTCATCGAAGCCGCCATCAACTTCATAAACGCGGCACTGCCCGGGATCTTGGAACCAGCTTCGTAAACTTTCGCCGCCTCGTCGTACATCTTCAGGCGCCAATAGATGTATCCAAGCTGTTGATATAGCCGCCATTCGTTCGGATTACTTGCGATCCCTTTTTCTGCAATGGCTATCGCCTGATTGCCGTCTATCGCCGGCAGCACCATCGCTCCGTATGCGTACGGAGCAATAAAATGCGGGTCAAGGTCCGTCGCGCTGTCGAGCAGCGGGTAGAGAAGCCTCGGGTTCAGATTGCGCAGGTCGTCAAGCCGCAGATCTTCTTTCGAATTTACGACCTTGTCCCCGATGTACTGCAGCGATCGCATCCAATACCAATCTGCGACAAGGCTCTCCGTGCCCAGCACAAAGCCTTTCAATTCGCGGCCTTTTACAAAAAGATCCGCGTCATTGTAGCTCTCGGGCACAACCGGCTTTCTCGCCGCGACAAGATCGCTCAGCGGCGAGAGTGCTGCAAAGCCGGCGATGATGATCGCGATCGGCAGGATAACGTCTTTGAAGCGCGAGCGGCCTTTCATTTGAAGTTTCGCCTTTTGAAAATGACAGCCGTTATCGTGAGCAAAATGATGTCATAAACGACGGCATACAACGTCGCAAATCCAAGCATCGACGCAGGCGGATGCTGGCCGATCGCGGCGTTTGAGATGACCGTGAAGTTCGAAAAATTCGGAAGCAGGTAATATACGACGTTGAAGAAAACGAGAGCTGCATCCGAACCCATAGATTGGGCCAGGTCGCGCAGGCTCGAACTAAAATGCCCGATGACAAAAACGAAGAACGTCAAGAGCGCGGACAATGCCGGCGTCG
>JAANMW010000966.1_pt1 | contig 32879 bp, 25 predicted proteins | sample 7279671 | NCBI WGS metagenome assembly JAANMW01 (sample SAMN14094541, study PRJNA606508) | bioreactor metagenome | isolation source: A lab-scale SPAN reactor treating ammonium-rich wastewater day 247 | place: Ireland: Galway | collected 2017-09-19 | reverse complement strand
GCTTCTGAATTCAGAAGCGGAGGGCCCAGGAGACGACCACATGGCTGCAACGGCGAATCGCGAAGACAGGAATTTGGGATGATCGGCGCGTTTGCCCGCAAGTTTTTCGGTTCCGCCAACGATCGGCGGGTCAAGGGATATCAATCCCGCGTCAAAGCCATCAACGCCCTGGAGCCCGAAATCGCCGCGCTGTCGGACGAGGCGCTGCGGGCGCGCACCGCCGAGTTCAGGCAGCAGCTCGCGAACGGCAAGACCCTCGACGACCTCCTCGTTCCCGCCTTCGCCACGGTGCGCGAGGCTGCCAAGCGAGCCCTCGGCCAGCGGCATTTCGACGTGCAGTTGGTCGGCGGCATGGTGCTCCACGAGGGCGACATCGCCGAGATGAAGACCGGCGAAGGCAAGACACTGGTCGCCACGCTTGCCGTTTATCTCAACGCGCTCGCCGGCAACGGCGTTCACGTCGTCACCGTCAACGATTATCTCGCAAGCCGCGACGCGGGCTGGATGTCGCAGGTCTACTCTTTCCTTGGCCTCACCACCGGCGTGATCGTGCATGGCCTGGACGACGTCGAGCGCAAGGCGGCCTATGCCTGCGACATCACCTACGGCACCAATAACGAATACGGCTTCGATTATCTCCGCGACAACATGAAGTATCGCCTGGAGGACATGGTCCAGCGCGAGCACTTCTTCGCGATCGTCGACGAGGTCGACTCGATCCTGATCGACGAAGCGCGGACGCCGCTGATCATTTCCGGTCCACTCGACGATCGCTCCGAGTTCTACAACACCATCGATACCTTCATGCCGAATCTCGAAAAGGTCGCTGACTACGAGATCGACGAGAAGCAGCGCACGGTCGCACTCACCGAGGCCGGCATGGAGAAGATCGAGACGCTGTTGCGCGACGCTGGTCTGCTCAAAGGCGACTCGCTCTACGACGTCGAGAACGTCTCCGTCGTCCACCACATCAACCAGGCGCTGCGCGCGCATTCGCTGTTCACCCGCGACAAGGACTATATCGTTCGCGGAGGCGAGGTCGTCATCATCGACGAATTCACCGGCCGCATGATGCCGGGCCGCCGCTACTCGGAAGGACTGCATCAGGCGCTGGAAGCCAAAGAGCATCAACCGGTGCAGCCGGAGAACCAGACGCTCGCCTCGATCACGTTCCAGAACTACTTCCGGATGTACAAGAAGCTCGCGGGCATGACCGGCACCGCGGCGACGGAAGCTGACGAACTGGCCGACATCTACAAGCTCGAGGTCGTGGAAATTCCGACCAACCTGCCGATCGCGCGTCTCGACGAGGACGACGAGGTCTACCGGACCCAGAACGAGAAATATGCCGCGATCCTGGCCGAGGTCGAACGCGCCAATGCGCGGATGCAGCCGGTGCTGGTCGGCACCGCCTCGATCGAAAAATCGGAAGTGCTCGCCGACTATCTGAAGAAGCATGGCTACAAGCTGATCGACTTCGGCGACCCGAAATCGATGCGGAAGCTGTACGCCGCGGCTCGCGCCGGCAAACCGGCGAAGCTGTTCGCGGTGCTGAACGCCCGCTTCCATGAGCAGGAAGCCTATATCGTCGCCGAGGCAGGCGTGCCCGGCGCGATCACCATCGCCACCAACATGGCCGGTCGCGGCACCGATATCAAACTCGGCGGCTCGCTGGAGATGCGCGCCCAGTTCGAGACGGCCGACATCGCCGACGAAGCCGAGAAGCAGGCGAAAATCGCGGAGATCAAGGCCGATATCGAGCGCTTCCGCGACATGGTGCTCAAGGCGGAGGAAGTCGTCGAGATCGAGCCGGCCAAGGGCTCGAAGCCGGCCAAGACCGTGACCCACCCCGGTGGGCTCTATATCATGGGCTCCGAACGCCACGAGTCGCGGCGCATCGACAATCAGTTGCGCGGCCGCGCCGGTCGTCAGGGCGATCCCGGCCGCTCGAAATTCTTCCTGTCGCTGGATGACGACCTGATGCGGATCTTCGGATCGAATCGGCTCGACACCATGCTGCAGCGGCTTGGCCTCAAGGAAGGCGAGGCCATCACCCACCCCTGGATCAACAAGGCGCTGGAGAAGGCGCAGCAGAAGGTCGAGGCGCGCAACTTCGACATCCGCAAGAACCTGCTGAAGTACGACGACGTACAGAACGATCAGCGCAAGGTGATCTTCGAGCAGCGCGTCGATCTGATGAAGAACGAAAGCGTCGCGGAAACCGTCGCCGACATGCGCCATGCGTTCGTCGAGGATCTCGTCGCCAAGCATGTTCCGGAGAATCAGTATCCTGAGCAGTGGGATGTCGCCGGCCTGAAAGAAGAGCTGAAGCGCGTGCTCGACATCGAGTTGCCGGTCGATGAATGGGCCGCGGAAGAGGGCATCGCGGGCGAGGAGTTGCTGTCGCGCATCGAAAGCCGCGTCGACGAGCATATGGCGGCCAAGGTCGGGCAATGGGGCCCCGACGTCATGCGCTATGTCGAGAAGACCATCCTGCTGCAAACCCTGGATCATCTCTGGCGCGAACACCTGGTGATGCTCGATCATCTGCGTCAGGTCATCGGCCTGCGCGGCTATGGCCAGCGCGATCCGCTGCAGGAATACAAGTCGGAGGCCTTCTCCCTGTTCGAAAGCCTGATCGCTCATCTGCGCGAGGCGGTGACGGGGCAATTGATGCGCGTCGAGATCGTGCCGCCCGAGGAGGAGCAGCCGGCGCTGCCTGAGATGGAGGCCCATAAGTTCGATCCCACCACCGGCGAGGACGAGATGGCGCTCGCGCAAAGCAGTTTTGCCAGAGCGTCACTGGCGTCGGCGGGAGGTGAGGACCATTCCCGCCGTGACCCGAATGATCCCGCGAGTTGGGGCAAGATCGGCCGCAATGAGGATTGTCCCTGCGGTTCGGGCAAGAAATACAAGCATTGCCACGGCCGCTACGCGTGAAGTGCGCATCGTGGTCGCTTAAGATGCCCCCTCTCAGAAGCAACTTTAGAGCCTTTCGCTTCTGATGGAATCAGAAGCGAGGCTCCATAATCTTGATTTAACGCGTTTTCTTCACGCGAACCGGTCATCCATCCTCGGGTCGAGCCCGAGGACATGCTTCGCCCGAAAACGCTATAGAGTTGAGCGTACCGTGCGGCTGCTTGCGTGAATATTAACCGAGGCGCGGAGAGCTTTACGGGGTTACCGAGAAGCGGCTGTCGAACGAGTTCGATGACGCTGCCGGCGTCGTGCTCTGAGTCGGGGCCGGCGACGCATTCGTGGATCCCGATTGCGGACGCGCGGTTGCGACGTGTTCAGGCCTGGCTGTTTTTTCGGCCGTCTTCTCTGTCGTTTTAGGCGCCGCGCGCTTCGCTGCGACCGGGCGAGAAGAAACGTTGCGCGCCGGAGTTGCCGTCTTCGGCCTGGCCGAGCCAGACTCGCCGGACGTGGCCGAAGCGGTTGCATTGGTCGTGGCGGTGGTGTCGGCGTCTCCAAAACCCATCTTGTGAGCAAGATTGGTGAAGATGTTGCTCGGCTTGGAGGGAGCCAGCAGAGCCGATGACGGCCGTACGTCAGTCTCCGGCTCATAGGAGGCCGCGGTTGTCGCTGGCGCCGAATTGCGAGGCGGGTTCACCGTCGGTGGAATGGTGCCGGGCGCCGACGAAAACGCCGTGGCCTTGATGTCGGATTCGCCGGGGTCTGAAAGCCCCGTCTGGCCGCCCGGCAGTTTGGCTGCGAACACCCGGTTCATGCCGCCATCGATCCCGGTGTTGAGTCTGGCGACCGGCGTCCCTTTCGAGATCAGCTTGGCTATTTCGGTGTTGTCGCGCTGCTGTTTGTCGCGTACGGCGCTTGCGATGTCGTCGGGCACCGCGTAGGCGGGACATCTCGCCGAGGCGTTGAACTCGAGCGGCCGGGTTGAGCCGGGCGGTGGCGCCGGATCGAACACGTACTTGCGCTCGCAGAATGCGACCTTCGGCTCTTGACGCGTTACCTCGAAATGATCGTTGCCTTCCTTGATCATTTTCCAGAACGGCATGTTCGGATTGTTGCGGTGCTTCGCCAGATTCGCAGCCGTCATGCGGAATGGATAGGCCTGGAACTGGAAGGCGCGCTGACCGCCGAAGAATGATTCCCGTCCGACAGCGTAGATCTCGGCGATCTGCTCGTCGGTCATGGCGTAGCATCCGCGGGAGGAACAGTCGCCGTGCACCATCAATTGGGAACCGGTGCGTCCCAATGACTTGTCGAACTCATTGGGGTAGCCGGTGTTGAACGAGAGATAATAGGAAGAGCGTGGGTTCATCTGCGCGGGCGTGATGCTGTAGAAGCCCTCCGGAGCCTGACGGTCTCCCTCGCGCGTCTTGGGGCCGAGATCGCCGGACCAGCGGCAGATCGGGTAGCTCTTGAGCAGGGCGAACTTGCCGGATCGGTCCTGCTTCCAGACTTCCAGTTCGGCTTCCTGTTTGAACAGCCGAATCAGGATGGGCGATTGCAGCTCCATGTCCTTCGCGGTCATGGCCGCGACGAGCTTGGGCGAGACCGGCCGGTTGGCCTTGGCGTTGCTCGCGAGCGAGGCGTCGTCGGTGTTGCAGCCGGCCAGAAGCGCACTGCCCATCAGCACGGCGGAGGTCATGATCGTGCGAGCGATCGAACGATTGATCAAAGCAAAGCTCCGCTAGGGACGGGCAAGCCTCCACCCCGAATTCATGGCGTCGTGCCCCAAGCCATTGAATAAAATAATATCCTTAAGCATCTGTGCCCGCAAGCTGAGCGGAACCGAACGAGGTGAACTCCGACCTCGATGGTGAATGGAGACTAAATATTCCGGACGGGGCTGAATTAGGGCGGTTCGGCGGCTTCCGGAAAAGCCATATTCTGGAATGGAGCAAACCGGGAAGGGCCATGGGTTTCCGGCTGAAACGTTCACCGGCGATCCGGAAGAGGCACGGAATGCGTCTCGCCCGAAGAAGCGGAGCGTGCGCTCAGCCCAGTTTACGCCCGATATCGATAAACTTCTGACGACGCTGCTGACGAAGCGAATCACGGTCGAGGGTGCGCAGATCGTTCAACGCGCCGGCGATGGCGTCCCCGGTCAGCGCGATAACGGCGGCGGGATCACGGTGCGCGCCGCCCGCCGGTTCCTTGAGGATGGCGTCGATCACGCCGAACCGCAGCAGATCCTGCGCGGTGATTTTCATGTTGGTCGCGGCTTCCTGTGCCTTGCTGCTGTCGCGCCAGAGAATCGATGACGCCGCTTCCGGCGAGATCACGCTATAGATCGCATGCTCCAGCATCAGCACGCGGTTGGCGGTCGCGATCGCGATCGCGCCGCCGGAGCCGCCCTCGCCGATGATCACCGCGACATTGGCGACGCCGAGCGAGAGACACGCGTCGGTGGAGCGAGCGATCGCCTCGGCCTGGCCGCGTTCCTCGGCGCCGATGCCGGGATAGGCGCCGGCGGAATCGACCAGCGACAGCACGGGAATGTCGAAACGGTCGGCCATATCCATCAGCCGGACCGCCTTGCGGTAGCCTTCGGGGCGCGCCATCCCGAAATTGTGCTTCAGCCGGCTTTCAGTGGTTGCGCCCTTTTCCTGTCCGATGACGCAGATGCTTTCGCCGCGGAAGCGGCCGAAGCCGCCGATCAGCGCGTCGTCCTCGCCGAACTTGCGGTCTCCGGCCAGCGGCGTGAACTCGGTGATCAGGCCCTTGACGAAATCAGAGAAGTGCGGGCGCTGCGGGTGCCGCGCCACCTGGGTTTTCTGCCAGGGCGTCAGGTTGGCGTAGAGATCCTTCAGGGCCTGCGCGGCTTTCTCCTCGATGCTGGAAATTTCCTCGCTGATGTCGCTGCCGGAGGCGGCGAGCGCACGCAGTTCGTCGATCTTGGAATCGAGCTCGGCGACGGGTTTTTCGAAATCGAGGTAGCTGCGCATGGGATCGGGCATTCCAGCAGTATAGAGACGAAGGCGCGTGGAGGGGAAATCTGTCGATAGGAGAGAGAAAGGTCCTTTTATTCAAATATTTAGGAGGTAGGTAAAACGTGTCTTCGAGGGCGGGTCAAGTGCGGGTGGGTGCGAGCGCTCTTTCGCGGCTGATCAGCGTTGAGTCAAGGGCGAAGCGGAGGCGCGGAAGTTGAGGCCTTCGGCGGCGTCGCCGCTGAATGGCGTTCATGATGAGCGCCGGTCAGGCTTCCGCCAGCGGGTGCAGATCGCGCACCAGGCTTTTCAGGCGCTCTTCCACGACGTGGGTGTAGATTTGTGTGGTCGAGATGTCGGTATGGCCGAGCAGAGTCTGCACGATCCGCAGGTCCGCGCCGTTGTGCAGCAGATGGCTCGCGAAGGCATGGCGCAGCACGTGCGGCGAGACCAGCCGGGGCGCGAGGCCGGCCGCCGCCGCGAGTTCCTTCAACTCGCGGGCAAAGTGCTGGCGTGTCAGGTGGCCGCTTTCGCCGAACGACGGAAACAGCCAGCTCTGTCGCGGCGACGCGGCTTTCCCTGCGCCGCGCTGATCCGCCATCGCCTGGAGATAGTCGGCCATCGCCTGTCGCGAGGCATTGTTCAGCGGCACCAGCCGTTCCTTGTCGCCCTTGCCGCGCACCACGATCATGCGAGCATCGCGCCGCGCCGCCGACAGCGGTAGGGAGACCAGTTCGGAAACGCGCAGGCCGGTGGCGTAAAGCACTTCCAGCAGGCAATAGAGCCGCGCCGCGCGCAATCGCCGGGCAGGTGGGGCGTCCGGAGTTTCGGCGTCCGCCTTCGCGTGAGCGAGCAGGCGGTCGACATCCGTTATCGACAGGACTTTGGGCAGGCTGCGTCCCCGCTTTGGCCCTGAAAGGATGGCCGCGGGATCGTCGCTCCTGACGCGCTCGCTCAGCAGGAAACGAAACAGGTGGCGCATCGCCGACAGGCGTCGTGCGACGCTCGATGACTTGAAGCCCCGGAGGTCGAGGTCGTTGAGATAGTCTCTTAGCGTCTGCGTCTCGGCGATGATGAAATTCCGCCGCGCACGGGCGAGGAACGCGGATAAATCCTCGAGATCCCGGCGGTAGGCGTCGAGCGTGTTCTCGCCGGCGCCTTGCTCGGCCGCCAGCATGTCGAGGAACAGGGCGACCAACTTCGCGTCGGAGGAGTTATTGGATCTCATGCGGCGGCCTATAACGTTTTCGAGCGAAGCATGACCTCGAGCTTGACCCGAGGATGGATGACCTGTTCGCGTAAAGAAAACGCGTAAAAAAAAGCTCGAGCCCGACCCTGATTCCGTCAAGCCGGAATAGCTCTAGTGGAGTGGATTTGACATTCGCTACCCAGTTTGCAGCGAACGCGAGAAGCGAATGTCAAATCCAAAACTCCACTAAAAACCCATATTTGCTAGTGGTCCTTTGATTCTAACATTTGCAAGAAACCCCTGCCGCAACGGGATGCAAATGTTAGAATCGGACCACTAGCAGCTATTTCTTGAGAAACTTGTCCGGGTGGACGGTGACCGTCATGTCCCGCGGCGTCGGTTCGACGAAATTCGCCAGCCCGAGAATCACGCCGTAAGCGATCGCACCGAGCACGGCGACGATGGTCAGGAAGCGGAACAGGCTGGGCATTTACGGTCCCGAGCACGATATTGACCTTCAGGCGAATGCCGCAAGTACCAACATGTTCGCAAGTCAGGTGCAAGAGTCTCTGGCAACGCCCTCGACGAGAGTAGTATAGCTGGCCGGGAGACGGCGGTTCCAGTCTGACATCGCCCTCCGCCCAGCGAATGTTCTTAACCGAGTATCAGGATCAAGAAGGGTCGTCGTGAGCTTTGGATCTGACATTCTCCGTCGGAAATCGCGGAAGGTCCGAATGTCGAATCCGTTTCGGGCGCGCAGCCATGTTCCGGCAGGTGTCCCTTGACGTCCGAAACCGTTTCACCAGCCAGCTTCGGAGCATCCCCCGAGACTGCCGTTGTCGCGGCGCTCGCGGGGCGGTCGCTGGCGCTTGTCGGCATGATGGGAGCCGGCAAGTCCACCATCGGGCGGCGACTGGCGGCGCGCCTCAGGATGCGATTCGTCGATGCCGACGCCGAGATCGAGCTTGCGGCCGGAATGCCGATACCCGAAATTTTCGAAACCCACGGCGAGCCCCATTTCCGGGATGGCGAGGCGCGCGTGATCGCGCGGTTGCTGAATGGCGGCCCGATCGTGCTCGCAACCGGCGGCGGCGCCGTGCTGCGCGAGGAGACCCGGGCACGCCTCTCCGAGCGGGCGGTCTCGATCTGGCTGAAGGCGGACGCCGAGGTGATCCTGCGCCGGGTCAGGCGCCGCGCCGACAGGCCCTTGCTGCAAACGGCCGATCCCGCCGCGACGATCAAGCGCCTCATCGCCGAGCGCGAACCCATCTACCAACAGGCGGATATCACCGTCGCCTCGCGCGACGTGCCATACGAATGGATCGTCGATGAATGCATCGGCCTGCTTCACCGCAGGCTTTGCCGCGGCGAAACGACCGCTCCGAAACCAGGCGAAACGCGATGAGAGACCCTGACGAGGGATTTGACACCACGCAATGACCATTCCGTTGAAAAAATCAGACCCGATCACGGTCGATGTCGCGCTCGGTGAGCGTTCCTATGACATTGTCATCGGCCGGGGCATCCTGCCGTCGCTGGGCGAGCGGATCGCCGCATTGCGTCCCGGCGCGCGCGTCGCCGTCGTCACCGACGCCTGTGTCGCCACTCATTGGCTTCAGCGAGCCGAGGCATCGCTGACCGGCGCCGGTCTCACAACCTCGCGGATCGTCGTCGACGAAGGCGAGGTTTCGAAGAGTTACGCAGGCGTCGAATTTGTCTGTGAGGAACTGATCAAGGCCAGGATCGAGCGCAACGATCTTGTCGTCGCGCTTGGTGGCGGCGTGGTCGGTGATCTCGCGGGCTTCGCCGCCGCGATCGTACGCCGTGGCGTCGATTTCGTGCAGGTGCCGACGTCGCTGCTGGCGCAGGTGGATTCGTCCGTGGGCGGCAAGACCGGCATCAACTCGCCGCAGGGCAAGAACCTGGTCGGCGCCTTTCACCAGCCGATCCTGGTGGTCGCGGACACCGCCGTGCTGGATACCTTGTCGCCGCGTCAGTTTCGCGCCGGCTATGCTGAAGTCGCCAAATACGGACTGATCGGCGATGAGGCGTTCTTCGCGTGGCTGGAAGCCCACCATGCCGATATCGTCAAGGGTGATGCGGCGCGCGAGCACGCGGTCGCCACCAGTTGCCGCGCCAAGGCTGCCATCGTCGCCCGCGACGAGCGCGAGAGCGGCGAGCGTGCGTTGCTCAATCTCGGCCATACCTTCGGCCACGCGCTGGAAGCGGCGACCGGATTCTGCGGGCGTCTTTATCACGGCGAGGGCGTTTCGATCGGCATGGTGCTGGCCGCCGAACTCTCGGCGCAACTCGGAATGATCGCAGCCGCCGACGTGTCCCGTATCGAGAGACATCTGGCGGCGGCGGGTCTGCCGACGCGCTTGCAGGACATCGCCGGCTTCAGGCAGGAGGGGCTGGCCGATGCGGATGCGCTGATGACGCTGATGGCGCAGGACAAGAAGGTCAAGCGCGGCCGGCTGACCTTCATCCTGCTGAAGGCGATCGGTCAGGCGGTGGTGTCAACGAATGTCGAGCCCTCGATGGTTCGGGATTTTCTCGCCCGCAAGCTGGCGGACGCGCCGGCCTAGACGATGAGTTCAACTCTCCAGATACTGCTCGCCGTGCTGCTGCTGGCCGCCAACGGGTTCTTCGTCGCGGCGGAGTTCGCGCTGGTGAAAAGCCGCGGCTACCGCGTCAAGGCGATGGTGGAGCGCGGTCAGTTCGGCGCGCGGCTGATGCGCGACATCATGGGCAACATCGAGGCCTATCTCGCCTGCTGCCAGCTCGGCATCACCATGGCGTCGCTCGGTCTCGGCTGGGTTGGCGAGCCCACGGTGGAGGCGCTGCTCGCTCCTCTGCTGCGGCCGCTCGGCATGCCGGAACCGGCGCTGCATTTGACCGCGTTCCTGACCGGATTTCTTGTATTCTCGTCGCTGCACATCGTGATCGGCGAGCAGGTGCCGAAAACGCTGGCGATCCGGCAGCCGGAGCCGGTGTCGCAGTGGATCGTCTATCCGCTCCATGCCTCCTATGTCCTGTTCTACCCGCTGAACTGGCTGCTCAACTCGGCCTCGCGCGCCATCCTGCGCGAGCTTCGCGTCAAGGAAGTCTCGCAACATGACGTGTTGACCGGCGCGGAAATCGAAGGGCTGATCGGTGAATCCGCCGAGCACGGCGGAATCGAAAGTGGCGAGGCCGAATACATCCAGAATGTGTTCCGCTTCGGTGACCTCGCGGTGTCGGACGTGATGGTTCATCGCACCGCGATGGTGACGATCAATGCCGATTTGCCTCCGGAGGATCTGGTGCGCGAGGTGCTGGCCAGCGAATACACCCGCATCCCGCTCTGGCGCGACAAGCCGGAGAACATTGTCGGCGTGCTCCATGCCAAGGATCTGTTGCGGGCGATTCATGCCTCGGAGGGCGATATAGCCCGCATCAACGTCAACGCGATCGCGCTGCCGCCCTGGTTCGTTCCGGAGATGCGCCCCGTTTCCGATCAGCTCAAGGCGTTTCGCCGCCGCAAGACTCACTTCGCGCTGGTGGTCGACGAATATGGTGAAGTCGAGGGCATGGTGACGCTGGAGGACGTTCTCGAGGAGATCGTCGGCGATATCTCCGACGAGCACGACGTGGTCGTCGCCGGCGTTCGGCAACAGGCCGACGGTTCGGTGGTGGTGGATGGTTCGGTGCCGATCCGCGATCTCAATCGCGCCATGGACTGGCATCTTCCGGACGAGGAGGCGACGACCATCGCGGGCCTCGTGATTCATGAGGCGCGTTCGATCCCCGAGCGGGGTCAGAATTTTACCTTTTACGGTTTCCGCTTCAGGGTTTTGCGGCGCGAGCGCAACCGCATCACGGCGCTGCGCATTCAGCCGGTGCCGCGTGGCGGGGAGGCGATCGAGAACAGGCCGAAAAGGACGTGAATGTTGTCCTGAAGGGCGCGGGCGAGGGTGTTTCGCGAGCGCTGGAGGCTGTGCGTTTCTGACTCGATCAGTAGCGCGGGCGCTATGGCGTTTTCAGGCGAACACGACCGCGGATCAGCGCGCCGGCCTTATCACGATCGGATTTGTTACGAATCGGATTTGGCAAGGGCCCGGCCTTTCTTCTTGCCCGGAACCTTGTCCTCAATGAACTTGACGCCGATCTCGTCGCCGTTGACGCGGACCAGTTCACAGCGGCGAAAGGCGAGACCGGTCGACGACAGCACCAGAAAGAATTCCTTGAGGTTCAGCCCCTCGATCGAGTCCTTCACCTGAAGCCGCGCGCCGTTGTTGGAGATGTCCAGCATGGTGCATGGCCGTTGCCAGGTTCCGTCGATTCCCATCATCAGAACAGAATAGCCGGTGGCGAAGGTCACCCGATCCGCTTTTCGGTTGCCCCAGCTCATGGCTCAGATATCCGAAATGGCGATCGCCGTGTCCGGCGCGTCGGCCTTCCTCGCCGAGCCGCGGGCGGACCAGAAGCGGATGGTGCGTTGCGCCGATGACAAAGAGAGCGCGTCGAATACTTCGCGGCCGCTCTCGAATTCCTGCGCCGTCAGGGGACGGCAATGCGGGCGATTGCGAAGGATCATATGGGTCGTTGACCAGTTCAGCCGCGCGGCCTTGCAGGCAACGATCAACCCGTCGGGGCGAGGGTTGGCGAGCAGAGGCTCGATCGCTTCGATTCTCACCGAGTTCAGAAGCGAGAGCGCGGCGATGATGTGGGTATATTCGCCCTGTATTGCAAACCGGTTGATGGTCTGGTCGCCCAGCTTTCCGGCGCGGTTCAGGGCGAGCACCATCGATTCCGATTCCGCGTAGTTGACCGGCGCCAGGCTCGGAGAGGCGATCTGCTCGACCACTGACTGGATCGCCGCTTGAATCCTTGCGCGCATTTCAGGGGGCGCGACCTTGAGCAGACGCTCGCGCACCGCCGCGCTGGCTCGGGAAAGGAGTTCGCGGAGCACCTTGATCGGGAAGTCCAGTCGCAGCCCGAGCTTCTCGGCGAGCGCATCGTCCTTTTCCGAGCTTTCAACCAGGACCGCGTAGCCGCTTTCGGAAAAGCGCGCGCCGGTATTCCTGGCCAGCGTATGGGAGACCCGGGCGTCGCCGCGTTTGAGCAGCGCGTCGGTCACCCCTTCGCTCAGGGTTTCGCGGTGGGAAATGGCGAGCAAATGCTGCGGCCCGCGCAGGCTCGCGATTTCAATGAGGTCGCCTTCGGACAGCCGGGCTGATCGTGCCAGAACCGGCACCGCGACCGACGCATCCTGATGATACGCGAGTTGCCGGACGGTCTCCTTCGGCGCGAGGCTTGAGCCCGACAGGTTCGTGCTGAGCTGCGCCAGCGCGCGCGCCTCCATCTGCTCCATCAGGCGGACCAGCACGTCATCGAAGACGCTGATCTGATTTTCGTTGAGCCGGTCAGCGTCGGACAGAAACAGATCGGTGACCCGGCGAAGCATCTGGACCCGCCGCTCGGACGAGCCGCCCTTCACCGCACTTTCCAGTTCCGCGATGAGCGCCGTCGAGGCTGCTTCGGCCATGGATGATTCCAGCGAGTCGGATCCGAATGCGTTACGTCCTACTGCGTTCGCGTTTTACCGTAACACGAAGGTAGTCTGTGCTGATGTACTGAAAAGCGGGTTAATTTCCGATAAAAGCGGCATCTGAATTTTGAGCGAGGCGGACGCGGCCGGAGACACGCTGCTTTGAAGCGGCTCTTGGCGGGCGGACCGGATAGGGCGACGAGACCGATGCCGGCCGATGATCGCCGTTCAGCGCTGCTGTTCGCCCGGCGCCATCGCCCGAATCGCCAGCGCGTGAATGGGGCCGGCCAGTTCCTCGGCGAGCAGCGTATTGATCATGCGATGACGCTCGACCCGGCTCTTTCCTTCGAACGCCTGCGATACAATATGAATACGGAAATGTGTCTCGCCGCCCGGCCGATGGCCGGCGTGGCCTTCATGAAGGTATGACTCGTCGGCGACATCGAGGCTTTCGGGCGCGAAAGCTTCGCTGAGTTTCTTTGAGATGTTATCCTTGACGCTCATGGCGGGCGACTTAACGCTTATCGTTTCTTTCCGTCAATGGCGGCCGCCGTCCGGAATAAATGCGATGTCAAGACTTGAAGCCTGGAGCATTGCGGTGTCAAAGACAGATCATGCCGATAGACACGTCGAAATTCTTCGATAGCATCCGCATCAAGCCAAGGGCCGGTGCGAAGCAGCCGCGCATGCGCGAGCGCGAGGAAGTGGTCGCCTGCGAATGGCCGGACTGTCAGAGCAGGGGATCACACCGCGCACCGAAAGGTCGCGGCAACGAAGGCGGGTATTTTCATTTTTGCCTCGACCATGTCCGGGCCTACAATCAGTCCTACAATTTTTTCCAGGGCATGAATGCGGAAGCGGTCGCGCGCTATCAGAAGGATGCGCTGACCGGCCATCGCCCGACCTGGAAGATGGGCGCGAACGGCGCCAAGGGCAAAGGCAGGGCCGATGCCATCGATGCGGAGGGCGTCGCTGATCCCTTCAGTGTGTTCGGCGAACTCAATGGCCGTGGGAAATGGCGCTCCGGCCCGCAGTTCGAATCCAAACCGGAGACGCGCAAGATCTTCAATGCGGAGCGCAAGGCGCTGCAGGTGTTGGGACTCGGCGCCGACGCCACCCTCGAAACCGTCAAGGCGAAATACAAGGCGCTGGTCAAGCAGCATCACCCAGATGCCAACGGCGGCGACCGGTCGACGGAAGATCGCCTGATCGAGATCATCAAGGCGTATAATTACCTGAAGACGGTCGTGCGCGGCGCGTAAGGCCGCCGCCCCGCGCCGGTTGCTGTCGCGCTTCGGCGCAACCTCTCAGCTTTTATCCGTCTTCTTCTCGAGCATCAGCGTCCCTTTTTTCTGAATGACGCCCTGAATCCCTTGAGCCAGGCGGCTGAGCAGCCATGGCAAGGTCACTTCGAGACGAACGTGCTCTTCGGACACGTCCAGAATTCCTGATACCTGCTGCTTCAGGGCCGTGACGGAAAAGACCAGGCGGTCGCCGCTCCACACCTCTTCATTGACCTGGATCAACTGGGCGTATTGCGTTCGGGCGCTGCCGAGCCCCGCTTTCATCCGGCGCAGCGCTTCATCCTTGCCGAGACGGTGCGGAATGGAAACCACGAGAGGTCTGGTCATGATCACTCCAATGATGGCTACAGCGTTTTCGAGCGAGGTGGATGACCTGTTCGCATGAAGAAAACGCGTCAAAACAACAGTCTAGCCGGCTCGCTCGTCTGCCGGATGGCCTTGGGCCGCGCGGCAAGTCAGGACGGCGAAACAGACGAACCCGGTATCGGCGATCCCCCGGCTGTTCGAATGCGCGATGAATCGGTCACGATATCCCTGGTTCAAAAGTTTTCCCGGCAAATTTGGCCGAATGGGACCTTGATTCGCAAAAGAGCCCTCCAAAATCTGCATATGGTGCTTATCTCGATGATATTCCAATGGAACTTTGATCTGGCGACGGGCTTCTGCCGGCTGCCGCTCTCTGCTAAATTTCGCGAGCCCCTCGTCCGCAGCCATGCGCAGTCCTGGTTTCGGGAGCGCGCCCGAACCTCGGAGGATTGATGACGACTGCCGCCATAACCAATACCGAGACTCCCACCGGCCTTCCCGACATGAAGGTGTCGGTGCGGCAGGTGTTCGGGATCGACAGCGATCTCGAAGTCCCCGCTTATTCCGGGACCGATCCGCATGTGCCGGATGTTGATCCCGACTACCGGTTCGATCGCGCGACCACGCTGGCCATTCTCGCCGGCTTCGCCAAGAACCGCCGCGTCATGGTGACCGGTTATCACGGCACCGGCAAATCAACCCATATCGAGCAGGTGGCGGCGCGGTTGAACTGGCCTTGCGTGCGCGTCAATCTCGACAGTCACATCAGCCGGATAGATCTCGTCGGCAAGGACGCGATCGTGCTCAAGGACGGCAAGCAGGTCACCGAGTTTCGCGACGGCATCCTGCCCTGGGCCTACCAGAACAACGTCGCGTTGTGCTTCGACGAATACGATGCCGGCCGTCCCGATGTGATGTTCGTGATCCAGCGCGTGTTGGAATCCTCAGGCCGCCTGACGCTGCTGGACCAGAGCCGGGTCATCAAGCCGCATCCGGCGTTCCGCCTGTTCGCGACCGCGAACACCATCGGCCTCGGGGACACGTCGGGTCTTTATCACGGCACCCAGCAGATCAATCAGGCGCAGATGGACCGCTGGAACATCGTCACCACGCTGAATTATCTGCCGCACGACAACGAGGTCGAGATCGTGCTGGCCAAGGCCAAGCATTATCGCACGCCGGAAGGCCGCGACACCGTCGGCAAGATGGTGCGGCTGGCGGATCTCACGCGCAACGCTTTCGCCAACGGCGATCTCTCCACGGTGATGAGCCCGCGCACGGTGATCACCTGGGCGGAGAACACCGAGATATTCGACGATCTGGGCTTCGCCTTTCGAGTCACGTTCCTCAACAAATGCGACGAACTCGAGCGGCCGCTGGTCGCTGAGTTCTACCAGCGCTGCTTCAACGTCGAACTGAGCGAGTCCGCGGTCAACGTCGCGTTGAGTTGAGACGTTTCACCTCTCCCGGCGATCAGGGAGAGGTCGGCAAGCCCGGCGGCGCTCCAGCGCGCGTGAGTGAGCCGGGTGAGGGGTTTATTCTGGCTGCTCCCGCGCATACGGGACCATCGTACAGGTTTTCATGAGCACCGCATCGCCCAGCAACAGGTTCCGTGCCTCGCCGAAGGAGGCGCCGACCGAGCCGTTCAAGCGCGCGGTCACGTCCTGCCTGCGCGCGATCTCCCGGCGGCCGGAGCTTGAGGTAACCTTCGCCATCGAGCGGCCCGGCCTGTCGCCAGGCAAGGCGCGGCTGCCCGAGCCCGGGCGCAAGATGAGCAGGCGGGACGCCGCGATCGTGCGCGGGCATGCGGATTCCATCGCGCTGAAGCTCGCCTGCCACGATCCGAAAGTGCATCGCAAGCTCATGCCGGGCAATCCGCAGGCGCGCGGCGTATTCGACGCGGTCGAGCAGGCCCGGGTCGAGGCCATCGGCTCCCGCCGGATGACGGGCGTCGCGAGGAATCTCACCGCGATGCTCGATGATCACTTCCATCGCGGCAAGTATGACGAGATCACCGACCGGGCCGACGCGCCGCTGTCGGATGCGCTGGCGATGATGGTGCGCGAGCGGCTGACCGGCCTGCCGCCGCCCGCCGCCGCGTCCAGGCTGGTCGATCTGTGGCGTCCGTTCCTGGAGGACAAGATCGGCGCCCGGCTGGACCAGCTCAGCCATTTTACCGAGGATCAGGCGAAGTTCGGCGATCTTGTTCACGATCTGCTGTCGGAACTTGATCTCGGTGACGACACCCGCGCCGAGACGGAGAAGGAGGAGAACGAGGACGACAACCGCGAGGGCGAGAACGATCAGTCCGGTACGGAAGGCTCGCCCGACAGCGAGGCCGCCCAGGAGATGAGCGCGGATCAGGCGCATGACACCACGGACGACATGCCTGATGGCGCCATGGAAAGCGCGCAGGCCTCCGTGAGCGACACGTTCGACGATGGCGATCTTGCCGAGGAGGAGATGCCTGGCGAGGCGACGCGGCCCAATGCGGGCGGCGCCAATGAGCCGCGCGGTCCGGAGTATCATGCGTTCGCGCCGAAGTTCGATGAGGTGATCGCCGCCGAGGATCTCTGCGATCACGATGAACTGGAGCGGCTGCGCAGCTATCTCGACAAGCAGCTTGCTCACTTGCAGGGCATCGTGGCGCGGCTCGCCAATCGTCTTCAGCGCCGCCTGATGGCGCAACAGAATCGCGCCTGGGAGTTCGATCTGGAAGAAGGCATTCTCGATCCGGCGCGGCTGTCGCGCGTGGTGATCGATCCCTATCAGCCGCTCTCGTTCAAGCATGAGAAGGAGGCGACGTTCCGCGATACCGTGGTGACGCTGCTGCTCGACAATTCCGGTTCGATGCGGGGCCGGCCGATCACGGTGGCGGCGACCTGCGCCGACATTCTGGCGCGCACGCTGGAACGCTGCGGCGTCAAGGTCGAAATTCTCGGATTCACGACGCGGGCCTGGAAGGGCGGGCAGTCGCGCGAGGCGTGGCTCGCCGCCGGCAAGCCGGTCACGCCGGGGCGGCTCAACGATCTCCGCCATATCATCTACAAGGCGGCCGATGCCCCCTGGCGGCGATCGCGGAAAAACCTCGGGCTGATGATGCGCGAGGGCCTGCTCAAGGAAAACATCGACGGCGAGGCGCTCGACTGGGCGCATAAGCGGCTGCTGGGCCGTTCCGAGCAGCGCAAGATCCTGATGATGATCTCGGACGGTGCGCCGGTCGACGATTCGACCCTGTCGGTCAATCCGGGAAATTATCTGGAGCGTCACCTGCGGTGGGTGATCGAGGAAATCGAAACCCGATCCCCGGTCGAACTGATCGCCATCGGCATCGGTCACGACGTGACGCGCTACTATCGCCGCGCGGTGACCATTGTGGATGCCGAGGAACTCGGCGGCGCCATGACCGAACAGCTCGCCGAACTGTTCAGCGAGACCCATGAGCCGCCGCCCGGCCCGGTTCGGCGGCCACGCAAGCTGCATTCGTAGACGGCGGCACCCTGGTTGCATTCCGGGCGGGATACCGTCCTGCGTATGGGACGCATCGCCGACAGATTGGTTTCTCCGCAAGATGGCATCATCGATCGATCGCCGCCGCCTGCTTTTTCTGACGGCATCCGGCCTGCTGTTGACCGGTTCTAACGTCGCCTCCGCGCAATTCGCAACGCACGCGCCGGAACAGCCGCCGCCTGATGAACTGACGCCGCCTGCGCCGGTGTCGATCACCGTGAACGCCCGTCCTGTCGCGGCCTTCGATCTGCGCGATCGCTCGCGCACCCGCTTCGGATCGCTCACCTTTCGCGGCGGGTTGATCCTGACCTCGGCGTTTCGCGGTTTCGGAGGACTGTCGAGTCTGCGGCTTGATTCGAAAGGCCGGCAATTCATCTCGGCGAGCGACAAGGGCTCCTGGTTCACCGGCCGCATCGTCTATGCGGCGTCCGGCGAGATGGCCGGGCTTGCGGACGTCGAGGCGGCGCCGATGCTGGGCCGCGATGGCAGGCCGATCACCGAGCGCGGCTGGTTCGATACGGAATCGGTCGCGCGCGATGGGTCGCTGGTCTATGTCGGAATCGAGCGGGCCAACCGGATCATGCGGTTCGATTTTGCCAAGGGATACACCCGCGCGCGCGGAGAAGAGGTCGAGGTGCCGGCGGCGATCCGCAGGCTGCCGTTCAACCGCGGCCTTGAGGCGATGGTGATCGTTCCGCGCGACCGGCCGCTGGGCGGCACGCTGATCGCGATCTCCGAACGGGGGCTCGATGCGGAACGCAATATCCTCGCATTCCTGATCGGCGGACCCTCGCCCGGCCGGTTCACCATCCGCCGGACCGAGAACTACGATATCAGCGATGCCAGTTTGCTGCCTTCAGGGGACCTGTTGATCCTCGAGCGCAAATTCTCGCTGACCGGCGGTATCGGCATTCGTATCCGTCGCATCGGGATCGATGCGATCGCACCTGGCGCGCTGGTGGATGGCCCGTCGATTTTCGACGCGGGACTCGGACAGGAGATCGACAATTACGAAGGTCTGAGTGCGTTCATGAACGACGATGGCGAAATCGTTCTGACGCTGGTGTCCGACGACAACTTTTCGTTGTTCCAACGCACGCTGCTGATGCAGTTCACGCTGGCCGAGCATTGAAGCAGGGGAAGTCCCCCGCTTGTGCTAAAATCGGGAACGGAAGGATTTAGAGCATGATCCCGAAAAGTGGAAACCGGTTTTCGGATAAGATCATGCTCAAACAAAAAGATAAGCGACGAGTCCGGTTCAACGCAGTTGAAACAGACTCTATAGCGTTTTCGAGCGAAGTGGGTACCGGTTCGCGTGAAGAAAACGCGTCAAAACAATAATCTAGAGCCTCGCTTCTGATTCAATCAGAAGCGAACATGCTCTAGCCGGCCTTGGCAGCCTGTTTCTTCTGGATCTGGCGCTTGAGCTCGATCGCTTTCGGTGAAAGTTCCGAATCCCTTGCCTTCAATAAAAAGGCATCGAAGCCGCCGCGATGGTCCACGCTCCGCAGGGCATGGGTCGACACCCGGAACCGGACCGAACTGGAAAGGGCTTCCGACACGAAGGTCACGTTCACCAGGTTCGGCAGGAAGCGCCGCTTGGTCTTGATGTTGGAATGGCTGACCTTGTGGCCCACCAATGGGGCCTTGGCCGTCAGTTCGCAGCGCCGGGACATGGCGAAAATCCTCTGTCGTCCCCGGGCATCAGCCTGCGAGGCGGGCTCGGGGTTCGAAATCGCGTCCATTTCAGGAACGGCGGACGTATAAGTGGACAGCGGCGGGGCGTCAAGCCGCGATAGCGTTTTCGAGCGAAGTGGGGACCGGTTCGCGTGAAGAAAACGCGTTAAAATATAAAGACTCAAGCGCATTTTTCGGCGACGTGTCGTCACGGCCAGGAAGCGGCCGCAGCCTGGGAAAGCCAGGCCTGTTAACGTAGAAGTCTGTTAACGTGTATGAAGCCGATAAAATAAGCGGGATCACTTGTCGTGAGCTTATGCCGAACCCTGTTGTTCCGATGGATATTTTGTTCGGTCTGGAGACCGGCCGGCCTGTCGATCGCCATGCTGGCGGCGATGTTGACGGCGCAGGCGCAAGCGCAGGGTAAGCTCGAGGCTCGCTATGACGTCACGCTGGCGGGGATTCTCGTCGGCACCGGCGCCTGGGCGGTCGATATTCTCGACAATCAGTATTCGGCCGCGGCAAGCGGGGGCGCCACGGGACTTCTCAAGGCGCTCGCTCATGGCACCGGCACCGGCTCCTCGCAGGGCCGCATCGTCAATGGCGCGTTGAGTCCGGCGAGCTATACCGCGACCATCTCGTCTTCAAGGAAGTCCGAGACTATTCGCATGTCGCTGGCGGGCGGCAATGTAAAGGGTTTCGTCATCGAGCCGAGCCCGCCGGTCGACCCCAAGCGCATTCCCGTTACCGACGCGCACAAGCGCGGCGTGTCCGATCCCATGAGCGCCACGCTGCTACTGGTTCCCGGCGCCGCCGACCTGCTTGGCCGGGACGCCTGTCATTCCTCGACCGGAATTTTCGACGGGCGCATGCGCTACGACCTGCGCCTCGAATTCAAGCGCATGGACACCGTGAAGTCGGAAAAAGGCTATCAGGGGCCGGTCGTGGTCTGTGCGATCTATTTCTCGCCGATCGCCGGCTACGTCCCGGACCGCTATGCGATCAAGTATCTGGCGGCCCAGCGCGACATGGAGGTCTGGCTCGCGCCGATCGCGGGAACGCGGGTGCTGGTCCCCTATCGCGTGACGATCCCGACGCCGCTCGGCACGGGCAAGCTGGAGGCGACCGAGTTCAACACCACCGCCATGCCTGCGCAGCCGCCGGTTAAAACGCGGTAGGCCACGCGGCGACAGGAACGATTTGCTTGGAGCGAATCCTGTTGACTCCTGCGGCTGAATTCATGCGACCAGAAATTCATAGACGGAATGAAATTTGCTGCTCTTGTCGGGCGCTTAGAACTTGATCTGGTTTCAACATCTCCTTTCAAACACGATATGTTGTGGTGAACGAAGCCGGACAGATCAGGAGTCAGCGATTCGGGCGCGATTCGTTCCGGACTCGTTCCAAAGCTTAAGCTGCGACCCATAAGCGTCGCATTGTGAAACACATCCGAACCTGTGGATCCGATCGAAATACTTGCGTCCCGCTCGAAACAGAGGTGTCTGCGCAGGGGTTGGGATCGACACGGTCAGGTCGATAGCCATTCCGGATTTGACACTCGCCTCCCTGCTCCACTAGCGCGTATTCAGCAAAAGTGGATTTCTTCACGCGAGCGGGCATTCATCCCCGGCTAAATGTCCGGGACGTGCTCCACTCGAAAAATGGCGCCGCGAAAGCCCTCGGAGACTATGGCCTTCTCATCCTCGATGCTTCCGCCCGGCAATGGTCGCGCGCCCGGTGCGGGCGTGACGGCGGTGCTCGGTCCGACCAACACCGGCAAGACCCATCTGGCCATTGAGCGGATGCTGGCGCATTCTTCCGGCATTATCGGCCTGCCGCTGCGGCTGCTCGCCCGCGAACTCTACGACAAGATCGTCGACCGCGCCGGGGTGGATTCCGTCGCCCTGGTCACCGGCGAGGAGAAGATCAAGCCGCCGCGCCCGCGCTTCTGGGTTTCGACGGTCGAAGCGATGCCGCGCGATCTCGACGTGTCGTTCCTCGCCATCGATGAAATCCAGATCGCCGCCGATCTTGAACGCGGCCATGTTTTCACCGATCGCATTCTCCATCGCCGTGGCCGCGACGAGACCTTGCTGCTCGGCGCCGCCACCATGCGCCCGATCGTCGAGCGGCTGCTGCCGGGCGCGAGCATCGTCACGCGCCCGCGGCTGTCCCAGCTTGAATTCGCGGGCGACCGCAAGATCACCCGGCAACCTCGCCGCACCGCGATCGTCGCTTTCTCGGCGGACGAGGTCTACGCCATCGCCGAACTGATCCGGCGCCAGCGCGGCGGGGCGGCCGTGGTGCTGGGATCGCTCAGCCCGCGCACCCGCAATGCGCAGGTCGAGATGTTCCAGTCCGGTGACGTCGATTATCTGGTCGCCACCGATGCGGTCGGCATGGGCCTCAATCTTGATGTCGATCACGTGGCCTTTGCCTCGGACCGCAAGTATGACGGCTACCAGTTTCGCAGGCTCACCCCGGTTGAATTCGCGCAAATCGCCGGCCGCGCCGGCCGCGCTACCCGCAACGGCACCTTCGGCACCACAGGGCGCTGCGCGCCGTTCGAGCCTGAACTCGTGGATGCGCTGCAAAATCACACCTTCGAGGCGGTCAGAACCCTGCAGTGGCGCAATTCCGATCTCGATTTTTCCTCGCTCGGCGCCTTGCAGGCCTCGCTGGCGCTGACACCCTCGCACGAGGCGCTGACCCGCGCGCCGATCGCCGAGGACCTGCGGGTGCTCGATCATGCGGCGCGCGACGTCGAGGTTCGCGCCATGGCGCAGACCGCGGCTGCGGTGGAGCGGCTGTGGGACGCCTGCCAGATCCCGGATTATCGCAAGATCGCGCCGGCGGCTCACGCCGAACTGGTGACGACGCTGTTCGGCTTTCTGATGCGCGAGGGCAGGGTTCCTGACCACTGGTTCGCGGCTCAGATCGCTCAGGCCGATCGTTCCGACGGGGATATCGATACCCTGTCGGCGCGAATCGCGCAGATCCGGACCTGGACTTTCGTGGCAAATCGTCCGGACTGGCTGGCCGATCCCGAGCATTGGCGTGGAATTTCGCGTGAGGCCGAAAATAAATTGTCCGACGCGCTGCACCAAAGGCTCACGGAGCGTTTCGTTGACCGCCGGACCAGTGTATTGATGCGCCGCTTGCGGGAAAACACGATGCTGGATACGGAAATCGGCAAGACGGGTGAGGTGATCGTTGAGGGCCATGTGATCGGCCGTCTCGACGGATTTACGTTCGCGCCGGATGCGGCGGAGGCGGGCTCCGAAGCCAAGGCATTGCAGGCTATCGCGCAGAAGGCGCTGGCCGGCGAAATCGAGGCGCGCGCGGAGAAATTGTCGGGAGCGCCCGACGACCAGTTCGTGCTGACCTCGGACGGCACCATCCGCTGGACGGGCGACGCGGTGGCGCGACTGGTGGCTGCGGACGACGCGCTGCATCCGCGGTTGCGGATCATTTCCGACGAACGGCTGACCGGAGCGCCGCGCGAGGCGGTGCAGGCCAGGCTCGATCTATGGCTGAAGACCCATATCGAGAAGCTTCTCGGTCCGCTGTTCGAGTTGTCGAAAGCGGAGGACGTCACCGGGATTGCGCGAGGCATCGCCTTCCAGCTGGTCGAATCGCTCGGCGTGCTGGAGCGTTCGAGGATCGCTGCGGAGTTGAAGGATCTCGATCAGTCGTCGCGCGCTTCCCTGCGCAAGTACGGGGTGCGTTTCGGCGCTTACCATATCTATTTTCCCCTGCTTTTGAAGCCGGCTGCGCGGTCGCTGGCCTCGCTGTTGTGGGCGCTGAAGCAGGACAATGTCGATCTCTCGGCGCTGTCGAGCGCGCAGCATCTCGCCAGCAGCGGCCGCACGTCGTTCCCGGCGGACAAGCTGCTCGATCGCGACGCCTACCGCGCCCTCGGTTATCGGCAATGCAGCGAGCGCGCGGTCCGCGTCGACATCCTCGAACGACTTGCCGACCTGATCCGTCCGGCGCTGTCGTGGCGGGAAGGGGCGCCCGGCGAGAAGCCGGCCGGCGCGTTCGATGGGCGCGGGTTTGTCGTGACGCAGGCCATGACCTCGCTCGCGGGCACTGCGGGTGAGGATTTCGCCTCCATTCTACGCGCCCTCGGCTATCGCATGGAACGGTGCCCGGCACCGCCATCCGCAACGGAGAGCGGCGCTGTGGCGGATGCCGCCGTGGAAGCGGCTGCTGCCGGAGCGCCGGAAAGCGCGCCGCAGCCGGCGGCGGCGAGTGATGTCGTGCCCCCGGACGAGGGGCCTGCTTCCGACCTCGCGGATATGGCCGATGCCGGCTCTGTTGAACCGGAGCCCGCGCCGGATGCGGATTTATCCGGAGTTTCCGTCCCACACCTCGAAGCGGCGGCTGAAGTGGGCGAAGAGCTGCCCGCGGCATCTTCGCCAGCCGTTGAGGTTTCGGAGGGCTCCGACGTCGAGGAGACGGCCGCCAACGATGCTGCGCCGGATGATTCCGCGCTTGTCGTTGCCGGGAGCGCGGTCGAAGGAGACGCGGCTTCCGCCGCGGCTACCGCGACTGACGCTTCGCCGCCGGAGGCGGACGGTGAGCCGGCGACGGTCGAGGTCTGGCGGCCGGGCGGGCGAGCCGTCGATCGACGTCCGCGCCACGATCGCAATCGGTATCGCCGGCAGCAGCCGAAGACGGATGGCCCGCAGGCGGCGCCCGCGGACGGCGAGGGGTCCGAGGGAGCGCAGGGACGCGAGCGCTACGGGCGGGGCAGACGGCGGCAGCCGACCGGCGCGCCGGCCGAAAGCACGTCCGCAGGCCGTGAGAGCGAGTCGCGCGAAGGTAAGGGGCGCCCGCCGCGCGAGCGCTTCAAGGGCAAGGGGCGGGACAGGGATCAGGACAAGGGCCGGGTTCAGGGCTTCCGCAAGGGTGGTCGCGAGGGGCGTTCCGACACCGGACCTTCGCATCGGCCCTACGCCAGCAGCGCGCCGCGCGAGCGCGAGCGATCGATCGATCCGGACTCGCCGTTTGCCAAACTGGCCGCCCTCAAGGATCAGCTTTCCGGCCGCAAGGATTGAATGGCCGGTCCTCAGACGCATATTCAGCAAGGGTTGATGCCGGGTTTGCGATCAGGATAGTTATTGATTGAGGGCATTGTCGTCGTCGGCGTGGTTCGCGATCGGAGTGGCCCCGTTGGATGTCCTGGAGCGCCAGCGTCTCGACAAATGGTTGTGGCACGCGCGGGTGGTCAGGGCCCGCACCCAGGCCGCGGCGCTGGTCGAGGCCGGCCATGTTCGTGTCAACGGACTACGGCAAACGTCTCCCGGCCACCCCCTCAGGATTGCCGACGTGCTCACGATCAGACTGGATGGTGGCATTCGTATCCTGAAGATTACCGGATTTGCCGAACGGCGAGGTGGCTCGACCGTGGCGCGGGCTCTCTATGACGATCTGTCGGATGTTTCCGGTGGAACTGGAGCCTGATCCGGACCCGAGGGGTCGCCACCGCAAGGTGGGAGCGGGTTTTCGGGCAGCATCATGCTCCGTTGAAGGGAATAAGAAGAGTTCGATCCAACGCAGTTGAATTGGACTCCCGGCTTGAGGGACCACTTGCGCCGGGCGGGTGGTTCCCCGGCTTGCGGCAGCGCTATTCCTGCGCTACCCAACCTGCAAAATCGAGCCTCCCGGAGCCCTGGATGACTTACGTCGTCAACGATGCCTGCATCAAATGCAAATATACCGATTGCGTTGAAGTTTGCCCTGTCGATTGCTTCTACGAAGGCGAGAACATGCTCGTCATTCATCCGGACGAGTGCATCGATTGCGGTGTCTGCGAACCGGAATGCCCGGCGGAAGCCATCAAGCCGGACAGCGAGCCGGGCGTTGAGAAATGGCTTGAGGTCAATGCAGAGTACGCTGGCAGGTGGCCGAACATCACGCAGAAGAAGGAAACTCCGCCGGACGCCAAGGATTTTGAAGGCCAGGAAGGCAAGTTCGAGAAATATTTTTCTCCAGATCCCGGCGCGGGAGACTGATTGTTTTTCGCGCGCCTTTGGGAGGTGCGCTCCGGCGGTTCTGGTCCACCGGTCAATATTTACCTTTTTTGACGACTGGAGGCATGGAAAGTCCGCCAGAGCGCTGGCGTGCGCATAAATCATTGATTTTTGCGGAAAATGTGCTATCTTGAGCCTGTTTCCGAATTCGACTGTACATTTACCTGCTTATGAGTCCGGAAGGACTCCGGCGTGAACATCCAGGAAGGCGTGGGTATCCACGCGCGGGCTGTGTCACAGAAAACACGTAAAAAAACGAGTTCGAGGACGTCTACCGCTCGCCGCGGTGGAACAAAAGCTCGTGGCCGGACTGCCGCCTCGATCACGCGAACGACGGCTGCCAAGCGTTCGGCCGGAAAATCCTCAAGAAATAAAAGAGGCGAAATGCCAAGCAAGACCGCCAGAGCGTCCGCAAACACCGCTGCGTCGAAGACCGCCGCTTCGAAAACTGTTGCGTCTGCTTCGAAGACCGCTGCTTCGAAAGCCGGATCGAGGACGACTGCTTCCAAGACCGCTTCCGCCTCGAAGGTAGGTTCCAGGACCTCTGTCAAGCCGACGGCAAAGCCCGCTGCGAAGGCGGCTGTGGCCAGTAAGCCTGCGGTGAAGCCGGTTGCCAGGGCAGGCGCGCGCGTGGAGGAACCGAAGAAGGTTCTGACCCAGCGCCAGGGGTTCAAGACCGGCGAGTTCGTGGTCTATCCCGCGCACGGCGTCGGCCAGATTCTGGCGATCGAAGAGCAAGAGATTGCCGGTGCCAAGCTTGAGCTGTTCGTTATCAATTTCATCAAGGACAAGATGACTCTGCGGGTGCCGACGGCGAAGGTTGCCAATGTCGGCATGCGTAAGCTGTCCGAACCTAGCTTGGTCAAGCGGGCGCTCGAGACCCTGAAGGGTCGCGCGCGTATCAAGCGCACCATGTGGTCGCGGCGGGCGCAGGAGTATGAAGCGAAGATCAACTCCGGAGATATTGTTGCGATCGCCGAAGTGGTTCGCGACCTCTATCGATCGGAATCCCAGCCGGAGCAGTCCTACAGCGAACGTCAACTCTATGAAGCCGCGCTTGATCGCCTGTCGCGTGAGATTGCGGTCGTTCAGCATGTCACGGAGACCGAAGCGGTCAAGGAAATCGAGGGTCAACTGGCCAAGAGTCCGCGCCGTGGCGCCAAGGCGGAGGCTGGCGCCGAGGCTGACGGCGACCTGGAAGCCGATGGTGATGATGCCGCCGTTGCCGACGAGGCCGCTTGACGGCGAGCAGTGGTTATAAAACGCCGGCCTTTCGGCGGGCGTATGGAAACTAAATGAAGGCTCCCGCTCGACGGGAGCCTCTTTGGTTTCAGGCGTAGTTCTGTGATTTTCCTGGTGATGGCACGCAGGCGTCATAGACGAGCAGCGGAGCAGGCGAGCATACATGGTCGTTTCCGGTGCGGAGTTGTCTAGAGTCTTTCCGCTTCTGGTCGAATCGGAAGCGGGCTCTATGATTTTGATTTGACGCGTTTTCTTCACGCGAACCGGTCATCCATCCTTAGGGCTCAAGCCCGAGGACATGCTTCGCTTGAAAACGCTCTACAGCATGATCCCGACCCGAAGGGTCGCGCCAGCGCAAAGTGGAAACCGGTTTTCGGACGAGGTCATGCTCAAACAAAAAGATAGGCGACGAGCCTGATTCAACGGGGTTGAATCGGATTCAACGCCGTTAAAACAGACTCTACAGCATCGGACCCGAAAGTTGGAACCGGTTTCGGGATAAATCCGATGCTCAATCAATTAACTGGAGCGGTGGCGCTGATTCCATTTGACCGGCCGCCGCTCTAAAGGCTCTGTCAGGCAATATTCACCACGCCGTCGTTCTCGTAACAGAGCATCGCTTTTGACGGAATCGGAAGACAAGCTCCTGATTGTTGTTTAACGCGTGGTCCTCGTGCGAACTGGTATCCTATCGCCGGATTGGACCCCGAGGAGATGCTTTGCCCCAGAGCATGATCGATCCGATCAAGTTGAATCCGACCATGCTCTCGAAATGAATGATTGTCTGGTCGCATTCTTTTGCAGCGAACCAACAGCCGCTTCGCCGCAAAATGCTCCAGAAAATTTCCTGACATAAGCTTCAAAAGATCGCGCGGGTCATAACCGGGCTTCCCAATCGCGGCGGGAGCCGCCAGCACGAAAGTCGAACCCGGCCATTTTGTTCAAGGCGCGCGATTGTAAAGGCGTCGATAAAAACGAACCGCCGCGCGCATCCGGCCCCGATGTAATGCCGATCCGCGAGACCCCGCTCCCGATCGATCCCGACAATGTCCATCTCATGAAAATGGCCACCTCGTTCCCGAGGTGGCCATCCAATCCGGTCGCCCGCGTTCCACAGTCTCTATAGTCTGTTCAACTGCGTTGAATCCGATTCAACCCCGTTGAATCAGACTCGTCGCTCTTTTTATTCGGGTATGATCTTATCCGAGAACCGGCTTCCACTTTGCGCTGGCGCGGCCCTTCGGATCTGGATCATGCTCTAAACACGAGCGGCACTTTGCATACCAATCCATCCCTTCATTCGCGGCATGGTCTGACGCGGGATGGAAAGACCTGTTCAAGCCTTGCCTATTCACGCTGTCCCAGCAACTGCAGCAGCAGCGTGAACAGGTTGATGAAGTTCAGGTAGAGCGACAGCGCGCCGGTAATAGCCGCACGCTCGGCGATCTCGCCGCCCTGTGAGGCATAACCGTAGATGTAGTCGTTCTTCAGCCGCTGCGTGTCCCAGGCGGTGAGGCCCGCGAACACCAGCACGCCTGCGACCGAGACAACGAACTGCAACGCGGAGCTCGCGATGAAAAGGTTTACCAGGCTGGCGATGATCACGCCGATCAGGCCCATGAACAGGAATGAGCCCATCCCGGTCATGTCACGCTTGGTTGTGTAGCCGAACAGGCTCAGCGCGCCGAACGAGGCTGCGGTGATGAAGAACACCCGCACGATCGAGGTGTGTGTGTACACCAGGAAGATCGACGACAGCGAAAGGCCCATCAGGGCGGAGAACGCCCAGAACAACATCTGCGCGGTCGCCGGCTTGAGCCGGTTGATGCCGAATGAGATGACGAAGACCATCACCAGCGGTGCGAGGATGAACACCCACTTCAAGGGGCTCACGAACATCGCGTAGCCGAACGGCGTGAGGTAAGCGTTGCCGAGCTTGGCGGCGGCGCCCGACGGATCGCCGGTGACGGCCGCCATGTAGACGCCAAGCGCGGCCAGACCGGTGATGGCGAGACCGATCGACATGTAGTTGTAGATTTTGAGCATATAAGCCCGAAGACCGGCATCGACGGCGGCGGCATCAACGCGCCCGTCAGCACGGCCAAGCGGAGTGGCATAGTTGCGGTCTAAGTCCGACATGTCGAATTCCCGTGGTTAGCTGGCATCGTTAAGAAACACGCCAGTGCGAAATCTGTTTCGGATACCTGGTTTGCTGATTATCGATGTCCGGTCAATCAGGGACCAGCGTCCGACCAATCCATATGTGGGAAACTAACACAATCGCCGCAAGCTTCCATGCGCGGCTGAATGTCGCCCTCCGGAACCGGCGCGGCTTCCCAAAGCGTTGAAGGGAGCGAAAAGATAAAAACCTCAGATTCGTAAAGGAACCTTTGACCGACTACGTGAAGGGATCTTCCAGATAGCCGCTTCATATTGTCATAAATTTCTCAGCACCGACGCAGGCTTCTGAGTGAGCGCCATCAGCGTGCCGGCAAGTCCCAGCGCGACCGTGACGATCAGCGCGGCGGCGACCACAATGGCCGCGCTGCCGGCCTGCCATTCGAAACCGAGCGTCATCAACCGCGTCACGATGAGCCACGCGGCAAGCGAACCGGCCGCCATGCCGAACACCGCTGTGGCCGCACCGATCATGAGGTATTCCAGCGCATACGCGCCGAGCAGCCGCAGCCTAGTGGCGCCGAGAGTCTTCAGAATCACCGCGTCATAGACGCGGTGCCGATGGCCGGCGGCGAGCGCGCCGCCAAGAACAAGGATCGCAGAAACAAGGGTGACGGTGCTGGCGCCGCGGATCGCGAGCACGAGGTTGGTGACGACCGTACCGATGGTTTCGAGGGCCTCGCGAACCCGCACGCTCGTCACCATCGGGAAGGCGTCGGCCACGGCTTTGATGATGGCTGCGTCTTTTGCAGGGCTGTCATGCATTTCCGTCAGGGTAGCGATATGGGTGTGGGGCGCGCCGCGAAAGGCATTGGGGGAGAACACCAGCACGAAATTGATGCCGAGGCTCTGCCAGTCCACGTTGCGCATGTTGCTGATGGTCGCCTTGATGTCGCGACCGAGCACGTTCACGACCACCGTGTCGCCGATCTTGAGCCCAAGCCCGTCGGCCAGCTTCTTCTCGAACGACACCAGCGGCGGCCCATCATAGTCCGGTCCCCACCATTCGCCCTCGACCACTTTCGATCCCTTCGGCACCTCGCCGGTGTAGGTCAGGCCGCGATCGCTTTGCAGCACCCATTGCGCGTCGCGCGAGGGTTTCAGCTCTTCGGCCTTGACGCCGCGCGCCGCGACGATGCGCCCGCGCAGCATCGGCACATCCTCCACGATCGCCTGCGGAGTCAGCCGCTTGAGGAATTCGTCGAACCGGGCCGATACCGACGAGGGAATGTCGATGAAGTACAGCGTAGGCGCGCGCTCCGGCAGCGCCGCCGAGAACTGCCGCCGCAGATTGCCGTCGATCTGGGTGATCGTGACCAGAACCGCGAGGCCGAGGCCGAGCGAAAGCACCACGGATGGCGTCAGCGTTCCCGGACGATGGATGTTCGCAACCGCAAGCCGCACCATGGTGATCCGGGATCGCGGCAGCCGCCGCGCGAGCGCCATCAATCCCGAGGCGATGCCGCGCAACAACGCAAACACGATCGCCGCCGCCGCCACGAACACCAGCGCCACGCGCTTGTCGTAGGCAAGACCGATGGCGATGCCGGCCAGTGTTGCGATCAGGAGCGCGATCAAGACAAGGTAGCGGGCCTGTGGCCGGACGACTTCGTGAGCGACGGTGTCGCGAAACAGGGCCGAGACCGGAATGTCATGCACCCGTGTCAGCGGCCACATGCCAAACGCCAGCGCCGTCAACAGCCCATACACCGCCGATAACGCCAATTCATCGGGATGCAGCATCGGCGCGACCGGCAGCGGCAGCAGATGGCCGAAGGCGCCGACAATGATGAAAGGCAGCGCCGCGCCGATCATCAGGCCGGCGAGCGAGCCGATTGCCGCCAGCACCATGACTTGCGACAGATAGATTGCGAACACGTCGCGTCCGGTCGCACCCACCGCCTTGAGCGTTGCAATGATGTCGCGCCGCCGGTCGATGTGACTCTTGACGGCATTGCCGACGCCGACGCCCCCGACGAGCAGGGCGGCGAGCCCGACCAGGGTCAGGTACTGCGTGAAACGCAGGATGGTCCGCTCAAGCTGCGGCGAGGCGTTGGTGCGGCTGCGGATCTCCCAGCCGGCCTCCGGCAGCGCCGTCCGCGCGGCGTCGGCCAGCGCCGTCGCCGCCCTGTCGTCCGCGCCATTGCCGGCAAGCCGTACCCGGTAGATCCAGCGCACCAGACTGCCGGGCTGCAGCAATGCAGCGGCGCGCAGGCCCTCAATGCTGACCAGGAAGCGCGGCCCGAGTCCGAGGCCGCCCGCCAGCTTGTCGGGCTCGCTTTCGACCGCGCTGCGGATCTCGAAGGTGGCGCTGCCGATCGTCACGCGATCGCCGATCTTGAGATCCAGCCGCGCCAGCAGGGTCGGGTCGGCGGCCGCGCCGAAGACGCCGTCGCGTTCGGTGAGCAGATCGGGCATCGGGATGTCCGGCGTCAGCGTCGGCGCGCCGAGCATGGGATAGGCCCCGTCGACCGCCTTGAGTTCGACCAGCGCCAGCCTGCCGTCCGGCGCGCGCGCCATCGCGCGCAGCGTCGCCGCCACCGAGACCGTTCCGCGCGCACGCAGGAAGGCGATCTCGTCCGGCCTGGCTTCGCGCTGGATCAGCGAAAACGACACATCGCCGCCGAGCAGCGTGCGGCCCTCGCGCGCCAATCCATCCGACAGGCTGGACGCCACGGATCCGACGCCGGCAATCGCCATGACGCCGAGGGCGATGCAGGCGATGAAGACATAGAAGCCGCGCAGCCCGCCACGCAGCTCGCGCAACGCCAGGCGCAGGGGAAGAAGCGGCGCGCGGGTCATCTTCGCCGTCATCGCCGGTGCGCCATTGCATATCGGGTGAGAACGAACCCCGCGATCCCGGAAACCATGACGACGGAGCGAACCGGGTTCATCGATCTGCTCCGTCGAAACGGCCGGAACGTAGCTTCACGACGCGGTCGCAGCGTTGCGCGAGCGCGGTGTCGTGGGTCACCAGCACCAGCGTCATGCCGCGCTCGGCGTGCTTGGCGAACAGGAGATCGACGATCTGCTGGCCGGTCGTCTCATCGAGGTTGCCGGTCGGTTCGTCGGCGACGAGTATAGCCGGATCGGGCGCGAACGCCCGCGCCAGCGCCACGCGCTGCTGCTCGCCGCCGGATAGCTGGGTCGGATAATGATGCAGCCGCGCGCCGAGACCGACCGCCTCCAGTTCGCTCGCCGCGCGTTGGGATGCATCCGCGACGCCGGCGAGTTCGAGCGGTACGGCGACGTTCTCCAGTGCCGTCATGGTCGGAATCAGATGAAATGATTGAAACACGATGCCGACATGACGCCCGCGGAACCGCGCGAGACCGTCTTCGTCGAGAGCATTGAAAGAAGCGCCGTTGACCACCACCTCTCCGCTGTCGGGACGTTCCAGTCCCGCCATGACCATGAGCAGGGTGGATTTCCCCGACCCGGACGGACCGATCAAACCGATTGCTTCGGCGGGGGCAATGCGAAGACTGATGTCCTTCAGGATGTGGACTCGCGCGGCGCCGCTGCCGAGCGTGAGATTGACATTGGAAATCGCGATGGCGTCCGGGAGTTCGGAATAACCGGCTGGAGACGAGCGTTCGATGAGATTGTCCATGCCTGATCCTATGTTCGCCTATCCTGCCGCACCGTTCCGAGCGAACTTCGGATTCAGAAGGACACTGGAAGCTTGTTTCAGGATGCCTTGGTTTAGAAAATTGCGAGAGCACCTGAAGCAAGATGACGGAGACTATTGCAGCCGCCGCGCTGGCTCATATGGCATTTCTTTTTCCGCGATCGAGAGGTTGACGCGCAGCTTTGCGCTGTTGTTGCTCGGTGCGGTCCTGGTCCTCGGAGCTCCGGCGCGGGCGTCCGACCCCGTCAGGATCGTAGTGCTCGGCGATTCCTTGAGCGCGGGCCTGGGACTTCCCGCCACCGACGCATTTCCCGCGCAATTGGAAAAGGCGTTAAAAGACAAGGGCGTGAACGTCGCGATCAGCAATGCCGGCG
>JAANMW010000965.1_pt1 | contig 32889 bp, 35 predicted proteins | sample 7279671 | NCBI WGS metagenome assembly JAANMW01 (sample SAMN14094541, study PRJNA606508) | bioreactor metagenome | isolation source: A lab-scale SPAN reactor treating ammonium-rich wastewater day 247 | place: Ireland: Galway | collected 2017-09-19 | reverse complement strand
GGCCGCCGGCCGCGCAGCCGCAGGGGCGGCCATCGGACGCGCTGGCGTCGGCGGCGCCGGCGCTCGCTGCGGCGCGGGCCGCACCGGCGGCGCTTCGCCCGTCAGCGCCGCCAGCCGGGCCGCCGACTCCGCGTCGCCGGGGGCGAACATCAGGGCGGCGCGGTAGCTGGCGGTGGCGGCGGCCGTGTCGCCCTGCGCCTGCTGGCACTCGCCGAGGAAACGGTGCGCCAGCGCGTTGTCCGGCACCGCCTTCACCACCGCCTCGAACTCGGCCCGGGCCCCCGCGTAGTCTCCGCTGTCGAGCAGCGCGCGGCCGAGCGTCATCCGCGCGGCAGGGTACGCGGGGTGCTTCGCCAGGCCCTCCCGGCACACACGGATGGCGTCCTCGAGTTCGCCCTCCTTGCGCAGTTCCTCCGCAAGTTGCGCGAACAGGCGCGAGGCGGGGTCCTTGTCGAGGCGCTTGCGGAGCTCGTCGATGCGCGGGTTGGCCAAGTGCGCCCTCTCGAAGCAGGAAAGGTCCCGAGGGGCGTGGTCGCGCCCCCCGGGACCTGGAGATCCTACCGGAGTCTGCCGGTCAGTTCACCGTGATGCTGGCCTGGCATGCCGCGGCGGAGCCGCCGTTGTCGGTCACGATGTGGTAGACGTTCCAGGTGCCGACCGTGTTGAACACGTGGTTGACGTCGGGCTTGTCCTGCTTCGAGTTGTCGTCGCCGAAGAACCACTCGTAGCGGACGATCGTCCCGTCGGAGTCGCTCGCGGTCGACTGGAACAGCGTCTGCGAACCGCGCCGGATCGTGCAGGCAGTGGCGCTCGTGCAGGTGGACCCGCCACTGACGACCTCCACGCGGAAGTTGCAGGTCGGCGCCGCGTTGCCCGGAATCTGCGGGAACAGCCGCGGCTCGGCGGAGCGCAGCTCGATGCGGACGACCCGCTCCTGCGCGGCGTTGGCGTCGGTGCCCACCGGCCGGGCGCTGACCAGCACGCTGGTGTCGGCCGTGACGTCCGACCGCACCGGCGAGTAGTAGGTGACCCGCGCCACGCCGTCGCTGCCGCTGGTGGCGGTCGCCTCGGCGGCGCGGATGCGGCGGCCGTCCGTCGTGGTCAGTTCGCCGATGTCGGCGTTGCGGCCGTTGGCATCGGTGATCTTGAAGACCACGGCGCGGCCCGAGAGCGGCTGGCCGTTCTGGTCGCGCACCGTCGCCCGGATCGCGGACGACGAGAAGCCGTCGGCCGTGACCACGTCGGGGCTGGCCTCGAGCCGCAGCGCGATGCCAAGTTCCGCGGGACCCTCGAACTCGTCGGGGATCGTGACCTTGTCGAGGCCGCAGCCGGTGAGGCTGAGAGCAACGGCCGCGGCAGCGCAGCGGCTGCCCCAGCCGGACATCACGCGTCGCTGAATCTCTCGCATGGGCGTCCTCTCACTGCCAGTCGGCGAAGTCGATCTGCAGGCGGCCGGTCGCCGACACGGCCTGTCCCCCTACGGTCCGCCCGTAGATCGTGATTTCGGCAATGCACGTCAGGACCATCGCGCCGCCGGGGGGCGCAACCGAGAGGTTCGGGTCCGAGGCCCGCAGGTTCCGGAGCGGCGCCTCCAGCTTGGCCTGGGCGCGGACGACCTCGATCGGAAGGCTGGCGGTGCCGCCCGTGGCCACGTCGACCGCTCCCGAAAGGGGGCCCGTGATCCGGTACGGTACGTCCACTCCCTCCGTGGCGCGGCCATCCGAGCGGATGTAGCGAACGTCGTAGCGATCGAAGATGATCGCGTTTGCCAGGATCGTCGTGGAGTTGCCGACCGGGTTCTTCGCCCTGTTCGCCACGGCGATGGTCGTGAGGTCGGCGACGACGCCGGGCAGGCTGGGGCTGCTCGGGGGCGTGAACACGTCGGACTGCAGCGGCACGCCTCCGTTGATGCTCGCGATCAGCAGGTTGACGTCGGCGTCGTTGCTCTTCACGTAGTCCGGCACGCCGACGCATCCGGACGCCCCGAGCGCGATCACGACCGCGATCCAGGCCTTGCTCGCCTTCATGCTCCCCTCCCGAAGCCGCCGGGTGAATTCGTTTCGCATGGCGGTGCCCCCTTAGTCCTTGAGGATCCGCGGCGTGATGAAGATCACCAGCTCCGCGTTCTGGGTCGTTACCGCCTTGTTCCGGAACAGGTAGCCCAGGACCGGGATCTTGGAGAAGAACGGCACGGAGTTCACGTTGTTGCTCTCCTGGTTCTGGTAGATGCCGCCGATCACGGCCGTCGCCCCGTCTCTCACGAGCAGGTTGGTGGTCGCAGACTGGGTGTTGATGGCAGTGACGCCGGCCACCACGTCGCCGGGCGAGTTGTTCTCGACCAGCACCTTGAGCTGCACCGTGCCCGCGTTGGTGATCTGGGGCGTGACGTCCAGGGTCAGCGTCGCGTCCTTGAACGAGGTCGTGATCGTGTTGTTGGCCGTGGTCTGGTAGGGGATCTGAGTACCCTGCTTGATGTTGGCCGACATGTTGTTCTGCGTCGCGATGCGCGGCGTCGACAGGATCCGGACCCGGCCCTGGCGCTCGAGCGCGGTCAGCGCCGCGTCGAGGCTGAAGTTGCCGAGGATGTTGCCCATCGAGACGCCGATCCCGGCGGTGCTGCCGTTGGCCGGCAGGTTGACGGCGTACCCGCGCCCCGCGGGTGCCTGGTTGCCGATGCCGGCCACGTCCGTCTGGCCGCCCTGATTCGCCGAGATGCCCTGTGCCGCCTGGGCCGCGCCGCCGTTGATCACGATCGAGTTCGGGAACACCAGGTTCGTCGTGTTGCCGAAGCGGGTCGACTGCTCGTGGTTGAAGCCCCACTGCACGCCGATGTCACGGGTGAAGTTGCGGGTGGTGACCACGATCCGCGCCTCGATCTCGACCTGCGGCGTCGGACGGTCGAGGTCGGCGATCAGCTCGCGGACCTTCTCCAGCCGGTCCTCGAGGTCGGTGACGATCATCGTCTGGGTGCGGGCGTCCATCGTGATGTTGCCGCGCGGCGACAGCGCGATCTTCTTGATGGTCGGCTCGAGCTCGGCGCCCTTCGCGTAGGCCAGGCGCCAGCGGCGGGTGGCCAGCGGTCCGGCCAGGCCCTTCTCCTCGTCCAGCTTCCGGCGCTCGTTCTGCTCGCGCTGCAGGTCGGCCAGCCGCGCGATGCGGATCACGTTGTCCTCGATGTTCATGCCGAGGCCGTTGGTCTTCAGGATCAGGTCGAGGGCCTGGTCCCAGGGCACCTCCACGAGCTTCAGGCTGACCTTGCCGCTGACGCCGGGGTTGATCACGACGTTGAGGCCCGAGATGTCGGCGAACAGCCTGAAGATGTCGACCAGGTCGCCGTCCTTGAAGTCCAGGTTGATCGGGTGGCCCGTGAACTTCTTCGGCTCGTTCGCGGGCAACGGCGTGTTCTCGGGCGCGGGCGCCTGGACGTAGGCGGGCGTCACGACCGCGGGCGCGGGCGGCGCCGCCACGGGGGCAGCCACGACCGCCGCGGGCGCGGCAGGCCGGATCGCGGCCAGCGGCTCGGGGGCCGCCGGACGTCCTTCGCCGCCGAACACGATCTTGAGGCCGTCGTTCGCCTCGACGATGCGGTACGGCGCGCGCGCGGCCAGGTCGAGCACGAGGCGCGCGACCTTCGGCTCGCCGGCCGAGAACTGCGCGACGCGGGCCTTGCGGACGGGCTCGACGCCGACGTCGACGGGGCGCACCGGCACGCGGCTCGTGACGCCCGGGAAATCGACGACCAGGCGGTCCGGGTTGCCAAGGAAGAAGTCCTGGTAACCCAGACGGCCGTCGGCCCGGACGGTGACGGCCAGCGCGCCGTCCTCCTCGGCGGTGGTGACGCCGAGAATCCGGGTTGCGCGGGCACCGCCGGTGGCCGCCTCCGGGCGGCCCGTGGCGATGATGACCGGGGCCGCGACCGGCGCGGGCGGCTCGGCGGCCACGGGCTCCGCGACGGCGGTCTCGGGCGCAGCCGGCGGAGCGGGTGCCGGGTCCACGCTCGCCGCCGCGGCCGGCTCGGCCGCCGTCGGGGCTGCGCCAGCAGTCTCGGCGGCACGCTCGAACAGCAGGTGCAGCGAGCGGTCGCGCGAGAAGATCTGGTACGGGACCAGCGAGGCCAGCCGCACCTCGACGCGGGCCAGCGTGCGGCCGTCGCCCCGGACCATGCTCGCCACCCGCACCGACTCCACCTCGCGCGAGCCGACCGCGATGCGCGAGGGCATCTTGGAGGCGTCGAGCTCCGGCAGGTCGACCACGAGCGTCAGCGGGTCGGGACTGTAGTACGTGTAGGCGACGGGCGCGCTGCACTCGAGGACGAGCCGCGTGGCGCTCTCCCCCGCCTCCTGGCGGATGTCGGACAGCACGGCCGCCGCACCCTCCTGCGCCAGCGCGGCCGGAGCCGCAGCGGCCAGGAGCAGGGCCGACGTCAGCAGGGCCCCAGCGAGCTTGCCTCTCATTGCCTCGCCTCCTCGGACGGATACAAAGACTTCTTCACGGTGTTGACTCGCGACCGGTTGAACTCGTCGGTGTAGCGCTGATTCAGGGTGATCGTGGCCCCATCCATGCCGGTGATCTCCCCGTCGTAGAGCTTCTGGCCCACGCGCATCGGATACGACTTGCCGTCGGGCCCCTGGATCAGGGCGATGAAGCCGTCGGGCGTGCGGACGATGCCGCGCAGGGTGAGTTCCTGGACCAGGAAGCCGGCCGGGCCCTTGGGCCGCGGGCCCGACGGGGCTCCGGAGGCCGCGGTGACGGGCCGCAGCAGGCTCACGAAGGGGTCGCGGCGGCCGGCGCTCGAGTACTGGTACCCGTCGGCCGGGGCCTCGAGGTCCTCCCCGAGCAAGCTCTTGATCGACTCGTCAGGCGACGGCGGCGCCATCGGCATCGCCTCGCCCTCGGGCTCGGCGGGCGCCTCGACCTGCGGCGACGGGGCAGGCGCCTGGGCTGCGGCGCTGCCCGCGAGGCCGAGGGCGAGGAGCGCGGCGATCATCCACTTCATCGCTTGCCCTTTCCTTTCGCCGCCTTGGCCGGCGCCTCCTGGTAGACGTAGGTGTTGGCGACGATCGCGGCGGACACGGTCGCCATGTCGGTCTGCTTGCCCAGGTTGCGCAGCGAGACCTTCCCGACGTTGACCAGCCGCGGCAGGCGGCTGACCGAGTCGAAGAAGCGCGCCAGGTTGTGGTAGGTCCCGGTCAGCCCGATCTGGATCGGCGCCTCCAGGTAGAACTCGCGCTGCACGGGCGTGGACGGCGTGAAGCGGGTGACGCTGAGCGTCGAGCTGTAGGCGAGGAGCTGCACCGCGCGGATGATCTGCGGCGTCTCCTTCTGGGCCGGCAGGTACTTGGACATCACCTGCAGGCGCGCCTCCAGCGCGGCCAGCTCCTTCTTCAGCTCTTCCTGGCGCGCGGCGGCGACCTCGAGCTGCTTGATCTCCGCGCGCAGGTCCTCGAGCTCCTTGGCCTTCCGGGCACGCTCGGCCTCGGCTTCGGTCCAGTAGAGCTGGTAGAAGGCGCCACCGATCACGATTGCGAGCACGACCCCGACACCGGCCTGGCCGGCGAGGGGCAGCTTGGTGAGAGGGTTCTCGGCCATCGCTCTTGCCCCTACTTCTTCGCCGCGGCCTTGGCGGCCCCGGCCTTGTCCTTGGCGGCCTTGTCCTCGGCGGCCTTCTTCGCCGCCCGGGCAGCCACCTCGGGGTTCTGGAATGTCGCCGTCAGCGTGAAGGTCACCACGTTGCGCTGGGCCTGGCTCGACACCAGGTCGACCGTGGGGAACCAGCACTTGCCCCTGCCGGCGGGGGTGGCGGGATCACAGCCGTCTCCGCGGCGCTGGAGCTGTTCCATGAACGCCGCGAAGGCGTTCATGGTGTTGGCCTGGCCGCTGAACCGGAGCTGGTTGCCGTTCTGGTCCACCTGGGTCAGCCACAGCAGGTCGGGCAGCGCCTGGGAGATCTCGTCGAGCATGCGCACGGCGCTCTTCTGGTTCGAGCGCAGGTCCTCGATCACTCCGAGCTTGGTGCGGGCGGCGTTCCGCTTGCGCTCCAGTTCCTCGACCTGCTTCTTGGTCTCGGCGAGCTGGGCCTGGCGCTGCTTTGCCTTGCCGATGTCGTCGTCGAGCGAGGCGATCTGGCTGCTCATGTAGAACCAGCCGGCCGCCGCGCCGAGCGCGGCCAGGCCGGCGAGGCCGCCGACGATCAGGTACGCCTGGACGGCGCCCGGGGCCGCCGCTGCCTTCTTGGCGCCGGCCGCGGGGCGGTCCGCGGCGAGGAGGTTGATGCGGATCATCGGTCGCCCACCTTTCGGATGGCCAGACCGACCGCGATGGCGGCCTGGGGACCGATCTCAGTGAGCCAGTCGGGATCGAAGTCCTTCGCGTTGTAGGTGATCGCGTTGAACGGGTTGAGCAGCTCGACGCCGGCGTCGAAGCGCTCCCCGATCAGCTCCTGCAGGCCGGGCACCCGGGCGGAACCGCCCGAGAGGTAGATGCGGTCGATCCGGTCCTCGGACGAGGTCGCCTTGAAGAAGTCGAAGGTCTTCTGGATCTCCATCGCGATGCTCTCGGACACCACCTGGAAGATGGGGTCGAGCTGGCTCGCGTCGGCCCCCTCGACGGGCTGGCCGCGCTTGAGCGCCTCGGCCTGCTCGAACGAGAGGTTGAGGTCCTTCTGGATGGCATCCGTGTACTGGTTGCCGCCCACCGCGATGTCGCGGTTGAAGATGGAGGTCGTGCCCTTGACGATGTTGATGTTCATGATCGAGGCGCCGATGTTGAGCAGCGCCACGATGGTGCCGGGGTCGGAGCCGTAGTTGACCTCGTAGCAGTTCTGGAGCGCGAAGACGTCGACGTCCACGATCTGCGGGGTCTTGCCGGCCTGCGAGATCGCCGACGTGTAGTCGGAGATCTTGTCCTTCTTCACCGCCACCAGCAGCACGTCCATGTTCGTGCCGTCGCCGCCGCCTTCGATCATCTCGTAGTCGATGGCGACGTCCTGGATGTCGAACGGGATGTACTGCTCGGCTTCCCAGTGGATCGACTCGGCGAGTTCCTCGGGGCTCATCTGGGGCAGGCTGATCTTCTTGACGATCACCGCGTTGCCCGAGACGCTCGTGGCCACGTCGACGCTCTTGATCTTCTGGGAGGTGAAGACGCGGCTGATCGCGTCCACGACCGACCCCGCGTCCATGATCGCCCCGTCGACGATCGCCTCAGGGGACAGGTTCTCGATCCCGATGTTGACGAGCGAGAACTGGTCGCCGGCCTTGCCGCTCGCCTTCAGCTCCACGGCCTTGATGGCCGAGGAGCCGATGTCGAGGCCGACGAGCCCTTTCTTCTTACCGAAGCTGAACAGAGCCACGGTTGCCTCTCATCTCAGTGGGCGCCTTGCGCTGCCGCCCCGTTTGCACGTCCATCGCGGCGCCCTCCCACCGGCGACCGCGAGGTGATCCGAACTTACGCCGAGGACTTAAAGTGCTTCGTGAAGGTAACAAAGGGTCAAGACCATGTCAAGCGGAAAATCAACCCCGGCCAGTTAAGTGCGCTCTGGGGCTGGACTCTCCGCCTTTTTGAGCTTCCCGTCAAGTGTCCGGCCACACGAATCGCGAAAAAAAATCGCCCCGGAGGCACGCTGCGAGCGTCCTCCGGGGCGGGGGAAAGGGGCCCGGAATGCGTGGCGCTAGAAGCGCACCTTGACGTCGGGCCGGTCGGCCGCATGGATGGTGTCGATGAAACGGACCTGGTGGGGCACCGTGGTCATCACCAGCACGTGGGTGCGGATCCCGTCGCCGAAGAAGCGGACGCCCTGCAGCAGGGTTCCGTCCGTCACGCCGGCGGCAGCGAAGATCACGTTCTTGCCCGGGGCCAGATCTTCCGTACGGTACACCTTTTCGAGGTCGGTGATCCCCATCCGCTCGAGGCGCTCGCGATCGAGCGGCTTGGTCAGCACCAGGCGGCCCTGGATCTCGCCGTTGAGGCAGCGCATCGCGGCCGCGGTCAGCACTCCTTCCGGAGCGCCGCCGATGCCCATCACGGCGTGGACGCCGGTGCCGGCCACCGCGGCGGTGATGCCGGCCGAGAGGTCGCCGTCGCCGATCAGCCGGATGCGGGCCCCGGCGCGCCGGATGTCCGCGATCAGCTTCTCGTGGCGGGGCCGGTCGAGCACCATCACCGTCAGGTCGTGGACCGAGCGGCCCAGCGCGCCGGCGATCGCCTTGAGGTTGTCCTCGACCGGGGCGTTGATGTCGACCTTGCCCTTGGAGGAGGGGCCGACCACCAGCTTGTCCATGTAGATGTCGGGCGCGTGCAGCAGGCCGCCCTTCTCGGAGGCCGCCAGCACCGCGATCGCGTTGCCGGCCCCGGTGGCGCACAGGTTGGTGCCCTCGAGCGGGTCGACGGCGATGTCGATCGCCGTGTTGCCCTCGCCGCGGCCCACCTTCTCCCCGATGAACAGCATCGGGGCCTCGTCGCGCTCGCCTTCGCCGATGACGATGGTGCCGTCGATGTCGACGGACTCCATCTCCTTGCGCATGGCCTCGACGGCCACCTGGTCCGAGTACTTCCGGTCGCCCTGGCCCATGGTGCGGGCGGCGGCGATCGCCGCCCGCTCCACGACCCGGACGAACTCCAGGGACAGGTCGTCGCGATTCATCCTGGCTCCTTACTTCTTCTGGTAGGCCGGGAGATCGACCCGGCGCGGCTTGTCCGTGCGGTAGCCGAGCGCGTAGTCGGCCTGCATCAGCTTGTGGATCTCGCGGGTCCCCTCGTAGATCACCGCCGCCTTGCAGTTGCGGTAGAAGCGGCCGGCCGGGTACTCGTCGGAGAAGCCGTTGCCGCCGTGGATCTGGACGCAGTCGGAGGCCGCGCGCTCGGAGCCGACGGTGGCGAACCACTTGGCGAGCGAGGTCTCGCGGTTGTTGCGCTTGCCCTGGTTCTTCATCCAGCCGGCGCGCAGCCACAGCAGGCGCGCGGCGTCGTAGTCGGAGACCATCTGCGAGATCATCTCCTTGACGAGCTGGTGCTGGCCGATCGGCACGCCGAACGTCTGCCGCGTCGAGGCGTACTTGAGCGAGGCGTCGAGGCAGGCGCGGATCAGGCCCGTGGCGCCGGCGGCCACCGTGTAGCGGCCGTTCTCGAGCGCGAACATCGCGACCTTGAAGCCCTCGCCCTCCTGGCCGACCAGGTTGGCGGCCGGCACCTCGACGTCCTGCATCGAGAAGCCGCCGGTGTTGCCGGCGAGGATCCCCCACTTCTCCTTCATCGTGTAGGAGCTGAAGCCCTTGAAGGAGCGCTCGACGATGAAGGCGGAGAGCCCGCTGTGGTCGCGGTTCTTCTTCTTCTCGAGGTCGGTCCAGGCGATGACCAGGAAGTTGTCGGCGACGTCGGCCAGCGAGATCCAGTACTTCTCGCCGTTCAGGACGTACTTGTCGCCCTTCTTCACGGCCGTCGTCTGGATGCCGACCGCGTCGGAGCCGGCGTTGGGCTCGGTCAGGCCGTAGGTCGCGATCTTCTCGCCCTTGGCCTGCGGCACCAGGTACTTCTGCTTCTGCTCCTCCGTGCCCCAGCACCACAGGGTCATCGAGTTGAGCCCCACGTGGACCGACAGGATCACGCGCAGGTGGGTGTCGACGTACTCGGCCTCCTCCGAGGCGAGGCCGAGGCTCACGTAGTCCATGCCGGCGCCGCCGTACTGCTCGGGGATGCAGATGCCGAGCAGGCCCATCTCGCCCATGTCCTTCAGGAAGGAGGGCTCGAACTTGTGGGCGCGGTCGAGGTCGTGGATCCGGGGCGCCACCGTCTTCGCCGCCCAGTCGCGGACCATCTTCTCGACGGCCGCCTGCTCTTCGTTCAGCTCGAAATCGATCATGGATTCCCTTGGTCCTGGTTAACGGTCCTTCCACCGGGGCGGACGCTTCTCGAGGATGGCCTTGAGCCCCTCCGTCGCGTCCTCCGACATCAGCAACTGGTTCAGGTAGACGTCCTCCGCCGCCAGCACCGCGTCGCCGTGGGTGACGTCGAAGCCGGCGTGGAGCGCGCGCCGCGCGGCCTGCAGCACCGGCGCGCTCTGGGCCTGGAAACGCTGGACGACCGCCGCGACCTCGGCGTCGAGACGCTCGTCGGGCACGGCCTTCGTGATCAGCCCGATGCGCTCGGCTTCGGCCGGCGCGACCTGGGCACCGCCCAGCATCAGCTCGAAGGCCTTGCGGCGGCCGACCAGCCGCGGCAGCAGCGCCGCCGCGACGGTGTTGAAGCTGCCGCCGAGCACCTCGGGCAGTCGCATCACGCCCTTCTGGGCGCCCGCGTAGCACAGGTCGCAGGCGGCGGCCAGCACCGCACCCGCGCCGAAGGCCGGCCCGGCGACGACGGACAGCGTCGGCTTGTCCGCCTTGAACAGCGCGTCGGTGGCGCGGCGGAAGCCCTCCAGCACCGAGTAGGCGCTCTCCCCCACCGTCTCCCGCACGTTGAAGCCGGCGCTGAAGTACTGGCAGCCGGCGGCGGCCTGCAGCACGATCAGCTTGACCTCGCGCCGGTACTCGAGCGACTCGAGGCCGCGGGCGAGCTCGTCGAGCAGGTCGACCGAGAGCACGTTGGCGGGCGGCTTGCCCAGCGTCACCCGCGCGATGCCCGCGTCGACGGCCAGCGCGACGCTGCGGAAACCGCGCTCGGCGGGCGCGTAGGGATCGTCGACGAGCTCGTCGGCCATCTCAGGCCTCCAGCCGCTCGAACGCCGCGGCCATGCCCATGCCGCCGGAGACGCACAGCGCGGCGAGGCCGTAGCGGGCACCGCGGTGCTGCATCTCGTGGAGCAGGGTGACGGCGATGCGGGCGCCGGTGGCCCCGATCGGGTGGCCCAGCGCGATGGCGCCGCCGTTGACGTTCAGCTTCTGCGGGTCGAAGCCCAGCTCGCGGTCGCAGGCGATCACCTGGGCCGCGAACGCCTCGTTGACCTCCAGCAGGTCGAAGTCCGCGAGCGCCATCGACAGCCGCCCGAGCAGCGCCTTCACGGCGGGCACCACGCCGATCCCCATCACCTTCGGGTCGACGCCGGCCGAGGCGAAGCCCAGCACCCGGGCCATCGGCTTCACGCCCAGCTCGCGGGCCCTGTCGGCGGACAGCAGCACCGCCGCGGCCGCGCCGTCCGTGATCCCGGAGGAATTGCCGGCGGTGACGGTGCCGGTGCCCGGCCGGAAATGCGGTGGCAGCTTCTTCAGGCTCTCGGGCGTGGTCTCGGCCCGCACGTGCTCGTCGAGGTCGAACAGCGTCTCGCCCTTCTTGCCCGAGAGCTTCACGGGCACCACCTGCGACGCGAAGCGGCCTTCGGCGCGGGCCGCCGCCGCCCGCTGCTGGCTGCGCAACGCGAAGGCGTCCTGCTCCTCGCGGGAGATCGCGTACTGGTCGGCCAGCGTCTCGGCGGTCTCGCCCATGATCTGGCCGGCGAGCGGGCACAGGAAGCCGTCCTGGTACATCGCGTCGACCGCCTCCTGGTGGCCCATGCGGTAGCCCCAGCGCGCGCCGTGCAGCAGGTACGGCACGCGGCTCATCGCCTCGGTGCCGCCCGCCAGCACGGCGGCGGCCTCGCCTTCGCGGATCGCCCGGAAGCCGTAGTCGAAGGTCCGCAGGCCGCTGGCGCAGGCCATGTTGATCGTGAGCGCGGGCCGCTCGACGGGCACGCCCGCGCGGACCGCGACCTGGCGCCCCGGGTTGGGGCCGCCGCCAGCCTGGCGCGCGCAGCCGAACAGCGTCTCGTCGATCGCCTCGCCCGGCACTCCCGAGCGCTCCAGCGCCGCGCGGGCGGCGAACACGCCCAGGTCGGCCGCGCCGAAGCCGGCGAGCGATCCGCCGTAGCGGCCGATCGGCGTGCGCACGGCTCCCGCGATCACGACCTCGCGCTCGGCCACGGCTCAGCCCCGGGCCACGGCCGGCCGGATCCGCAGCACGTCCCCCGGCCCCAGCGCCAGCACGTCGTGGGCGCGGCCGCCGTTGACCGCCAGCTCGAGGTGGCCCGAGCCGCCGACCAGCGCGCAGGCTTCGCCCGCCGACACGTCGGCGTAGGCATGGGTCAGCGGCAGCACCGCCTCGCCCGCCACCACCACGAGCTCCGACGGATCGCCGGCGAAGAAGGAGAGCACCTCGTCGAGCTGCTCCCGGCTCAGGTTGGTGATCAGGTTGCCGAAGCGGTCGCAACGCACCACCTGCAGCTCCCACTCGTGGGGCGAGAGCGACACCGGCCGCGGCCAGTCGAGCCGCACGGGGTCGTCGGCCGCGGGGCCGACGTCCGCGAGCGGGTTGCCGCGCGCGAGGTAACCCGCCACCGGCGCGAACACGTCGCGGGCGTGGAAGGTGCTCGACACCCGGTGCCGCATCAGCCCGGCGTTGGTGATCTCGTGCACGGCCGCGTCCGGGTGGGCCCGCAGCACGTGCGAGAGGATGCCGTTGTCGGGTCCCACGAAGCGGTAGCCGCCGGCGTCCACGGCCAGCGCCCGCCGCGGCGTGCCGACCCCGGGGTCGACCACGGCCACGAAGACGGTGCCGGCCGGGAACGTGCGCCAGGCGGCACCCAGTACCCAGGCGCCCTCGGCCACGTCGTGGGCGGGGATGTCGTGGGTGAGGTCGACGACGTTGGCGTCCGGGCAGGCGCACAGGACGGCCCCGCGGGTCTCGCCCGCGTAGGAGTCCGCCGACCCGAAGTCGGTGAGCAGGGCCACGATCGGGGGCATTGCCCGGCGATTCTAAACCATCGGGGCCGGCGGTCCCGCCCGAGCGGATACCATGGGGGGGTGACCGAGCTCCGCGAGCTGTACCGGCCCTCCCTGGTCCTGCTCACCGACCTCTACCACCTGACGATGGGGCACGCGCACTGGAAGGCGGGCACCACCGGGCTGGAGGCGGTGTTCCACCTCACCTTCCGCCGCAACCCGTTCGAGGGCGGCTTCTCGATCGCCTGCGGTCTCGCCCGCGCGCTGGAGTTCCTCGAGGACCTGCGCTTCGAGGCCGGGGACCTCGCCTACCTCGCGCAGGTGGCCGGCAACGACGGCAAGCCGCTGTTCGACCCCGGCTACCTCGACTGGCTGGGCAAGCTGGAGTTCGCCTGCGACGTCGACGCGGTGCCCGAGGGCACCGTCGTCTTCCCGCAGGAGCCGCTGGTCCGCGTGCGCGGGCCGATCGTGCCGGCCCAGCTCGTCGAGAGCGCGCTGCTGAACTTCGTCAACTTCGAGACGCTGATCGCGACCAAGTCCGCCCGCATCTGCCTGGCCGCGCGCGGCGAGCCTGTGCTGGAGTTCGGCCTGCGCCGGGCCCAGGGCATCGACGGCGCGCTGGCCGCCTCGCGCGCGGCCTACGTGGGCGGCGCCGCCGCCACCTCCAACGTGCTGGCCGGGCGGCTCTACGGCATCCCGGTGCGTGGCACCCACGCCCACTCCTGGGTGATGGCGTTCGGCGACGAGCGCGAGGCGTTCCGCGCCTACGCGGCCGCGATGCCCAACAACTGCGTGTTCCTGGTCGACACCTTCGACACCCTCGAGGGCGTGCGTCACGCGATCGACGCCGGCCGCTGGCTGCGCGAGCGCGGCCACAAGCTGGGCGGCATCCGGCTCGACTCGGGCGACCTCGCCTATCTCTCGATCGAGGCCCGCAGGATGCTCGACGCGGCCGGGTTCACCGAGGCCGCGATCGTGGCCTCCAACGACCTCGACGAGAAGATCATCGAGAGCCTGAAGCTGCAGGGGGCGGCGATCTCGGTGTGGGGCGTGGGCACGCGGCTCGTCACCGGCCACGACCAGCCGGCGATGGGCGGCGTCTACAAGCTCTCCGCCGTGCGCACCCCGGGCGGACCGTGGGAGTACCGGATCAAGCTCTCCGAGCAGGCGGTCAAGGTCTCGAATCCGGGCATCCACCAGGTCCGCCGCTACCGGTCCGGGACCGAGTTCGTGGCCGACATGATCTGCGACGAGGCGCTGACGCCGGCCGCCGCGCCGACGATGATCGACCCCACCGACCCGACTCGCCGCAAGCAGCTCGCCGCCGACGCGCCCTTCGAGGAGCTGCTGGTGCCGATCCTGCGCGGCGGCAGGCGGGTCTACGACCCGCCGGGGCTGGAGCTGACGCGGGCCCGGGTCCGGGACCAGCTCGCCGCGTTCCACGCCGGCATCAAGCGCTCGGTGTTCCCCCACATCTATCCCGTGGGCCTGGAGTCGAGCCTCTACGACCTGCGCACCCACCTGATGCTGCAGACCCGCGGCCTGGAGGCCTGAAGCGATGCTGCCGCTGCCTCCCCACTACGAGCCCGCCCACGCCGCCCGCTGGGACTTCGCCCCTGACCCCGCGGCACTCGCGGCGGCGGCCGCTGACTGGGCGCGCGAGCACCACGTGCCCGCGGCCGCGGCCGACGCGCGCCGCGTCGAGCTGCTGGTGATCGACGCCCAGCGCGACTTCACGTTCCCCCGGGGCGCGCTCTACGTGGGCGGCCGCAGCGGCCGTGGCGCGGTGGAGGACAACGACCGCCTGGCCCGCTTCGTCTACGCGAACCTCGCGGCGATCACCGGCATCACCTGCACGCTCGACACCCATTTCCCGTACCAGGTCTTCTTCCCGACCTTCTGGGAGGGCCGCGACGGCGAGCCGGTCGGCCCGCACCGCGAGGTGACCGCCGACGACGTGCGCGGCGGCGCGCTGCGCCCGCGCCGCGAGCTGGCGCGCTGGCTGTGCGAGGGCGACCACGAGTGGCTCGTGCGCCAGGCGCAGTTCTACTGCGAAGAGCTGGAGCGGGCCGGCAAGTACCGGCTCTACCTGTGGCCGCTGCACTGCCTCGCCGGCGGCGACGGCCACGCGCTGGCCGGCGTGATCCAGGAGGCGCGGCTGTTCCACGCCTTCGCGCGCCGGGCGCCCGACCCGCTGGAGGTCAAGGGCGGCCATCCGCTGACCGAGAACTACTCCGTGCTCGCGCCCGAGGTGCTGCTGCGCCACGACGGCGGCGAACTGGCGCAGCGCAACGGGCCGCTGTTCGACCGGCTGCTGGGGGCCGACGCGCTCTACGTCGCGGGCCAGGCCTCGTCGCACTGCGTGCGCAGCTCCGTCGACGACCTGCTCGACGAGATCGTGCGCCGCGACCCGGCGCTGGCGTCGCGGGTCCACGTGCTGGTCGACTGCATGTCGGCGGTCGCGGTGGCGGATGGCGCGGGGGGCTTCCTCGTCGACTTCACGCCGCAGGCCGAGGCGGCGCTCGCGCGCTGGGAGGCGGCGGGGATCAAGCTGGTGCGCTCGACCGACGAGATCGCCCCCGCCTAGCGGCGGCGCTGCTTCTCGACCGCCTTCGCCAGCTTCGCGACGGCCTCGTCGACCTCGGCCTCGGTGTTGCCGCGGCCGAGCGAGAAGCGCAGCGACGACTCGACCCGCGCCGGAGGCAGCCCCATCGCCCGCAGCACGTGCGAGGGCTCGACCGCGCCCGCGGCGCAGGCCGCCCCGGTCGACACCGCGACCCCGTCGAGGTCGAGCGCCATCAGCAGGCCCTCGGCGTAGGTGCCGTCGAACGAGACGTTGGTCGTGTTGGCGACGCGCGGTCCGTCGCCGTTGCGGCGCGCGCCCGGGAGCGCCAGGAGCGCGGCCTCCAGCCGGTCGCGCAGGGCCGCGATCCGCGGCACGTCTTCCCCCATCCGCGCGCGGGCCAGCCGCGCGGCGCAGCCGAAGCCGACGATGCCGGCGACGTTCTCGGTGCCCGCCCGGCGGTTGCGCTCCTGGCCGCCGCCGGCGAGCCAGGCGACCAGGCGCGTGCCCCTGCGGATCCACAGGGCGCCCGTGCCCTGCGGCCCGTGCAGCTTGTGGGCCGAGAGCGCCAGCGTGTCGACGCCGAGCGCGCCGACGTCGATCGCGACGCGTCCCGCGGCCTGCACCGCGTCGCAGTGGACCAGCGCTCCCTGCGCCTTCGCCAGGCGCGCCGCCTCGGCGACGGGCTGGATCACGCCGGTCTCGTTGTTGACGAGCATGACGGCGACCAGCGCCACGCGCTCGTCGAGCCTGCGCCCGAGGTCCTCGAGGTCGCACGTGCCGTCGGGGCGGGCGCGCACGCTCTCCACCTCGAAGCCCTCGCGCCCCAGCGCCTTCGCCGCGTTGAGCACCGCGTGGTGCTCGATCGCGGTGAAGAGCAGCCGGCGGCGCGACGGTTCCGCGGCGCGCAGCGCGCCGCGCAGGGCAAAGTTGTCGCTCTCCGTGCCGCCGGACGTGAAGACGATCTCCGCGGGCGCGCCGCCGACCAGCGCCGCGACGTCGCCGCGGGCGTCGTCGATCGCGGCCCGCGCCCGCTGCCCGAAGCGGTGCAGGCTGGACGCGTTGCCCGCCGGCTCGTCGAGCGCCGCCACCAGCGCAGCCCGCACCAGCGGGTCGAGCGGGGTCGTGGCGTTGTGGTCGAAGTAGATGCGGTTCATCCCGGGGGCGAGGATAAGGCGCTCAACGCGGCGCGCAAGCCGCGCCGGCCAGCGATCGCGCGACGTCGGCGAGCACTTCCCCGGCCAGGCGCTGCCCCGTCGCGTTCCAGTGCGGGTCGCTCGCGAGATAGGGCTCGTCGGCGGTGCCGACCGCGGGCTGCAGCGCCGGCCGCGGGTCGGCGAACGGGAGGCCCAGCCGGCCAGCCGCGTCGCGCAGGCGCTTCCAGACGCGGTCGGCTTCCCAGCCCTCGCCCTCGAGCTGCCAGCGCTCGCGGGTCAGCGCGAACTCGGCCGGGTCGAGCTCGAAGCGGGCCGGCGCGTAGAGGACGGCGAAGGCGGCGCCGTCCGCCCGCACGTCGCGCGCGAAGTCCGCGAGGAGCGCCTCGGCGAGCGCCCACGCCTCTTCGGTGTGGGGTGTCGGCGGGCCGTAGAACGCGAGCCACTGGCGGGTCGGCCCGTGATCGGGCCAGGGCCGCGCCAGGCCCAGGTCGGCGAGCCGCCGGTGCAGTGCCGGGCGCCCCGCGGCCGTGCGCCGGCTCAGCCACTCGAGGGCGGCCAGCCCGCGCCACGGCGGCGGCGGCGGCGGTGCCGGCACGGGGCGCAGCACCGGCTCGCCCGCCGGCTCGGGCACGGGCACGCCGCGCAACCGGAGCGCTCCGTCCTCGAGGACGAACCAGGGCTTCTTGCGGCGGCGCATGTCGTCCGAGAGATCGTTGCCGAAGAAGAGGTACACGACGAGGTCGGGGGCGAACGCGCGCCCCTGCTCGCGGTAGCGCAGGTAGGACTGGTCGCCGCCGTAGCCCGCCACCCCCGCGTTGAGCACCTCGGCGCCGGGGCAGCCGCCCGCACGCAGCCGGGCCTGGGCGACGGCCCGAGCCGTGAACGGCTCGTCCACGGTGTAGCCCTGCGCGAAGGAGTCGCCGGCGAGCCACACCCGCGGGCCCGGCCCGGTCCGCCCGGGCGTGACCTCGGGCCCGCGCAGGCCGTCGCGGTTGACCTCGAGCCGCGCCTCGAAGTCGGGCTCGCGCAGCGACGCGCTCTCGCCCGCCGGCGGCACCCAGCCCAGCAGCGGGTGGTACGCGCTGAGGGTACCGACCGTGCGGCCGGGCTTCACGGCGCGGGACAGCGCGACGCGGGCCGCGGCCTCGACCATCAGCAGCAGGGCGGCGCAGGACCCGGCGAGCAGCAGCAGTTCGCCGCGCGGAAAGCGCCGCGGCGCGGGAGCCGCGGCGGGAACCTGGTCAGCCGCGGTTCGGCACCTGCTCGTCGGCGTGGTACGACGAGCGGACCAGCGGCCCGGACTCCACGTGTGCGTAGCCGAGCCCGAGCGCGAACTCGCGGACTTCGGCGAACTCGTCGGGCGTCCAGTAGCGCACCAGCGGCAGGTGGTCGGGCGAGGGCCGCAGGTACTGGCCGACCGTGAGGACGTCGGTGCCGGCGTCGCGGATCTCGCGGATCGTCTGCAGCACCTCGTCCTTTTCCTCTCCGAGGCCGACCATGATCCCGCTCTTGGTCAGCAGGCCGGCGGCCTTGCAGCGCGAGAGCAGCTCGAGCGAGCGCGAGAAGCGGGCCCCCGGCCGCACGTTGCGGTACAGCCGGGGCACGGTCTCGGTGTTGTGGTTGAGGATGTCGGGCCGCGCGTCGATCACCACCTGGAGCGCGTCCCAGTTGCCCTTGAAGTCCGGGATCAGCACCTCGACGGCGCAGCCGGGCACCCGCTTGCGGACCTCGTCGATGCAGGCCGCGAACACGGAGGCGCCGCCGTCGCGGCGGTCGTCGCGGTTGACCGACGTGATCACGACGTGGCGCAACCCCATCCGCGAGACCGCCTCGGCGACGCGGATCGCCTCCAGCGGGTCGGGCGGCAGCGCCGGCAGCCCCGTCTTCACCGCGCAGAACCCGCAGGCGCGGGTGCAGGTGTCGCCGAGGATCATGAAGGTCGCGGTTCCCCGGGTCCAGCAGTCGCCCAGGTTCGGACACTGCGCCTCTTCGCAGACCGTGTGCAGGGTCAGGCCCCGCATCAGGCCGCGCAGGCGATCCACGCCCGGCCCGATCGGGGCACGGGCGCGGATCCACTCGGGACGCGGCGGCGCCGGAGAGAGGCTCATCGAGCGAGCGGGACCGGGCTACTCGTCCTCTTCTTCGTCCTCGTCCTCGTCCTCGTCCCAGTCGTCTTCTTCGTCGTCGAAGTCGTCATCGTCCTCGTCGTCGTCGTCCTCGTCTTCGTCCTCGTCGTCCCAGTCGTCGTCTTCTTCGTCGTCGTCCTCGTCCTCGTCGTCGTCCCAGTCGTCGTCGTCGTCCTCGTCCTCGTCGTCGTCCTCGTCGTCGTCGTCCCAGTCGTCGTCGTCCTCGTCGTCGTCGAAGCTTTCGTCTTCGTCGTCGGCGGCGGCGTACCGGACTTCTTCCACGTCCTCGGGCCAGGACATCGCGTCAACACTCACCAGGGCCTCCTGCGGCGATTTCGAGTGCTCTCGTCTCGCGGCGTGCGGGGTTCCTCGCTCTCCGCGCACGGCCTGCCCCCAGAGATTACGACAGGTCCGCGGTGGCAGGCCACGCGCGCCCGCGGTTTGGATTATCCTTGCGCGTCGATTCCAGGGGTCCAGATGATCGTCGAGTGCCCGTCCTGCCAGTCCCGCTACCGCTTCGACGAGACCAAGCTGGGCGGACGCCCGCGCGTCCGCACCCGCTGCGCGAAGTGCGGCGGTGCCATCGACATCGACAACCCGGGGGGCGCGACGCTGCCGCCCGAGCCGGAGCCCGGCGCCGACACCCGGCGCGCGCCCGTGGCCGCCGGGCGGCCGCACGCCGAGCGCACGGGCCACGACCTCGAGAAGATGGGCGTGCTGGAACTGCCCCGCGACCGCCGCTTCTCGATCGCCATCATCCAGGGCCCGGCCACCGGCTCCACGTTCCTGCTCGAGAAGGTGAAGACGACCGTGGGCCGCTCGGGCTGCGACATCAACCTCGACGACGCCGAGGCCTCGCGCCAGCACGTGGCGATCGAGGTGTTCGGCGACCACGCGGTGGTGCGCGACCTCGGCTCGACCAACGGCACCTTCGTCGACGGCGAGCGGATCACGACCCGCGTGCTCGAGAACCTGACCGAGTTCCGCATCGGCAGCCACGTGCTGATGTTCATCAGCACGGCGCTGGAGTAGCCCGCCCGGGAACCCTAGCGCCGGCCGCGGATCTTCATCTGGCCGAGAAGCGCGTCCTCCAGCCCGGGGTAGTGGCGGCGGTAGTCGTCCTGGGAGCGGCGGATCACCTCGTGGGCCTCGTCGCGGCCGTAGACGTGGGTGATCTCGACCGGGGCGTGCTGGCGGTCGGGCGCCTGCTTGTAGGTGAGGAAGTAGTGGCGCAGCCGCTCCAGCAGCGGGGGCGCCAGCTCGGACACGTCGCGCAGTCCGCCGTAGACCGCGTCGTCGTTGAGCACCGCGATGATCTTGTCGTCGGCCTCGCGGCCGTCGATCATGCGCAGCCCGCCGATCGGGATCGCCCGCACCAGGATGTCGCCGTGCAGGATCGGCCGCTCGGTCAGCACGCAGACGTCCATCGGGTCGCCGTCGCCCTCGATCCCGACCCGCTCCGTGCGCTCGGCGCAGAAGGCGCCGACGGCCTCGGCGCACAGCGTCTGGGGAATGAAGCCGTACAGGCTCGGCACCACGTTGGAGTACTGCTGCGGGCGGTCCACCTTGAGGATGCCGGTGAACTTGTCCATCTCGTACTTGACCGTGTCCGAGTCGACGATCTCGATGTAGGCGGTGACGATGGCGGGGGCGTCCTCGCCGATCGGGACGCCGTGCCAGGGGTGGGCGCGGTACAGCCGCTCGCTCATTGCTAGATCACCGTGCCGTCGGGGACGACGGCACCCTTGGGCACCACGACGATGCCGTCGCGGATGTACCAGCCGGGGCCGTCGGCCTCTTCCAGCTTCTCCTCGTTGACGATGCGGACGCCGGCGCCGATGCGGGCGTTCTTGTCGACGATCGCGCCCGCGATCAGGGTGTCCTCGCCGACGCCGATCGCGGGCAGGCCGCGCCGGCGCGCCTGCTCGATCTCCTCCAGCGTCTCGTAGTGGTCGGCGCCGAGGATCAGGCTCTCGCGGATGGTGGCGCCGTGGCCGATCCGCCCGCGGATGCCGATCACCGAACGCTCGATCTCGGCGCCGACCAGGATCGATCCCTCCGCGATCAGCGACTGCGTCACCCGGCACGACTCCACCTTGGTCGCCGGCAGGAACCGCGGGTGGGTGTAGACCGGGTGGTCGGCGTCGTAGAAGTCGAACGGCGGCACCGGCTGGCACAGCGCCAGGTTGGCGAGGTAGTAGGAGCGGATGGTGCCGACGTCCTCCCAGTAGCCCCGATAGGGAAAGGCGTGGACCCGCAGCTTCGGCACCAGGTCCGGGATCACGTGGCGGCCGAAGTCGACGAGAGCCGGGTTCTCGACCGACTTGAGCAGCGCCTCGCGGGTGAAGCAGTAGATGCCCATCGAGGCCAGCCAGGTGCGGCCGATGCCCGGCACCTCGGAGGCCAGCTCGTCGAGCCGCTCCGGGCCCGGCTTCTCCTCGAAGTGCACGATGCGGCCCTGGCGGTTGACCTTCAGGATGCCGAAGCCCGCGGTCGCCTCGGCCGTGACCGGCGTCACGGCGACGGTGACGTCGGCGACGTTGCGGCGGTGGGCCTCGACGAAGCGCGTGAGGTCCATCTGGTAGAGCTGGTCGCCCGACAGGATCAGCGCGTCGCGGTGGCGGTGGTTGCGCAGGTGGCGCAACGAGCGGCGCACGGCGTCGGCCGTGCCCTGGAACCAGTCCGGCGAGTCCTCGGTCTGCTCGGCCGCCAGGATCGAGCAGAAGCCCGACGAGAAGGTGTCGAACTTGTAGGTCTGCGACAGGTGCTTGTTGAGGCTCTCCGAGTTGTACTGGGTCAGCACGAAGATGCGCCGCATCCCCGAGTTGAGGCAGTTGCTGACCGGGATGTCGATCAGCCGGTACTTGCCGCCGATCGGGACCGCGGGCTTGCTGCGCTGGAGAGTGAGCGGGAACAGCCGGGTGCCGCGCCCGCCGCCGAGGATGACTGCGAGGACGTCCTGCATGGGCGGATTGTCGCGCGCCGGCCCGGCCAAGCCAATGCGCACGCGCCGCGCCGCGCGTGGTAGCCTCCCCTTCCCCCTGTGACCGAGCTGGTTCCTTCGCTGCCCCGCCGCCTGCTCGCCGGGGCGTGGCATGCCCCCGCGGGGGCGGGCTTCCTGCTGCGCCGGCCGCGACTGTGGCCGCTGGCGGCGCTGCCGACGCTGCTGGCCGGGGGCCTCGTGCTGGTCGGGCTGGTGCTGGCGGCCTGGGCCGCGCCGACGGCCGAGGAGTGGCTGCTGCCCGGCCACCGCCAGTTCTCGATCGTCGTCGAGTTCCTGATCCGGCTGTCGCTGTGGCTCGGGCTGCTCGCCGGCGGCGCCGTGTGCGGCCTGGCCCTGGCGCTGCTGCTGGCTTCCCCCGTGATCGACCTGCTCAGCCGGCGGATCGAGCAGCTCGAGCGCGGCGAGGTCCTCGACCAGGGACGCGGCCTGCGCTGGGAGGTCGTCGAGTCGGTCAAGGGCGCGCTGCGCTTCCTGGCGGCCGCGCCGTTCGTCTTCGTGATCGGCCTGGTGCCGTTCGTCGGCGCTCCGCTGGCGCTGCTGTGGGCGGGCCACGCGGCCGCCTGGCAGCAGACCGAGAACGCGCTCGGCCGCCGCGGCATGGGCTACGCGGAGCGGCGCGCCTGGCACCGCCGCTTCCGGGCCGAGACGCTCGGGTTCGGGGTGGCGGCCGTGCTGCCGCTGCTGGTGCCGCTGCTCAACGTGTTGCTGGCCCCGCTGGTCGTGCCCGCGCTGGCGATCGGCGGCACGCGGCTGGTCCTGGAGCTGGAAGCGGACGCGGCGGCGGCGGGACGGGCCGAGCCCGCCCCGCCGACCGCCGAGCCGACGACGGCCTAGGTCGTCGGGCCGCCGCGCATCCGGCGCCGCTCGCGCTCGCCGGCGAGTGTCACCTTCACCTCCAGCGGCCGTCCCTCGCGCGAGATGCCGATCGTCGCTTCGCTGCCGGGCTCGGCGTCGCCGACCGCGTCGCGGAAGTCATCGCCGTCCTCGATCGCGCGGCCCGCGAACTTCACGATCACGTCGCCGGCCTTGACGCCGCCTTTCGCGGCCGGCGAGTCGGCCTCGACCTCGGTGACCAGCACGCCCTTGCCGCCGGGCACCTTCAGGAACTGGGCGAGCTGCCCCTCGACCTCCTGGTAGCCGATGCCGAGCTTGCGCTGACCGCGCTCGAAGAAGAAGGCCATCGGGCCTTCGCCGCGGTGCCAGCGGATCATGGGCGGCAGCGGTGCCTTCGGGGCCCGCGGCGCCATCGGCGCATCGGGCGGCTCGGGCACGTCGGGCGCCTCGGGAGTCCAGCGCGGCACGCGCGCCAGCGAGCGCTCGACCTCGCGCTCGATGTCGCCGGCGAAATCGAGTTCGTCGATCGTCGCCTGCAGCTTCGTGGTGGCGCCGCCGCGCACGACCTCGAGCTCGACCTGGCGGCCGGCGGGCGTCTCGCGCACGAGGCGGGTCAGGCTGCCCGTGCTGCGCACGGCCTCGCCGCCGAAGCGCACGATCACGTCGTCCTCGCGCAGGCCCGCTTTCGCGGCCGGCGAGTCGGGCTCCACGCGGGTGACCCGCGCTCCGTTCTCGGCGGGCAGCTTCAGCCGCGTGACGTCTTCGGCCCGGACCTCCTCGATCGAGACCCCGAGGTAGCCGCCGCCGATCCGGATCACGTCCCGGATCACGTGGGCCCGCTCGCGGGCGCGCTCGGCCCGCTCCTCCGCGCGCTCCGCGCGGGCCTTCGCCAGCTCGGCCTTCTCGAGGGCCTGCGCCCTCGCCTGCTCCGCCTTCTGCGCCTGCTGCTCCGCCTTGCGGCGCTCCGCCTGCTCGTCCGCGCGCGTCACCGGACCGGCGAACAGCGCCAGCCCGAGCGCCGCCGCGAGCCCCGCCCCGAACCACTTGCGTGCCATCTCTGCCTCCTGCCTTCGCCCTTGTGACGCGGCAGCCGGGGACGCGGTCGGCGCCATGGCAAGATCGTCCGAATGTCCAGCGCGCTGGAGGCGTGGTGAAGCTGATCGACGAGCTGAGAGCCGAGCACGACCTGATCGAACAGGTCGCGCTCAGCCTGCGCACCTGGGCGCGGGCGCGCGCGGCCGGGCGGGCGCCCGCCGCCGACCTCGACGGCTACCTCGAGTTCTTCCGCCTCTACGCCGGCGCCTTCCACCACGGCCGCGAGGAGGACACGCTGTTCGTCGCCCTCGAGCGCGAGGCCGAGCTGCCCGCGGATCGCGGCCCGATCGCGGCCCTGCTCGCCGACCACCATGCGATGGCCGGTCTGATCTCCGAGATCGAGACCCACGCGGCGGCCGGCGCCGCTGCGGAACTCGAGGCTGCGGCGCTGGCCTACTCGGAGCGGCTGCTCCACCACATCGACGCCGAGAATTCCGTGCTGCTCCCGGAGAGCGGGGAGCGGCTGCGGCGCTGCGCGGCGCCCGAGTTGCCCACGCGGCCGCCGAGCCCCGCCGAAGAGGCCGCCCGCGGGCAGGGGCTGCGCCTGGTCGCCGCCTGGCCCCCCGTGTTCGAGGCCGCGATCATGCGCGGCGACGGCTGCGTGTTCTGCCCCGCGTACGCGGACACCTGCCGCGGCGTCGAGCGCGAGTGGTGGAACGAGTGGGAGCGCGACGAGGCCGGCGACCGGCTGGGCGAGGGCTGAAGCACATGCGCTGGCTGAAGCTGTTCTTCTGGGGCGTGCTGGCGACGATGGTGGCGGCCAGCGCCTGGGCGAGCCGCGACCGCGGCGTGCTCGACGCGCTGGCCGACCTGGCGGCCGACCCCTGGGGCCTCGTGACGCTGGTCGACCTCTACCTCGGCTTCTTCGTCTTCTACCTGTGGCTGGCCTACAAGGAGACGTCGCTGGCCGCCCGGGCCCTGTGGCTGCTGGCGATCCTCACGCTCGGCAACATCGCGACGGCCGCCTACGTGCTGTGGCAGCTCCACCGCCTGCCCGCCGGGGCCACCGCCGCGGACCTGCTGCTGCGGCGGCCCGCGCGGGACGAAGGTCCCGACGCCGTGGTAGGTTGATGGTTCGCGGCCCCGCCGCGTCCTGCCGATGCTGACTTCGATCCTCCTCCTTTTCGCGGCCTCGAGCCTTGCCCCGCTCGCCCACCGGGCGCTCGGGAAGCGGGCCGGCGTGTGCCTGGCCGCCGTGCCGGCGCTGCTCTTCGCCCACTTCGTGGGCCAGCTCGGGAGCGTGACGGCAGGGCGCGCCAGCGCCGAGTCGTGGGACTGGGTCGCTGGACTCGGCATCCGCCTCGCGTTCCACCTCGACGGCCTGTCGCTGCTCTTCGCGCTGCTCGTCACCGGCATCGGGGCCCTCGTGCTCGTCTACGGCGCGGGCTACCTGGAAGGCGACCCGCGGCTGCCCCGCTTCTCGGCCGCGATGCTGTTCTTCATGGCCGCGATGCTGGGCCTGGTGCTGGCCGACGACGCCATCGCGCTGTTCGTGTTCTGGGAGCTGACCAGCGTCAGCTCCTACCTGCTGATCGGCTTCGACCACGAGCAGGAGAAGGCCCGCAAGAGCGCGCTGCAGGCCCTGTTCGTGACGGGCGCCGGCGGCCTCGCGATGCTGGCCGGCCTGCTGCTGCTGGGCGAAGCGGCGGGCACCCTGCAGCTCTCGGCGCTGGGCGCGGAGGCGGCCCGCATCCAGGGCCACGCGCTGCACCTGCCGGCGCTGCTGCTGATCCTGCTCGGCGCGTTCACCAAGTCGGCCCAGTTCCCGTTCCACTTCTGGCTGCCAGGCGCGATGGCCGCCCCCAGCCCGGTCAGCGCGTACCTGCACTCGGCGACGATGGTGAAGGCCGGCATCTACCTGCTGGCGCGGCTCAACCCGGCGCTGGGCGGCACCGACGCCTGGCACTACCTCGTGATCCTGGCGGGCGCCGCGACGCTCGTCACCGGCGCCGTGCTGGCCTACGGCCAGACCGACCTCAAGCGGCTGCTGGCGTTCACGACGGTCAGCGCGCTCGGCACCCTGACCCTGCTGGTCGGCATCTCGACCGAGCACTCGGCGCGGGCGGCGATGGCGTTCCTGCTCGTCCACGCGCTCTACAAGGCGGCGCTGTTCCTCGGCGTCGGCGCCATCGACCACGAGGCGGGGACCCGGGACGTGCGGGAGCTGGGCGGGCTGGCGCGGGCGATGCCGCTGACGGCCTTCGCGGTGTGCGCCTCGGCGCTGTCGATGGCCGGGCTGCCGCCGCTGTTCGGCTACGTCGCCAAGGAGTTCTTCCACGAGGCCAAGCAGGAGGTGCCGCGCGCCGCCGCCTGGGTCAGCACGGCCAGCTTCCTCGGCAGCGCGCTGGTGGCCGCAGCCGCCGGCCTGGTCGCGTGGCGCCCGTTCTTCGGCCGGCGCCGCTCGCAACTGTCCGCCCACGAGGCGCCGCCCGCGCTGTGGCTGGGGCCCGTGCTGCTGGCGCTGCTCGGCGTCGCTCTGGGGCTGTTCCCCGGCAGCCTCGCCGTGCCGCTGATCCAGCCCGCGGCGAGCGCGATGCGTGGCGAACCGACCGTCGTCGAACTGGCCCCGTGGCTGGGGCTCAGCCCGGCGCTGGTGCAGAGCCTGCTGATGCTGGCCGCGGGCGCCGTGCTCTATGCCGTCCACGACCGCGCGCTCGCCGCTCTCGCGCCGCTGCGCGGCCTCGCGAGGCTCGGCCCCGACCGCGGTTATCAGGCGCTGATGGCGGGCCTGGTGGCGCTGGCCCGGGCCCAGACGCGGGCGCTGCAGAACGGCGTGCTGGGCGTCTACCTGCTGGTGACGATCGGCAGCGCGGTGGCCCTGGCCGGCTACGCGCTGTTCAGCCGCGCGACCCTCGCCGCGCCGGCCAGCGGCGGAGTGCGCCTCGGCGAGGCCGCCGTGGCGCTGGCGATGGTGGTCGGCGCCGTCGCGGTGATCCGCGCGCGCACGACGCTGATCGGCGTCGCCGCGCTGGGCGTCGTCGGCTACGGCGTCGCGGTGATCTTCCTGCTGTTCGGCGGGCCCGACCTGGCGCTGACCCAGTTCGCGATCGAGACGCTGTCGGTGCTGCTGTTCGTGCTGGTGCTGCGCCGGCTGCCGCCTCTGCGCCAGCTCTCGCCGCGCTCCGAGCACCTGCGCGACGGGCTGGTGGCGGTGTCGGGCGGACTGTTCGTGACGGCGCTCGTGCTCGCCGCCACCGCGACCCCCCATGCCACCCCGCTGCGCGACTGGTTCGCCGCCAACTCCTTGGCCGCCGCCCAGGGCCGCAACGTCGTCAACGTGATCCTGGTCGACTTCCGCGCCTTCGACACTCTGGGCGAGATCACCGTGCTGGCCGTGGCGGCGCTGGGCGTGGTGGCGCTGCTGCGCCTGCGCCCCGAGGACCGCAAGGAGTCGCTGTGACGCTCGACTCTCCGATCCTGCGCTCCGCCACCCGGCTGCTGCTGCCGCTGACGCTGATGTTCTCCGTGTTCCTGCTGGTGCGCGGCCACAACGAGCCCGGCGGCGGCTTCGTCGGCGGCCTGGTGGCTGCCGCCGCCTTCGCCCTGGTGCTGCTGGTCCAGGGCCAGGGCGCGGCCCGCGACCTGCTGCGGGTCGACCCGTTGTCGCTGGTCGCCGCCGGGCTGTTCACCGCGCTCTGCTCCGGCCTGCCGCCGCTGCTGGCCGGCGGCGCGTTCATGACCGGTTCCTGGCTGAAGACGCCGCTGCCGGTCGTCGGCAAGCTCGGCACGCCCGTGCTGTTCGACGTCGGCGTCTTCCTGGTCGTGCTCGGCATCACGATGGCGATCCTGTTCGCGCTGGCGGAGGAGGAGCGGTGACCGCCCTGCTCGCCGTCGTCATCGGCATCCTCTACGGCGCGGGGCTGTACCTGGTGATGCGCCGCAGCATCGTCAAGCTGGTGCTCGGCCTCGGGCTGCTGACCCACGCCGCCAACCTGCTGATCTTCACGATGGGCCGGGTCTCGCGCGACGGGGCCCCGATCGTGCCGCCGGGTGCCGCGGAACTGACCGCCCCCTACTCCGACCCCGTGCCGCAGGCGCTGGTGCTGACCGCGATCGTGATCAGCTTCGGCGTCCAGGCCTTCCTGCTCGTGCTCGTCAAGCTCGCCCACCGCGCCACCGGCACGGACGATCTCGACGCGCTGCGGTCGACCGACCAATGACCCGCGCGCTCCCGGTGCTGCCGGTGCTGGTGCCGCTCGCCACCGCGATCGCCTGCCTGGCCCTGCACGCGTTTCCGCGCGCGCGCCGCGCCGCGAGCGTCGGCGGCGCCGGGCTGCTGCTGCTGGCCGCCGCGGCCCTGCTGCGCCACGTCGACGCGGCAGAGTTCGCGGTGCTGCAGGTCGGCGCCTGGCCCGCGCCGTTCGGGATCAGCCTGGTCGCCGACCGCTTCGCCGCGATCCTGGTGCTGCTGACCGGCGTCACCGGGCTCGCCGTGGCGGTGTACTCGCTGGGCTCGATCGACGACGTGCGCGAGGCCCACGGCTATCACACGCTGTTCCACGTGCTGCTGGCCGGCGTGTGCATGGCGTTCCTCACCGGCGACCTGTTCAACCTCTACGTCGCCTTCGAGGTGATGCTGATGGCGTCGTTCGTGCTGCTCGCGCTCGGCGGCGAGCGCGCGCAGCTCGAGGGCGCCGTCAAGTACGTGACGCTGAACCTGCTGTCCTCGGGCTTCTTCCTGGTGGCCGTCGGCACCCTCTACGGCGTCGCCGGCACGCTGAACATGGCCGACCTGGCGCGGACCCTGGAGTCCGGCGTGGCGCCCGGGCTGTCGACCACCCTCGCCTGCCTGCTGCTGGTCGCCTTCGGCATCAAGGCCGCCGTGTTCCCGCTGTTCTTCTGGCTGCCGGCCTCGTACCACACGCCGCCGGTCGCCGTTTCCGCGGTGTTCGCGGGGCTGCTGACCAAGGTCGGCGTCTACGCCCTGGTGCGCGCCTTCACGCTGATCTTCAGGGCGGAGCCGGATTTCACCGACGCGCTGATCCTGGGCATCGCCGTGTTCACGATGGTGACGGGCGTGCTCGGCGCCGCGGCCCAGTTCGAGTTCCGCCGCGTGCTCTCGTTCCACATCGTGAGCCAGATCGGCTACATGGTGCTGGGCCTCGGCCTCGCCACCCCGCTGGCGCTGGCCGGCACGGTGTTCTACCTGATGCACCACATCGTGGTGAAGACCAACCTGTTCCTGGTCGGCGGCCTGGTCAAGTGGATCGGCGGCACCCTCGCCCTCGAGTCGCTCGGCGGCATCTACAAGCGGCGGCCGGCGCTCGCCCTGCTGTTCCTGGTGCCGGCCTTCTCGCTCGCCGGCATCCCGCCGCTCTCGGGCTTCTGGGGCAAGCTGGTGCTGGTCAAGGCCGGGCTCGACGCCGGGCAGTACCTGGTCACCGCGATCGCGCTGGCGGTCAGCCTGCTCACGCTGTACTCGATGACCAAGCTGTGGAACGAGGCGTTCTGGAAGGAGCCGCCGGCGCCCGGCCCGCGCGAGGACCAGCCGCTGCCCTGGACGCTGCTCGGCCCCGTGGTGGCGCTGGCCGCGATCACGGTCGCGGTCGGCCTGGCCGCAGGACCGGTGTTCGACCTGGCGAGCCGCGCGGGCGCGCAGCTCTCCGACCCGGCCCGCTACGTGGAGGCCGTGCTCGGCCCGGGAGCGGCGCGGTGAAGCTGGAGGCGCTGGCGCTGGCACTCGGCTGGATGGCGCTCACGGGCGACGGCTCGCCCGCGGCGGCGGTCTTCGGCCTCGGGCTGGGTCTCGCCCTGCTGCGGCTTTCGAAGCCGCTCGGCGGCGAGGGGTTCGCGCGCGTCCGCCTCCACCGCCTGCCCGGCTTCGCGCTGTTCTTCGCGCGCGAGATCGTGGTCTCGAACCTGAAGGTCGCGGCGGCCGTGCTGGCGCCGGCCGGCCGGCTGCGGCCGGCGATCGTCGCGGTGCCGCTGCGGCTCGACCGCGACGCGGAGATCGCGCTGCTCGCCGACCTGATCACCCTGACGCCGGGCACGCTCAGCCTCGACGTGTCGTCCGACCGCCGCACGCTGTACGTGCACGCGATGTCGACGCAGAGCCCCGACGAGCTGCGCCACGAGATCCGCGACGGCTTCGAGCGCCGCATCCTGGAGGTGTTCCGGTGACCGCAGCCGTCGGCGCGGCGCTGGCGCTGGCCCTGATCGGGGCCGGAGTGCTGCTCGCCTTCGTGCGCCTGGTGCGGGGGCCCGACCTCGCCAACAGGGTGGTGGCGGTCGACCTGCTGAGCGCGTTGGGCATCGGCGTGGCCGGCGCCGGCTCGGTGCTGGCCGGCGACCCCGTGTACCTGGACGTCGCGCTGGTGCTGGCGCTGGTCGCCTTCCTGGGCACCGTGGCCTTCGCCCGCTACGCGGAGCGCGGAGGCGCCGAATGACGGGCTGGCTGGTCGCGGCACTGCTGCTGCTGGGCGCGGCGTTCATGCTGCTGGCGGCGCTGGGTCTGGTGCGGCTGCCCGACCTCTATCTGCGGATGTCGGCGACCTCGAAGGCCGCGACGCTCGGCGCCTCGCTGATCCTGGCCGGGGCCGGGCTGCACTTCGGGACCGCGGCCGTCGCCGGCCGCGCGGTCGTCGTGATCGTGTTCCTGTTCCTGACGGCCCCGGTCGCGGCCCACGCGATCGGCCGCGCCGGATACCGGCGCGGCAGCCCGCTGTGGGAAGGAACGACGGTCGACGAGTTGCGAGACGCCGAGGCCCGTCGCCGGGACCGCGGCAGGAGGAACGACGCTTGAGCGTGACGACGGTGGTGCTGTTCGTGGCGGGCCTGGCCCTGCTGGTGCTGGGGGCCGACCTGCTGGTCAAGGGCGCGTCGCGGCTGGCGGCGGCGCTCGGCATCTCGCCGCTGGTGATCGGGCTGACCGTCGTCGCCTACGGCACCAGCGCGCCGGAGATGGCCGTCAGCGTCAAGTCGGCGTTCCTCGGCCAGGCCGACCTCGCGCTCGGCAACGTGGTCGGCAGCAACATCTTCAACGTGCTCTTCATCCTCGGCGCCTCGGCCCTGATCTCGCCGCTCGTCGTCTCGGCCCAGATCGTGCGACTCGACGTGCCGATCATGATCGCCCTCTCGGTCGCGACCTGGATGCTGTGCCTCGACGGCGGGATCGGGCGGCTCGACGGCGTGCTGCTGTTCGGCGGCGCGATCGCCTACACCGTCTTCCAGATCGTGCAGAGCCGGCGCGAGTCGGCGGCGATCCAGGCGGAGTTCGCCGCGGAGTACGAGCCGCGGGAGAAGACCTCGACGGCCGCCAACCTGGGCTGGGTCGCGGTCGGCCTGGCGCTGCTGGTGCTGGGCTCGCGCTGGCTCGTCGACGGCGCGGTGGCCTTCGCCCAGGCGCTGGGAGTCAGCGAGCTCGTGATCGGCCTCACCATCGTCGCCGCCGGCACCTCGCTGCCCGAGGTCGCCACCTCGATCCTGGCCGCGATCCGGGGCGAGCGCGACATCGCCGTCGGCAACGTGGTGGGCAGCAACATCTTCAACATCCTGGCCGTGCTCGGCATGACCGGCCTGGTGGCGCCGCAGGGACTCGCAGCCCCGCCGGCACTGATGGCGTTCGACCTGCCGGTGATGATCGCGGTCGCGGTCGCCTGCCTGCCGATCTTCGCCAGCGGCTCCGTCATCGCGCGCTGGGAGGGGGCGCTGTTCCTCTTCTACTTCGTCGCCTACACCGCCTACGTCGTGATGGCCGCCCAGCACCACGACGCCCTGCCGATGTACGGCCGGGTGATGGGCGCCTTCGTGCTGCCGCTGACGGCGCTCACGCTGGCCGTGGTCGGCTGGAGGGCCTGGCGCGAGCGGCGGGGGTAGCCGGGCGACGGCGCCACCCTGCGAACGGCCACGCTGCGAACGGCGCCACCGAGGCACAGAGGTTCACCGCGGTGGGGCGAGCCACACCTCTCTGTGTCCCTCTGTGCCCTCGGTGCCTCTGTGGCGTCGTTGCCGTCCCGTGGAACGACGCCACCGAGGCACAGAGACACAGAGGTTCACAGAGGCGTTCAAGGCCTGCACCTCTGTCCGTCCTCTGTGCGTCTCGGTGGCCTCGGTGACTCTGTGGCGTCGTTACCGTCCCCGCCGGGGGGTAGCGCGTCGTTAGCCGATCAGTGGACGTGGCGGCGGCCGGTGACGGGGGCCCGCTGCTCGAGGGCCTGGAACTCGAGCAGGTCGAGCAGGCGGCGGCCGCGCTCGTGGGCGTCGCCGGCGTCGACCAGCGACTGGCGCTCCACCGCGCCCATCGGCAGCGCCTGGGCGAGGGCGTTCACGAACGTCGCGTCGTCGACCTCGCCCTGCACGACCAGCACCGCAGGACCGTCCGGGGCGCGGCCCAGAGCCGACAGCAGGCTCTTGCGGGCGTCCGCCAGGTCGTTGCCGGTGCCATCTCCTTCGGCCAGCGACTCCACCGTGGCGACGCGGTACGGGTGGCCCGGGTGTTCCTCGACGATGCGGAAGCGGGACAGGCCGCGCAGCCGCATGTCGTAGCGGCCGTCGGGCCGCCGCTCGATCTCCTCGATGCGGCCGGCGCAGCCCACGGGAAACACGGCGGGACGCCCCTCGTAGTCGGCCTCGAAGCCGGGGCGCAGGATCACGAGGCCGATCGTGCGGTCGCCCTCGAGGGCGTCGGCCACCATCCGCCGGTAGCGCGGCTCGAAGACGTGCAGCGGCAACGGCAGCCCCGGGAACAGGGCCACGTCGGGGAGCGGGAACAGCGGGATCCGGAGGGGCAGCGCCATGTGGTCGCGGGGGCGCCCTTTCAGCGCCCCCGCCTCCCCGCGGGGATCAGTGGTTGAACGCCCCCGACTCGGTGCTGAACGAGTGGCCGCAGCCGCAGCTCGACTTGGCGTTCGGGTTCTTGATCGCGAAGCCGCCGCCCATCAGGTCTTCCTTGTAGTCGACCTGGGCGCCGTCGAGGTACTTGAGGCTCATCGGGTCGACGATCACCTTGATGCCGTCGATCTCGAACACCTCGTCGCCGTCGCTGACCTCGTCGAGGACCATCCCGTACTGGAAGCCCGAGCAGCCGCCGCCCTGCACGTAGATGCGGAGCCCGCCCTGCGGCAGCGCCTCCTTCTCCTGCGCCAGGATGCCCTTCACCTTCTCCGCGGCCACCGCCGTCATCTCGATCATCGTCGCCTCGCCTCAACCGGGGCGCACCCCTCCCGGAACTGAAAACCGGGTTCGGCGCCCGCCACACACAGGGTAACCCGAAACCCTGCTCCGGCGGCAAGACCCTGGACGGCTTCGCGCTACGATCCGGGCTTTCGGGGCGGAGGAGACACCGTGGACGCGATCGAGAGGCTGGGGCGCTCCGGGCTGCGGGGGCGGGGCGGGGCGTGGTTCCCCGCGGCCCGCAAGTGGCAGGCCGTGAAAGCCGAAGGCGGCGAGGCCGTGGTCGTCGCCAACGGCGCCGAAGGCGAGCCCG
>JAANMW010000963.1_pt1 | contig 32957 bp, 29 predicted proteins | sample 7279671 | NCBI WGS metagenome assembly JAANMW01 (sample SAMN14094541, study PRJNA606508) | bioreactor metagenome | isolation source: A lab-scale SPAN reactor treating ammonium-rich wastewater day 247 | place: Ireland: Galway | collected 2017-09-19 | reverse complement strand
CATCGTCGCGGGCGTCGGCGTGCCGCAGCTGACGGCCATCATGGATGCGGCGCGCGGCGCGGGCGAGGTGCCGGTGATCGCGGATGGCGGCATCAAGTTCTCGGGCGATTTCGCCAAGGCCATCGCGGCGGGGGCGTCCTGCGCCATGGTCGGCTCGGCCATCGCCGGCACTGACGAAAGCCCCGGCGAGGTGATCCTGTACCAGGGCCGCAGCTTCAAGTCCTATCGCGGCATGGGCTCGCTGGGCGCCATGGCCCGCGGCTCGGCCGACCGCTATTTCCAGAAGGACGCGGCCAGCGACAAGCTGGTGCCCGAGGGGATCGAGGGGCAGGTGCCCTACAAGGGTTCGGCCGCCGCGGTGATCCATCAGCTGGTCGGCGGTCTGCGCGCCGCCATGGGCTATACCGGCAACGCCACCGTGGCCGAGATGCGCGGCGGCTGCCAGTTCGTGCGCATCACCGGCGCCGGGTTGAAGGAAAGCCACGTCCACGACGTGCAGATCACCCGCGAAAGCCCGAACTACCGGCTGGGCTGATCCGGCCTGCGGCGGGGCCGGCCAAGGGCCCCGCTTACCGAATCTTAACCGCCCCGCGCTAGAGACGGCCAGAGAGTCCTTGTCTGTGGCCGTTTCATGTTCCGTCTCGTTGCAATTCTATATGTTCTGGCGCTGGTCCTGGCGCCCATCCGCGCGCTGGCGCAGCCCTCGGCCGAGGTGTGCGAATGGGCCGCGCAGCAGGCCGCCGCGGAAAGCGGGGTTCCCGCCGACATCCTGGGTGCGCTGACGCTGACCGAGACCGGGCGCCGCCTGGACGGGCTGGTGCGCCCCTGGGCCTGGAGCGCCAATGCCGAGGGCGAGGGCACCTGGTTCGACGATCCCGCCAGCGCCGTCGCCTTTGCCCAGGATCGTCTGGCGCAGGGGCGCACCAATCTCGACATCGGCTGCTTCCAGCTGAACTATCGCTGGCACGGCGCGCATTTCTCGTCGGTGGCGCAGATGTTCGATCCGCTGGAAAACGCCCGCTATGCCGCCCGCTTCCTGCGCCAGCTGCATGACGAGACGGGCGATTGGCGGCAGGCGGCGGGGGCGTTCCATTCCCGCACCCCGGTCCATGCGCAGCGCTACCTGGCCCGTTTCGACACGCTGCTTCAGATGCTGCGCGAACGGGGATTTTCTGGCATGGCGGATTCGCCCGAGACCTATAACAGCTTCGCCGCGATCGGCACCGCCCGGCGCAGCCGGGTGCGCGAGCGGGTGATGCTGCTTGGCGCGCCCCTTGGCAGCGATGTGACGGGGCGGCCCGGCTCGTTGGCGGTGCTGGCGGCGGGACGTTCGCCCCTGGCGGCGGGGGGTGGGCCGATGATCGCGATCCGCCTGGCCGGGGCCGATGACGAAGGCGCCTTGCTCTGGCAGCCGGGGGCGGTGGCCCGGCGGGATTGACAAAGCCTCGCCGGCATCTTTTCTGGACCCCATCCGCCACCTGCCGCGCCTGGGACGCTGCCTGACATGACGCCCGCCGCCCGTGCCGCCGCGGCCATCGCCATCCTCGACCGCATCCTTGACGGGCAGGCCGCCGAAGCGGCGCTGATCCGCTGGGCGCGCGCCAGCCGCTTTGCCGGCTCGGGCGACCGCGCCGCGGTGCGGGATCTGGTCTTCGACGCCCTGCGCCGGCTGCGGTCGCGCGCCGCCCTGGGCGGGGCGCTGTCCGGGCGCGGGCTGCTGCTTGGCATGTGCCGCGACGAGGGGCTGGACCCGGACGCGCTTTTCACCGGCGAAGGCCACGGGCCGCCTCCGCTTTCGGATGCCGAGCGGGCGGCGGGGCACGCGCCCACGCCGGACGAGGCGCTGGACCTGCCCGACTGGCTGCTGCCGCTGTGGCGCAAGGCGCTTGGCCCGGATGCCGATCCCGTGGCGCTGGCCATGCGCGAGCGTGCGCCGGTCTGGCTGCGGGTCAACCTGCGCCGCGCCGATCCCGCCCGAGCCGTCGCCGCGCTGGCCGGGGAGGGCATCGCGGCCGTGCCCCATCCCGACCTGCCGACGGCGCTGCGCATCACCAAGGGCGCCCGGCGCCTGGCCGCCAGCCGCGCCTATCGCGAAGGGCTGGTCGAGTTGCAGGATCTGTCGCCGCAGATGGCCTGCGCGGCCCTGCCGGCGCGGGGCAGCCTGCTGGATTTCTGCGCCGGCGGCGGCGGCAAGGCGCTGGCGCTGGCGGCGCGGGGCGCAAGCCCGGTCGTCGCGCATGACATCGACGCGGCGCGCATGGCCGACCTGCCCGCTCGCGCCGAACGGGCGGGGGTGCGCATCCGTCTGGCGGCCCCCGGGCAGGTGGCGGGCCGCTTCGACACGGTCGTCGCGGACGTGCCCTGTTCGGGCAGCGGAATCTGGCGGCGCAGCCCGGATGCCAAATGGCGGCTGACCCGCGACGATCTGGATCGGCTTGCAAGCCGGCAGGCCCTGATCCTGGAGCAGGCGGCGGGCTTTGTCGCCGAAGGCGGGCACCTGGCCTATATGACCTGCTCGGTCCTTGCCGTCGAAAACGACGAGCAGGTGCAGGGCTTCCTGGCGCGCGATCGCAGGTTCGAGCAGATCCTGACGCGGCATTTTTCCCCGCTTTCGGCCTCGGACGGCTTTTATCTGGCGCTGATGCGCCGCCGTTAACCCTCTGTTAACGCGCATGCGCTATGCAGCGGAAAAATGCGGGTTGCGAGGGGCTGGATGAATTCGGAACGGGCGGAATCCCTGCGTGCGGCGCAAATCCTGTTGCCTTTCCTGACGCTGCCTGCGGTGGTCGGGGCGCTTTGGCTGGCCTTGCAGCCCCAGCATGCCGTGGGGGGCGCGACCTTCCTGGCGGTGGGGGCGGCCGTGACCGCCTGGTATCTGCTGGGGGGCGCGCTCTCGGTCCGCCATCTCTGGCGCGGGCTGGCGGTGCGGCGTGACCTGAACCAGGTGCTGCCGGCCGTCCTGGACCATGACCTGCCGGCCTTTGCCGTCGGGCCTGACGGCCTGGTCCTGGCGCAGAACCAGGTGGGGCTGGACAGGATCGGCGACCTGGTCGGCCGGCATGTGCAGGATGCGCTGGGCCGGCGCCATGCCGATCCGAAGACGCTTTGGAGCGACCTTGGCCTTGGGCTGGCGCGCAGCGGCAGGGTGCGCGCTGATCTGGGCGATGCCGGCGAATATCTGGTGACGCGGCGGGCCGGCTCGGCCATCCAGCTGTGGCAGGCGGCCGCGCCCGAGCGCCCGGCACCGCCCCCCGCCCCGCCGCCGCGGGCGGATGGGGACGATTTCGACCTGCTTCCCGTCTCGCTGCTGATCCTCGATCCGGCCGCCAATATCGTTCGCGCCAATGCCGCCGCCTGCGCCTTGCTGGGGGGGCCGGTGCTGGGCCAGAACCTGGCGACGCTGCTGGACGGGCTGGGGAGGGAACTGGCGGGCTGGATCTCGGATGTCAGCGCCGGCCGCACGGTCGGCGGCAGCGAGGTGCTGCATGTCAGGGCCGAGGGCCCGGACCGTTTCGTGCAGCTGTCGCTGACCCGCGGCCGGGACGAACATGTGACCGCCGTGCTTTCCGATGCCAGCGCGCTCAAGACGCTCGAGGCGCAATTCGTGCAAAGCCAGAAAATGCAGGCCATCGGCCAGCTTGCCGGCGGCATTGCCCATGATTTCAACAACCTGTTGACCGCGATCACCGGGCATTGCGACTTGCTGATGCTGCGCCACGACAAGGCCGATCCCGATTATGCCGACCTGGACCAGATCAGCCAGAACGCGAACCGGGCGGCGGCGCTGGTCCGGCAGTTGCTGGCGTTTTCGCGCAAGCAGACGCTTAAGCCGCAGATCATGGACCTGCGCGACACGCTTTCGGAGCTGACGCATCTGCTCAACCGGCTGGTGGGTGAGCGGATCGTGCTGACCTTCGACCATGATCCGGCCCTGCGGATGATCCATGCCGACCGCCGCCAGCTGGAACAGGTGATCATGAACCTGGTGGTGAATGCCCGCGATGCCATGCCCGAGGGCGGCGACATCGCCATCTGCACCGACAATCTCCGGCTGGAGGCCAGGACCGAATTCGGCCGCGCCACCCTGCCGGCCGGGGACTATGTCCGCGTCCAGGTCTGCGACCAGGGCTGCGGCATCGCCGCCGATGACCTGGCCAAGATCTTCGAGCCCTTCTTCACCACCAAGCGCACCGGCGAGGGGACGGGGCTTGGCCTGTCCACCGCCTATGGCATCGTGAAGCAGACCGGCGGCTATATCTTCTGCGACAGCACGCCGGGCGAGGGCAGCTGCTTTTCCCTGTTCTTCCCGGCCCATGACCGCGGCAACCCCGAAGAGGTGCAGGCCCCGGCCCCCTCCGGGCCGATTCGCGCGCGCCGCGACGTCGAGGCGACGGTCCTGCTGGTCGAGGACGAGGCGCCGGTGCGGGCCTTTGCCAGCCGGGCGCTCAAGTTGCAGGGCTTCGACGTGCTCGAGGCCCCCTGTGCCGAAGATGCCTTGTCGCTGCTGGCCGACCGGCGGCTTGTGGTCGACGTCTTCGTGACCGACGTGGTGATGCCCGGCATGGACGGGCCGGCCTGGGTGCGCACCGCGCTGCGCGACCGGCCCGGCACGAAGGTCATCTTCATGTCGGGCTATGCCGAGGACATCTTTTCCGAGGGACGGCCGCCGGTGCCGGGTGCGGCCTTCCTTGCAAAGCCGTTCTCGCTTTCGGACCTGACCGCGCTGGTGGCGCGACAATTGGAGGGTGGCAACTAGACAACCTCGGGTGCGGGGGAATCAAAGCGTATCGTAAAGCGCGAAATCCCGCGCCATGACCTTGCGCAGCAGGGATTCCTGCTGGGCATTCAGGCTGACATCGACCGCCGGAGGCACGTTGACGCGGGGCAGGCTGATCGCGCAATCCAGCCGATCCTCGAGGAAATGGGTGAAGGCCTCCATGTCCTCGTAGCGAAAGATGCGATCGATGCGATCCGCTTCCGCGGTCAGGAAATCCGCCTGGGCGCCGACGCGGGCGATGTCGGGCCCTGCGGGATCGGCATAGGCCTGCGCGAAATCCGCGAAGTTGAGGCCGATCATGGCATGGTTCGGGTCTTCGCCGTCGTCGCGCAGGCGAAAGCGATACCAGCTGCGCAGCCATCCGATCGGTTCGCGCATCAGGGCGATGGTGGTGAATTTCTCGCCGGTAACGGAATGCAGCCAGGGCTCGATATGGCGCCGATAGGTGCGCAGATCGGCGTGCTTCAGCTCGGCCGGGCGCTGGACGGCGACATTGGCGAGGGGCTCGAGCGCGGTCTCGACCGCGGTGGATCCTGCTTTCGGCGTGGCCAGGAAAACCAGCCGTCTTTCCCAGAATATCAGCATTTCCTGCAAACTTTCAGCCATTGCGGCACGGCGCGGGATAGCCATTCGCCCTGGGAGTGTAAACCGTTTCTTAATCCTTTTGCGGCATCCTGACCCAGGAAGAAGAGAGATCTTCCGATTCGCGAAGCAGGACTTGCATTTCCGCGCAATGATGCGCAAATAGGAACATCCCGTGAACAAAAGGGTGGGCGGGCGCTGATTGCCCCGGATGGCGGGGTGTGAAATAAGCATGAGGACCGCATGGCAGGGGCAACACTTTTCGACATGAACGACAAGCGATCCGCAGACAAGCAGAAGGCGCTGGACAGCGCGCTGGCCCAGATCGAACGGCAGTTCGGCAAGGGCTCGATCATGAAGCTGGGCGCCGACAACCCGGTGGCCGAGATCGAGGCCACTTCGACCGGCTCGCTGGGGCTCGACATCGCGCTGGGGATCGGCGGCCTGCCCAAGGGCCGGATCATCGAGATCTTCGGGCCGGAAAGCTCGGGCAAGACCACGCTGACGCTGCATGTCGTGGCCGAGGAGCAGAAGAAGGGCGGCGTCTGCGCCTTCGTCGATGCCGAACACGCGCTGGACCCGCAATACGCCAAAAGGCTGGGCGTGAACCTGGACGAGCTGCTGATCAGCCAGCCCGACACGGGCGAGCAGGCGCTGGAGATCGTCGATACGCTGGTGCGCTCGGGCGCGGTCAGCCTGGTCGTGGTCGATTCGGTGGCGGCGCTGACGCCGAAATCCGAGATCGAGGGCGACATGGGCGACATGCAGATGGGCAGCCAGGCCCGGCTGATGAGCCAGGCGATGCGCAAGCTGACCGCCAGCATCGGGCGGTCGAACTGCATGGTGATCTTCATCAACCAGATTCGCATGAAGATCGGCGTGATGTTCGGCAGTCCCGAGACGACCACCGGCGGCAATGCGCTGAAGTTCTATGCCTCGGTGCGCCTGGACATCCGCCGCACCGGCTCGATCAAGGACCGGGACGAGGTGACCGGCAATGCCACCCGGGTCAAGGTGGTGAAGAACAAGGTCGCGCCCCCCTTTCGCGAGGTCGAATTCGACATCATGTATGGCGAGGGCATCTCGAAGGTCGGCGAGTTGATCGACCTGGGCGTCAAGGCCGGCGTGGTCGAGAAATCGGGATCCTGGTATTCCTATGGCGACGAGCGCATCGGCCAGGGTCGTGAAAATGCCAAGCAGTTCCTGCGCGACCATCCCGACATGGCCTATGCGATCGAGGACAAGATCCGCGCCAGCCATGGGCTGGACTTCGGCGTCAAGGATGACGGGGACGAGGTGATGGCCGAAGACTGACACCCCCGGATCGGGTCGGTGTTCGGGACGAAGCACGGGGGCTTTGCCCCCACGCTTCCTGTGCCCCTGGATGGGGCGCAGGAAGCGTTCCCCCAGGATATTTGCACAAGGAAGAAACTGCCGTCGGCGCCAGGCCATGCAGGATTGCTGGACAGCCGCCATGGCTGGGGCTAGACCGGGCGGCACACCGGTTCTGGCCGGAAAGACCGCTTTGCGATGAAGGCCCGATATGCCCAGCTTGAATGACATCCGCTCGACCTTCCTGAACTATTTCGAACGCAACGGCCACAGGGTCGTCGAGTCGAGTCCCCTGGTGCCGCGAAACGACCCGACCCTGATGTTCACCAATTCGGGCATGGTGCAGTTCAAGAACCTGTTCACCGGGGTCGAGACCCGCGACTACAAGCGCGCCACCACCGCGCAGAAATGCGTCCGCGCCGGCGGCAAGCACAACGACCTCGACAATGTCGGCTATACCGCGCGCCACCATACCTTCTTCGAGATGCTGGGGAATTTCAGCTTCGGCGATTATTTCAAGGAAGGCGCGATTCCCTTTGCCTGGGAGTTGCTGACCAAGGATTTCGGCATCCCCAAAAACAAGCTGCTGGTCACGGTCTATCACACCGATGACGAGGCGGCGGACATCTGGAAGAAGGTCGCGGGGCTTTCCGACGACCGCATCATCCGCATCCCCACCAGCGACAATTTCTGGCAGATGGGCCCGACCGGCCCCTGCGGCCCCTGCACCGAGATCTTCTATGACCATGGCGAGCAGATCTGGGGCGGCCCGCCCGGCTCGGCCGAGGAGGACGGCGACCGCTTCATCGAGATCTGGAACCTCGTCTTCATGCAGAACGAGCAGTTCGAGGACGGCTCGATGCGGGCGCTGGACATGCAGTCGATCGACACCGGCATGGGGCTGGAGCGGATCGGCGCGCTCTTGCAGGGCAAGCATGACAATTACGACACCGATCTGATGCGCAGCCTGATCGAGGCCAGTGCGCATGCGACCAGCGCCGACCCCGACGGCCCCGGCAAGGTACATCACCGCGTCATCGCCGACCATCTGCGCTCGACCAGCTTCCTGATCGCCGACGGGGTCATGCCCTCGAACGAGGGGCGCGGCTATGTGCTGCGCCGCATCATGCGCCGCGCCATGCGCCACGCGCATATGCTGGGCGCCAAGGATCCGGTGATGCACCGCCTGGTCCCGGCGCTGGTGCGCGAGATGGGCGCCGCCTATCCAGAGCTTGGCCGCGCGCAGGCGCTGATCGAGGAGACGCTGAAGCTGGAGGAGACCCGCTTCAAGCAGACGCTGGACCGCGGCTTGCGGCTGCTGGACGACGAGTTGGCGAAGCTGCCCGAGGGGGCGAACCTGCCGGGCGAGGCGGCCTTCAAGCTTTACGATACCTATGGCTTCCCGCTGGACCTGACCCAGGACGCGCTGCGCGAAAAGGGCCGCGCGGTCGACACCGCCGGCTTCGATTCGGCGATGGCCGAGCAGAAGGCCAAGGCCCGCGCCGCCTGGGCCGGCTCGGGCGAGACCAAGGACGCCGCGATCTGGTTCGACATCGCCGAAGAACATGGCGCGACCGAGTTCCTGGGCTATGATACCGAGATCAGCGAGGGCCAGATCCTGGCGCTGGTGCAGGACGGTGCCGCCGTCGAGGAGGCGGGCGAGGGCCAGGCGGTGCAGATCGTGGTGAACCAGACGCCCTTCTATGCCGAATCCGGCGGCCAGGTCGGCGATACCGGGCTGATCAAGACCGAGACCGGCGCCGCGCGCGTGACCGACACGAAAAAGACCGGCGGCGTCTTCATCCATATCGCCGAGGTAACGCTGGGCACGATCCAGTGCGGCCAGGGCGCGCAGCTTTCCGTCGACCACGACCGCCGCAGCGCCATTCGCGCCAACCACTCGGCCACGCATCTGCTGCACGAGGCACTGCGCCGCGCCCTGGGCGAACATGTCGCGCAGCGCGGCAGCCTGAACGCGCCCGACCGGCTGCGTTTCGACTTCAGCCATGCCAAGGCGATGACGCCCGAGGAACTGGTGCGGGTCGAGCGCGAAGTGAACGACTTCATCCGCCAGAACAGCCCGGTCGAGACCCGGATCATGACCCCGGACGACGCCCGCGCCCTGGGGGCACAGGCGCTGTTCGGCGAGAAATATGGCGACGAGGTGCGCGTGGTCTCGATGGGCGATCTGCCGGGCTCGGGCAAGGGCACCGGCGGCCAGACCTATTCGCTGGAGCTTTGCGGCGGCACGCATGTCGCGCGCACCGGCGACATCGGCATGTTCGCGCTGACCTCGGAAACCGCATCCGCCGCCGGCATCCGCCGCATCGAGGCGCTGACCGGCCAGGCGGCGATGGACGAGTTGCGCCGCGTGGATGGCGAACTCAATGAAATCGCCGGCATCCTCAAGGCGCAGACCGGCGACGTGGTGAACAAGGTTCGCGCCCTGGCCGATGAGCGCAAGGCACTGGCCAACGAGGTCGCGCAACTCAAGCGCCAGCTGGCCATGGGCGGCGGCTCCGAGGACAAGCCGCGTGAGATCAACGGCGTCAAGCTGATCGCCCGCCGCGTCGAGGGGGTGAGCGGCAAGGAGCTTGGTCCGCTGGTCGATGAGATGAAGTCGCGGCTTGGTTCGGGCGCAGTGGTGGTGCTGGCCGAGGCGGACGGCAAGGCGACGGTGGCGGCCGGCGTGACCCCTGACCTGACCGGCCGGATCAGCGCCATCGAACTGGTGCAGGCCGCGACGGTTGCGCTTGGCGGCAAGGGCGGCGGCGGCCGGCCCGACCGCGCCCAGGGCGGGGCGCCCAGCCTTGCCGCTGCCGACAGCGCGATCGCCGCCGTCGAAACCCTGATCGGAGAGAAAGCATGACCGCACTGTGGATCGCCCATGTCAACGTGACCGACCCCGAGGCCTATGGCGAATATGCCCGGCTGGCGGGTCCGGCGATTGCCGCGCATGGCGGGGTCTTTCTTGCCCGCGGCTCGCGCTATGTGCAGCTTGAAGGCAAGGACCGTGCCCGGAACGTGGTGGCGCGCTTTCCCAGCGTCGAGGATGCGGTGGCCTGCTATCGTTCGGCCGAGTATCAGGCGGCGCTGGACCACGCCCGAGAGGCGGCCGAGCGCGATCTTGTCATCATCGAGGAAAACCCGGCTTAGCCGGTTTAGTCACCGCATTTGGTGGATCGGATCACCGATGAATCCATGTGGGTCCGACCTCCAGGGGTTGCCGATGCATTCGCACGGCGTGAGGACGCTCAGCGCCATCTTCACGCCCTGACAGTTGCGAAACCCCGCGGCTTCGATCCCGCCTTCGACCGCGGCTAGTTGCAACATGCCGCTGCGTCGGTCCTATGCGGGCAGATAGACGCGCGATGTGATCAGCCCCCGCCTTGATAGAGCCTCGATATGGAGTTCGGTCACGACCCTATAGGGTGCCGTTGAACTCCGCCAAGCCGTGGCAGCTACCCTTTAAAGGGTGCCCGCCTGTCTGATGCTGGACGCAGGCAGGCATTTCGCGCCGCGGGTTTCGATCTTCTCGATTGGCATGCAGGAGATCCCCTGCGCAGCACCGGGGGGCGCAAAGTCGGCAAGCGCCAGGCCGATGCCGAACGGCAGGGTCGGAAGCATACGGCTTGGGCGTCACCCGTGGCACAGCGTCCGGGGATCTCTTTCATGAGATCCCGTCGTGCCCTCTGGGCCCTCACGTTGCCGCCAGGTGACGCATGCCCTTTCGGGCGCTCGGAGGGCATGGGCCATGGCACACCGGTCCTGGCCTTGGCCTGCCAACGAGAATGTTCCCAGCGTTCATCTGTGCCAGCTGGTCGGGCAGGGCGAGCAGCCTCGCACATGCCACGCACTACTGGCCGCGAGGCGAACTTGCTGGCCTCCGCGGCGTTGAGGGGTGCTTTTTGCATCGGCTGCGGCGTCCATCTGCGCGAGTTGATAGAAACCCGGCGTATTGCCGGCAACGGCCGTATTCTCGAAAGAGCTGCGCATTTTCGCGCTATCTGCGGCGATCCCCGCGGATGCGTTGCCGCTAGGGTCAGGACCCATTGATTTTGCCGTTTTCTCGTGATTCAGCCTCGTTAAGGAGACTCATCGATGAGCAATCTTTTCTGGCTGACGGATGCGCAGATGGCGCGGCTACGGCCGTTCTTTCCAAAGAGCCATGGCAGGCCATGTGTGGATGACCCAAGTGTTGTCAGCGGCATAATATTCATCAATCACAATGGATTATGTTGGCGGAACGCACCGAAGGAATACGGACCGCCGACTTGAGGGAAACGGTGACCCCAGTGGGGCCGCGTAAGTTCCCGAAAGGCTCTACAATCGCTGGAAGCGATGGGGCGACATGTGCGGCAGCCCCGCTCATCGAACAGGAGCAGGTCGTAACGCGCGGGATCGAAGAAGCGCCTCTGATCGGGATTGCCCCTGCCGCCCGGCCCGCCATGCAGGAAAACCGCCGTACGCGCGCCTGGGGTGCCGCACAACACACCGGGCAGCTACCTCTCGTGCCGAATCGGTTCTCCTGCCGGGGCGTATCACGCGCTCCCGCTTAAGATGCCTGCCAAAAAAAACTTTCGGGAAAGGTGCATTTCGGGGAGCTTTGCATCGGTTACGCGCTACAAACGCCGCAACCGCATCAAGATCATGTTCGGTCGCCTGAAAGACTGGCGCAGGGTCGCCATCCGATACGACGGATCTCCAAAGGTATTTCTCTCAGCCATCGCCCTCGCTGCAACCGTCATCTTCTGGCTATGACAGATCAATGGGTCCTGACCTAAAAGTAACTTCCCATATGCCCCGACTGTCGACCCGCCCTATTCCACCGTCACCGATTTCGCCAGGTTGCGGGGCTGATCTACGTCGGTGCCCTTCGCCACCGCGGTATGATAGGCCAGATATTGCATCGGCACCGCGTAAAGGATGGGCTGGAACAGCCCGCCGCCCGCGGGCATCGCCAGCCCGGCCCGCATGCCATGGCCGCCGGTCTCCAGCCCCTCGGCATCCGAGATCAGCAGCACCTGCCCGTGGCGCGCCATCACCTCCTGCATGTTCGAGACGGTCTTTTCGAACAGGGCGTCGCGCGGTGCCAGCACCACCACCGGCACGTTGCGGTCGACCAGCGCGATCGGGCCGTGCTTCAGCTCGCCCGAGGCATAGCCCTCGGCATGGATATAGCTGAGTTCCTTGAGCTTCAGCGCCCCCTCCAGCGCCACCGGGTAAAGCGCGCCGCGGCCCAGATACAGCACGTCCTGCGCCTCGCTGAGCCAGCCGGCCAGGCGGCGGCATTCGTCGCTGACCGCCAGCGCCTGGTTCAGCAGCCCCGGCAGCGCGCGCAGGTCCGCCAGATGCGCGGCCAGCTCGGCCTCCGAGATGCGGCCGCGATCCCGCGCCGCCTTCAAGGCCAGCACCGCCAGCACCGCAAGCTGGCAGGTGAAGGCCTTGGACGAGGCGACGCCGACCTCGATCCCGGCCAGCGTCGGCAGGGCGATGTCGGCATCGCGCGCGATGGCCGAGGTGCCCACGTTCACCACCCCCACCGTGCGCGCCACCTTGTCGCGGGCGTAATGCAGCGCGGCCAGGGTGTCCGCCGTCTCGCCCGACTGGCTGACGAAGAGCGCCCAGCTTTTCGGCGAAAGCGGCGGCTCACGATAGCGGAACTCGGAGGCCACGTCGAGGTCGCAGGGCAGGCCGGCCAGCCCCTCGAACCAGTAGCGGGCGACATGGGCGGCATAGAAGGCGGTGCCGCAGCCGACCAGCACCAGCCGGTCCACGTCGCGGAAATCCAGCGCCTCGGGCAGCACGATCCGGTCACCCTTGATGTAGTGGTTCAGCGCGTCGCCCAGCACCACCGGCTGCTCGGCGATCTCCTTGGCCATGAAATGCCGGTAGCCGGCCTTGTCGATCTGGGTCGCGCCCACGTCGATCTGCTGGATCTCGCGATTGGCGGGGCGGCCTTCGGCGTCGAAGATCTCGGCCCCCGCGCGGCGGATGATGGCGTGGTCGCCGTCTTCCAGATAGGTGATGCGGTCGGTGAAGGGCGCCAGCGCCACCGCGTCCGAGCCAAGGAACATCTCGCCCGTGCCATGGCCCACTGCCAGCGGGCTGCCCTTGCGGGCGGCGATCATCAGGTCGGGCTCGCCCTCGAACAGGAAGGCCAGCGCAAAGGCGCCGTGCAGGCGCGCCAGCGTGGCCCGCGCCGCCTCGACGGGCGCAAGGCCCTGGTCCATGTGCCAGGCGGTCAGCAGCGCCACGGTCTCGGTATCGGTCTGCGATTCCGGCTGCATCCCCAGCCGCGTGACCTCGTCGCGCAGCTCGCGGAAGTTCTCGATGATGCCGTTATGGACCACGGCGACCGGGCCGCGGCGATGGGGATGGGCGTTGGCCTCGGTCGCGGCGCCATGGGTGGCCCAGCGGGTATGGCCGATGCCGGCATGCCCGGTCAGCGGCTCATGCACCAGCCGGTCGGACAGGTTCACCAGCTTGCCTACGGCGCGGCGGCGGTCCAGCCGCCCCGAGGCGTCCACGGTCGCCACGCCGGCGCTGTCATAGCCGCGGTATTCCAGCCGTTTCAGCGCCTCGACCAGTTGGGGCGAAACCTCGTGATCGCCCAGGATTCCGATGATGCCGCACATGTCAGTTCCCCTTTTTCTGGCGCAAGGCCTGCATCAGCCGCGTGGCGAGGCCCGGCTTCACCACCTGCTTGGCGCGTCCCAGCGCCAGCGCGTCGTCCGGCACGTCCTGGGTGATGACCGAGCCCGAGCCGGTCATCGCCCGCGCCCCCACCCGGACCGGAGCCACCAGCATGGTGTCCGAGCCGATGAAGGCATGGGCGCCGATCTCGGTCCGGTGCTTGCTGACGCCGTCGTAATTGCAAGTCACGGTGCCGGCGCCGATATTCGTCGCCTCGCCGACATGGGCATCGCCCAGATAGGTCAGGTGGCCGACCTTGACGCCTTCGTCCAGCACCGAATTCTTGATCTCGACGAAATTGCCGACATGCACGTCGCCGCCCAGTTCCGCGCCGGGGCGCAGCCGGGCAAAGGGGCCGACCGTGGCGCCGGCGCTGACATGGCAGCCCTCCAGGTGGCAGAAGGGCAGGATCTCGGCGCCGCTTTCCACGGTCACGCCGGGGCCGAAGACCACGTTCTGCCCGATCACCGCGTCGCGGCCGATGCAGGTGTCCAGCGCGAACCAGACCGTCGCGGGGTCGCTCAGCGTCACGCCGTCCTCCAGCGCCTGGGCGCGGGCGCGGGCCTGGAAGGCGGCCTCGGCCTGCGCCAGTTCGGCGCGGGTGTTGATGCCCAGCGTCTCGGCTTCGTCGCAGGTCACGACCTCGACCCGGTGGCCGGCGGCGCGGGCCAGTCCGGGGATGTCGGTCAGGTAGTATTCGCCCGCCGCATTGCGGTTGCCGATCCGGGGCAGGAATTCGCGCAGCAAGGCCGCATCCGCCGCCAGCACGCCGGAATTGACCAGGCGGATCGCCCGCGTCGCCTCGTCGGCATCCTTGTATTCGACGATCCGCTCCAGCCCCTCGGGGCCGGTGACGAGGCGGCCGTAGCGGCCGGGGTCGGCAGCCTCGAAGCCCAGCACCACCACATCGGCGGGATGGGCGGCAAGGCTTGCCAGCGTTTCCTGCCCGATGAAGGGGGTGTCGCCGTAAAGCACGATCACCCGGCCCTCGAAGCCCTCCAGCGCCGGCAGGGCCTGGCTGACGGCATGGGCGGTGCCCAGCTGTTCCTGCTGCAGGGCGATCTGCGCCTCGGGGTCGAGCTTGGCCACGGCCTTGGCCACCGCCTCGGCGCCATGGCCGGCGACGACGACCACCGCCTCGGGTTCCAGCGTCCGGCCGGCGGCAAGCGCATGGGCGACCAGCGGCAGGCCGCCCAGCCGGTGCAGCACCTTGGGCAGGTCCGACTGCATGCGGCTGCCCTGTCCGGCGGCCAGCACGATCAGCGCGACGGGTTTCTCGGTCATCTCTGCCCTCTTGCCTGTTCCTTATCCTTGCCGGGCGTTCTACCTAGAGGGCGGCAGCCGGGAAAGACCCCGGCAGATCAAACATCTTGACGGAAGGTTACAGCATGGCGGGAACGGTGGTCTTCGATCTGGACGGCACGCTGGCCGATACCTCGGGCGACCTGATCGCGGCGGCCAATGCCTGCTTTGCGGCGCGCGGCCTGGGCGCGCTGCTGGACCCGGTCGAGGATGCGCTGATCGCCTTCCACGGCGGCCGGGCTATGCTGCGCGCCGGCTATGGCCGCCTGCCCGGCGACAGGCTGCTGCCGCCCGGCGCCGAGGACGAGGATTATCCGCGCCTGCTGGCCCATTACGGCGAGGCGATCGCCATCCATACCCGACTTTACCCCGGCGCCGAGGCGGCGCTGGACCGGCTGGCCGCGGCCGGCCACCGGCTTGCGGTCTGCACCAACAAGCCCGAGGCCCTGGCCGAGACATTGCTGCGCGAACTGGGCATCCGCGACCGCTTTGCCGCGATGATCGGCGCCGACACGCTGCCGGTGCGCAAGCCCGACCCGCGACCCTATGCCGCAGCGGTCGAGGCCGCGGGCGGCATGGTGGCGCAATCCTTCCTGGTCGGCGACACCGAGACCGACCGCAGGACCGCCGCCGCCGCCGGCGTGCGGGTGGCCCTGGTCGCCTTCGGCCCCGAGGGCGAGGCGCTGCGCCGGCTGGCGCCCGAGGCGATGCTGGCGCATTTCGACGACCTGCCGGGGCTGGCCGCCGATTGGCTGGGCTGAGCCGGGATCGAAGGGGGCTGCAAAGACCCCCCGGTCCAGGGCTCTATTCCGCCTCGTCGGCGGATTTGGCGTTGAGTTGGCCGTAGTTCTGCGCGCCGATCTCTTCGTAGAGGCCCAGCTGGGTTTCGAGGAAGTCGATATGCCCCTCTTCGTCGGTCAGCAGCGAATCGAACAGGTTCTTGCTGACGTAATCCCCGACCTTGTCGCAATATTCCCGCGCCTCGATGTAAAGCGTGCGGGCGTCGTATTCGGCCGCCAGGTCGGATTCCAGCGTTTCCTTGAGGTTCTGGCCGATCCGCAGGGGATCCAGCTTTTGCAGGTTCGGATGGCCTTCCAGGAAGATGATTCGCTGGATCAGGCGGTCCGCATGATGCATTTCCTCGATGGATTCGCCGCGGGACTTGTCGGCGATCTTGCCGTAACCCCAGTCCTCTTGCAGGCGATAATGCAACCAGTACTGGCTGACCGCGGTGAGTTCAGACCGTAGCGCTGCGTTGAGATACTCGATGACCTTTGCGTCGCCCTTCATGGCTTACCCCTGTGCGGTTGGCTTTCAGCCCCCGCAGGATCGGGGGCACAGCCAGATTATCGCATCCGCGCATGGTGTCCAGAAACAATGGCATACAGCCCCCGCAATCGGCCCGCTTGCCGAGTGCGTGGTAGATCTTGCCAGGGGTGATGATCGTCTCGGGGTCGGCGGCACGCATCCAGTCAATCGCGGCCTTGATGTCGTGGTCGGAAATCTGGGTGCAGTGGCAGACGATCATTTACTCACCTCGGTTGGCCAAAACTTACTCATTCCCTCGGATAAGTAAAGCCCGAGTTTTTCACTTTGTGATGACCGCCTGCCTTGACGCCCCTCGGCGGCCCGGACAGAACCTAAGCCCATGAAGCTGGACGATTTCGACTTTCACCTGCCCGAAGGGCTGATCGCGACCCGCCCGGCGCGGCCGCGCACCGCCGCGCGGCTGCTGCTGGCCCAGGGCGATTCGATTCGCGACCTGCACGTGCGCGACCTTGCCGACCTGCTGGGGCCGGGCGACCTGCTGGTGCTGAACGACACCAAGGTCATCCCGGCGCGGCTGACCGGCACCCGCGCGCGCCCGACCCCGCAGGGCGAGGCGGTGGCGAAGGTCGAGGTCACGCTGCTGGAGCCCGCGGCCGATGGCTGGAAGGCGCTGGCCAAGCCACTGCGCAAGCTGAAGCCCGGCGAGGTGATCCGCTTTGGCGAGGCGCTGTCGGCCGAGGTGGCCGGGATTTCCGAAGGCGAGCTGACCCTGCGCTTCGACGCGACGGGCGCGGCGTTCGACGCCGCGCTGGCCCAGGTCGGCGCCATGCCGCTGCCGCCCTATATCGCCGCGCTGCGCGCCCCGGACGATGCCGACCGTCAGGATTACCAGACCGTCTGGGCGCGGCGCTCGGGCGCCGTTGCCGCGCCGACCGCCAGCCTGCATTTCGACGACGCCCTGCTTGGTCAGCTGGCGGCGCGCGGCGTGCGCTTCGCCCATGTCACCCTGCATGTCGGCGCCGGCACCTTCCTGCCGGTCAAGGTCGAGGACGTGACGACGCACAAGATGCACGGCGAATGGGGCGAGGTCACGCCCGAGGCGGCGGCGGCGATCAACGCCACCCGCGCCCAGGGCGGGCGGGTGATCCCGGTCGGCACCACGGCGCTGCGGCTGATCGAAACGGCCGCCGACCAGGACGGAATCGTGCATCCGTTCCAGGGCGTTACCGAAATCTTCATCTATCCCGGCTATCGCTTTCGCGTGACGGATGCGCTGATGACCAATTTCCACTTGCCGAAATCGACGCTGCTGATGCTGGTCAGCGCCCTGATGGGCCAGGACCGCATCCGCGGCATCTATCATCACGCGGTGGAATCGGGCTATCGCTTCTTCAGCTATGGCGACGCCTCCCTGCTGATTCCGAAGGATCCGTGATGCTGACCGTCCTGCGCACCACCTGGCCGCTGCTTCTGGGCATCCTGCTCTTGATGGTCGGGAACGGGATGCAGGGCACGCTGCTGGGCATCCGCGGCAAGATCGAGGACATCTCGACCACCCAGATGTCGGTGGTGATGGCCGCCTATTTCGGCGGCTTCCTGCTGGGCTCGCGCGTGGTGCCCGAACTGATCCGCAAGGTCGGCCATGTCCGGGTCTTCGCCGCGCTCGGCTCGCTGATCTCGTCGGTGCTGATCCTCTATGCCGCGGCGCCGCACTGGATCGCCTGGGCGCTGATGCGGCTGCTGATCGGCTTCTGCTTCTCGGGGGTCTACATCACCGCGGAAAGCTGGCTGAACGCCGGCACCACCAACGAGAACCGCGGCCAGGCCATGTCGGCCTATATGATCATGCAGATGCTGGGCATCATCACGGCGCAGTTCCTGATGAACACGGCCGACCCGGCGGGCTACCTGCTGTTCGTGATCCCCTCGGTGCTGGTCAGCTTCTCCTTCCTGCCGATCCTGCTTTCGACCCAGCCCGCGCCGCAATTCTCGACGCTGAAGCGGATGAGCTTCGGCAGCCTGTTCCGCGCCTCGCCGCTGGGCTGCATCGGCATCTTCCTGATGGGCGGGGTGTTCTCGGCGCTGTTCGGCATGGCCTCGGTCTGGGGCTCGACCAAGGGGCTCTCGGTGCGCGAGATCTCGGCCTTCGTGGCGGCGATCTATGCCGGCGGGCTCTTGCTGCAATATCCGATCGGCTGGCTTTCGGACCATGGCGACCGGCGCTTCATCGTGCTGGGGCTGTCGGTGCTGGGCGCCGTGGTCAGCTTGGCCACGGTGACGCTGCAACCGGGGATCTGGGGCCTGCTGCTGGCCGCGGCGCTGATCGGCGGCGTGGCCAATCCGGTCTATTCGCTGCTTCTGGCCTATACCAACGACTTCCTGGACCAAAGCGACATGGCCGCCGCATCAGCGGGCCTGCTGTTCATCAACGGCGTCGGCGCCATGGCCGGGCCGCTCATCACCGGCTGGCTGATGTCTCTGCTAGGCCCGGACGGGTTCTGGGTCTATATCGGCCTGCTCCTGGCGATGCTGGCCTTCTATGCCGGCTGGCGCCGCACCCGCCGCCCGACCCCGGTCCTGGACCAGAGCTTCGCCGTCATCGCCCCCTCGGCCACCCCCGTCGCGGTCGAGGCGGCGCTGGAAACCGCCAGTTCCGACGACGGCGACAAACCCGCCTGAACGGCTTGCGACCCGCCCCCGGCTCTGCGACCATCGGTCAAAACGGAGGGCAAGGCCATGACCGACACCGCGACACCCGAGGAGATCAACCGCTTCTGGCTCGAGGAGGTCGGCGAGAAGGGCTGGTATGAGCGCTCGGACGCGCTGGACGAAACCGTCCGCCGGCGCTTCCGGCCGGCCTGGGAACGCGCCGCCGACCTGGTGCCCGGCTGGGCCGCCACGCCCGAGGGGATGCTGGCCGGGCTGATCCTGACCGACCAGTTCCCCCGCAACATGTTCCGCGAGGACGCCCGCGCCTTCGCCACCGATCCCTTGGCCCGCAACCTGGCCCGCGAGGCGGTCGACAGCGGCCTGCACCTGCGCATCGAACCGCCCGCCCGGCAATTCGTCTACCTGCCCTTCGAACATTCCGAGGATCCGGCCGACCAGGAACGCGCGGTGGCCCTGTTCGCCGAGTTCATGCCGGGCGAGAACCTGCGCCATGCCGAGCTGCACCGCGACACCATCGCGAAATTCGGCCGCTTCCCCTGGCGCAACGCGGCGCTGAACCGCGTGCCCACCCCGGCGGAAATCCGCGTCATGGAGGCCGGCGGCTATGGCGCGCTGGTCGCGGGCAAGCTGTCGCTTGCTGACGTCTGAAAATTGGTTTAACGCTGAACTATCTTTTCTGAGAGGGGGATTCCCATGGCGCAAAGCTTCGACATGGTGGTGATCGGTTCCGGCCCTGGCGGCTATGTCTGCGCCATCCGCGGCGCGCAGCTGGGCCTCAAGGTGGCCTGTATCGAGCGCGAGCATCTGGGCGGCATCTGCCTGAACTGGGGCTGCATCCCGACCAAGGCGCTGTTGCGCTCGGCCGAGGTCTTTCACCTCATGCACCGCGCCAAGGAATTCGGCCTTTCCGCCGACAAGATCGGCTATGACCTCAGTGCCGTGGTGCAGCGTTCGCGCGGCGTGGCCAAGCAGCTCGCCGGCGGCGTCGGCCACTTGCTGAAAAAGAACAAGGTCACCGTCATCATGGGCGAGGCCAGCCTGACCGCCCCCGGCAAGATCAGCGTCAAGACCGACAAGGGCGCCGAGGAAGTGACCGCGAAATCCATCGTGCTGGCCACCGGCGCCCGCGCCCGCGAACTGCCGGGGCTGGAACCCGACGGCGACCTGGTCTGGAACTACAAGCACGCCCTGCAGCCGCCGCGGATGCCGAAAAAGCTGCTGGTGATCGGCTCGGGCGCCATCGGCATCGAATTCGCCAGCTTCTTCAACACGCTGGGCGCCGACACTACCGTGGTCGAGGTCATGGACCGCGTGCTGCCGGTCGAGGATGCGGAAATCTCGGCCCTGGCGAAGAAGCAGTTCGTCAAGCAAGGCATGAAGATCCTGGAAAAGGCGGCGGTCAAGAAGCTCGACCGCGCAAAGGGCAAGGTCACCGCCCATATCGAGACCGGCGGCAAGACCGAGACGCATGAATTCGACGCGGTGATCTCGGCGGTCGGCATCGTCGGCAACGTGGAAAACCTCGGCCTTGAAAAACTGGGCGCCAAGATCGACCGCACCCATGTCGTCACCGACGAATATTGCCGCACCGGCGTGGACGGGCTCTATGCCATCGGCGACGTCGCCGGCGCCCCCTGGCTCGCCCACAAGGCCAGCCATGAGGGCGTCATGGTCGCGGAACTGATCGCCGGCGGGCACCCGCATCCGATCAAGCCGAACTCGATCCCCGGCTGCACCTATTGCAACCCGCAGGTGGCCTCGGTCGGCCTGACCGAGGAAAAGGCCAAGGCCGCGGGCCATGAGGTCAAGGTCGGCCGCTTCCCCTTCATCGGCAATGGCAAGGCCATCGCTCTGGGCGAGCCTGAGGGCCTGATCAAGACCGTCTTCGACGCCAAGACCGGCGAGTTGCTGGGCGCCCACATGGTCGGCGCGGAAGTGACCGAGCTGATCCAGGGCTATGTCGTCGGCCGCACGCTGGAGACCACCGAGGCCGAGCTGATGGAGACGGTCTTCCCGCACCCGACGCTGTCCGAGATGCTGCACGAGGCCACGCTCTCGGCCTATGGCCGCGCCATCCACTTCTGAAACGACAAGGGGGCCTCACGGCCCCCTGCTTCTTTCGTGCCCAAATATCCCACGGGGGTCCGGGGGTGTGAAACCCCCGGCGCGACGATCACGCCGGCAGCGGCATCCGCGCCTCGATCATCCCGGCATACCAGCTTGACCCGGCCGGGATCGCATTGTCGTCGAAATCATAGGCCGGGTGATGCACCATCGCCGTGTCGCCGTTGCCGACGAAGATATAGGCGCCGGGGCGTTCGTTCAGCATGTAGCTGAAATCCTCGCCGGCCATCAGCGGCTCCATCTCCATGTCCACCGCGCCCGCCACCTGCCGTGCGACCTCGGCCGCGAAACCCGTCGCTTCGGGATGGTTCATCGTCACCGGATAGCCGCGCTCATAGGTGACCTCGGCCATGGCGCCGAAGGCGGCGGCGGTATGGGTGGCGACGCGCCTGATGCCCTCTTCCAGCTGGTCGCGCACCTCGGGGGCCAGGCTGCGGGCGGTCCCCTTCAGCTTCACCATCTGCGGGATGACGTTATGCGCGGTCGAATCGCTCTGCACCACGCAGACCGAGACGACGCCGCTTTTCAGCGGATCGACATTGCGCGCGACGACGGATTGCAGCGAGACGATGACCTGCGCTGCGACCAGCATGGTGTCGACCGCCTCATGCGGCTTGGCGGCATGGCCGCCCTTGCCGGTGATGACGATGTCGAACTGGTCGGCGGCCGCCATCATCGCGCCCTCGCGGATGGCGAAGCTGCCCACCGGATAGCTGGGCATGTTGTGCATGCCGTAGAACTCCTGGATGCCCCAGCGTTCGACCAGCCCGTCCCGGACCATGGCGAGGCCGCCCGCGCCCCCCTCTTCGGCGGGCTGGAAGATCACCACGGCGGTGCCGTCGAAATTGCGCGTCTCGGCCAGGTATTTCGCCGCGCCCAGCAGCATGGCGGTATGGCCGTCATGGCCGCAGGCATGCATGACCCCCGGCGTCTTCGAGGCGTATTCCGCCCCGGTCTGCTCGTTGATCGGCAGCGCGTCCATGTCGGCGCGCAGCCCGATCACCCGGCCGCTGGCATTGCTGCGGCCCCGGATGACGCCGACCACGCCGGTGCGGCCGACGCCCTCGGCGACCTCGTCCAGGCCGAAGCTGCGCAGCAGCTCGGCCACGCGGCCGGCGGTGCGGTGGACCTGGTAGTCGAGTTCGGGGTTCTGGTGAAAGTCGCGGCGCCAGGCGGTGATCTCGGGCAGCAATTCGGCAAAGCGGTTCTTGACGGGCATGGACGATCTCCTTCGGCCCGCAGGTTACGCCTTTCGCCAAGCGCCGCAAGGCCGTGCGGGCGCCCGCGCCCCGCGCGCGCCGGGGAGGAAACGAAAAAACCCCGGCACCTGCCGGGGTTTTCGCCATGACGGCCATATCCGGGGGTGACGGCCGGAGAGCCGGCCGCCCCGTTCAGAACTTCGCCCGCAGCGTCAGCTCGGCGCTGCGTTCGTCGCCATAGACCACGGTGTCGTAGAAGCCGGTCGTGGCATAGTATTTCTCGTTGAGGATGTTGTTCACGCTGAGCGTCAGCTCGGTCTTGTCCGTCACCTGGTAAGAGGCGTTCAGGTCGAAGACGGCATAGGAACCCTGATGCACGTTGACGTTGACATCCGTGTCGAAATCCATGCTGTCGGTGCCGCTTTGCCAGCGCATCGCCCCGCCCACCGTCAGCTTGTCGTCGAACATGCCCGCCAGCCGATAGTCGGTCGCCAGCTTCAGCGTATGCTTGGGCTGGTCGGCGGCGAAGCGGTTGCCGTCCTTGTCCTTCGAGGTGCGGAAGGTATAGCCGGCCGAGACGTTCCAGCGGTCGTTGATCGCCCCCGCCGCCTCAAGCTCGAAGCCGCGGGTGGTGGTGCCGTCGATGCTTTCGTAGATGTCGCGCAACCGGGTCTCGTCATAGCCCGCCCAGTTCGCCACGTCCTTCTGGTCGGTCTTGAAGATCGCCGCCGAGGCATACATCGCCCCGCCCATCAGGTCGGCCTTGACGCCCAGTTCGTAGTTCCAGCCATAGGTCGGGTCGAGGTAGTCGCCGTTGATGTCCTGGGCGATCTGCGGCTTGTAGATGCTGGTGACGCTGCCGTAGGCGGTATAGGTCGGGTTCAGGTCGTAGGTGAAGCCGAGATAGGGCGTGATCTCGCCGCTATAGCTGTATTCATGTGTCGGGCTGCCCAGCGAGCCCTCGGTGCCCTTCCACCAGTTGGCGCGGGCGCCGGCGATGATCGAGAACGGCTCGGCGACCTGGATCTTGGTGGTGGCATAGAGCCCGTATTGGCGCTGCTTGCTGGTCCAGCTGCTGGTCACCTCGTCCGAGAAGCCGGGGCGGGGATTGCTTCCGTCCCAGTCGAAGACATTGCCGACCGGCGCCAGCGTGTCCAGATCGACCGCGTGGCCATAGTAGTTGCTCTTGAAATCCGAAGCCATGGCGCCGACGACGAACTGGTGGTCGCGACCGAAGGCCTGGAAGTCGCCGTTCAGCACCGCGTTCAGCGACGACACCTTGGTAGTGCCATTGTATTTCGCCGCCCAGGGGCTGAGGCCAAGGCCGGTTTCCCGGTCGGGCGCGCCGGTGATCCAGGCCAGCTCCATATCCGCTTCGCTGCGGATATGGGTGGCGACCACACGCGCGGTCCAGCCGTTCTGGAATTCGTGCTCGAGCGAGGCGAAGGCCTCGGTCCGCTCGGTATCGACATAGGTCCAGTCCGCGCCCAGGGTCGATCCCCAGTCCCAGTCGATCAGCCCGCCATCGGCATAATAGGGCGGCAGGCCGCCCCAGGTCACGTTGTCGGCCTTGGACTTCTGATAGGTAAGGCCGGTGCTCAGCAGCGTGCTTTCGCCCAGGTCCACGTCCAGCGCGCCGAACAGGACATATTTGTCCTTGTGATAGCCGTCCAGCATGCCGTCGCGGCTGTCCACGACGCTGACCAGCCGGCCGCGCACGCTGCCGGTTTCGTTCAGCGGCCCCGACACGTCGGATTCGGCGCGCGCGCCCTTGGGATAGGCCAGCGAGACGGCGGCCTGGTTCTGGAACTCCTCGGTCGGGCGCTTGCGGATGAAGTTGATCGAGGCGCCCGGCTCGCCCGCGCCCTGCATCAGCCCGGTGGCGCCGCGCACGATTTCGACATGGTCGTAAAGCGCCATGTCGGTGTTGTTGTCGCCAAAGGTCCAGGCGCCGTTGCGTGGCGCCGGCACGCCGTCATATTGGTAGGCGTCGATGTAGAAGCCGCGCGAATAGTAGTTGATGCGGTCGCTTTCGAACGCCTGCACGGTGATGCCGGTCGCCGCGTCCATCGTCTCGGCGACGGTGGTGATGTTGCGGTCCTTCATCTGCGTGTCGGTGATGACGCTGGTGGATTGCGGCGTCTCCTTCTGGCTCAGCACAAGGCCGGTGGCCGAGCGCATCCATTCCGTGGTCCAGCTTTCGGTGCCCTCGGTCTGGGTGCCGGGGGCGGCGGTGATCGTCACCTCGTCCAGGGTGACGGTGCCGGCGGTGCCTTCCTCGGTCTCCTGCGCCATGGCCGGGCAGACCAGAAGCGCCAGGATGCCGGCGGAAAGCGCCGTCGTCAGCCGCGCATGCGCGGCGAAGGGGATCAGGGGTCGATGTGTCATGGCAAGCCATCCGATAGGGTTCGGGTGCTGACTGGCGCATGGCTGGCTGATATTGCCTGCTATTCCCGCCGCGAGGGCCGGCGATCAAGCAGAGTCGGCGGCCGGCAAGGGCTTGTGCCGGCTTGTGACAATCCCGCAACAGGGCGTTCAACCAGACGTTGCCGGCCCGGCCGGCACCAGATGGCTCCATCTCGCGATGGACCGGGGGCGGCGGCAGGTGCCCGACGGGATGGATCGGCGAGGGGATGGGCCGCGATCAGCCGCCGGCTATGGGGGTGCTGCGGGTTCTTGAAGACCTGCCGGCGGCTGCCGGTCTTGACGAAGCGGCCCAGATGCGCGGTGGACCCTGTCGGCGACGGGTTGCGCGAGGTTATGGGCCCGCGGATCCGGGGGCGTTCAACGGCGCGGTCGCAGGAGTATTTGGGGAACAGAGAAGCACCCGCCTGGCGCCTGGGAACGGGTATTTGGGAAACGGTGGAAGCCGTCAGAACGCGCGCGCGAGCGTCGGCAGTTCCGAGCGCGGCAGGATCAGCAGCATCGGGCCCTCGCATTCCAGCGTGACCGGGCCCGTGGCCTCGTTCGAGGTGCCGCTGAGGCCGGTGGGGGCGAAGGCGAGCCCGTCGAGGGGCCATTTGAGCCCGGAGGAGCGGCCGCTGGCCGGGGCCATCGCGAAGAGCGAGACCCGCGTGCCGGGCGCGAGGTCCAGCGCGAGGCGCGGGGGCGCGAGCGTGATCACGTCCTCGCCGGCGACCAGCAGGCAGGGCGGGCCGATGCGGCGGGCGATGACGCCGAGGGCCGACAGGAAATGGTCGTGGCGCGCGCCGGAGAAGCCGAGCGCGACGACGAAGGGCGCGTCGAGGTTGGACAGGCATTTCTCGAAATCGGTGCTGTCCTGTTCGGCGATGGGGTGCTGGTTCGCCAGGGGGATCTCGGACCGGGCGCGGGCCGAGATGCTGTCGAAATCGCCCCAGACCGCCGCCGGCATCAGCCCGTGACTGAGCGCGGTATCGGCGCCGCTGTCGGCGGCGGCCACCACCGGCGCGAGCCGCAGCGCCAGGTCGAGGTCGGCGCGGCCGACCGGCGCCCCGCCGATCAGCGTGACCGGGCGGGCGCTGCTGAGCCTCATTCGCCCTTGCCGATGCCGGTGAAGACCTTGCGGAAGGGCAGGGCCCAGAGGATGCCCAGGGCGACATAGACCGCAAGCTCGACCAGGATCGGCTGGCGGCCCCAGGTCCGGTCCATCCAGTTCACCAGGCTGACCGCCACCACGATATAGAGCGGCAGCCCGACCAGCAGGATCACCAGCGACCAGCGTTTGCGCGTCTTGAGGTCCATGTCCTGTCCGGGTCAGTCCGCGAAGGGGTCGGTCACGAGGATGGTATCGTCGCGCTCGGGCGAGGTCGAGAGCAGCGCGACGGGGCACTGGATCAGCTCTTCGATGCGGCGGACGTATTTGATCGCATTGGCGGGCAGGTCGGCCCAGCTGCGCGCGCCCTGGGTCGATTCCTGCCAGCCCTCCATCTCCTCGTAGACGGGGGTCGCCCTGGCCTGCAGCGAGGCGGCGGTGGGCAGGTGGTCGTAATGCTGGCCGTCCACCTGATAGCCGGTGCAGATCTTGAGCGTCTGGAACCCGTCCAGCACGTCGAGCTTGGTCAGCGCGATGCCGTCCACGCCGGAAATGGCGCAGGTCTGGCGCACCAGCACCGCGTCGAACCAGCCGCAGCGGCGCTTGCGCCCGGTGACGGTGCCGAATTCATGGCCACGCTCGCCCAGGCGCTGGCCGTCGGCATCGTCGAGCTCGGTCGGGAACGGGCCTTCGCCGACGCGGGTGGTATAGGCCTTGACGATGCCCAGCACGAAGCCAATCGCCGAGGGGCCGAGCCCGGTGCCGCTGGCCGCCATGCCCGACATGGTGGTCGAGCTGGTCACATAGGGGTAGGTGCCGAAGTCGATGTCCAGAAGGCTGCCCTGCGCGCCCTCGAACAGGATGCGCTTGCCGGCCTTGCGGTAGTCGTTCATCACCTTCCACACCGGCTGGGCGTATTGCAGCAGCTTCGGCGCGATCTCCAGCAGCCTTGCGCGCAGTTCCGCCCGGTCGATGGGCGCGGCGTCCAGGCCCTGGCGCAGCGCGTCGTGATGGGCCAGCAGGCGGTCGAGGCGCGAATCCAGCGTCTCTTCGTCGCCCAGGTCGGCGACGCGGATGGTGCGGCGGCCGACCTTGTCCTCATAGGCGGGGCCGATGCCGCGGCCGGTGGTGCCGATCTTGCTGGCGCCCGCGGCCTCTTCGCGCAGCTTGTCGAGATCCTGGTGCAGCGGCAGGATCAGCGGCGTATTCTCGGCGATCATCAGGTTGGCGGGCGAGATCTCGACCCCCTGCGCGGCGAGCTTGTCGATTTCCGAAAACAGCGCCCAGGGGTCCAGCACCACGCCATTGCCGATGACCGCCATCTTGCCCTTGCGCACGATGCCCGAGGGCAGGAGCGACAGCTTGAAGACCTGGTTGCCGATGACCAGCGTGTGGCCGGCGTTGTGGCCGCCCTGGAAGCGCGCGATCACATCGGCGCGTTCCGACAGCCAGTCGACGATCTTGCCCTTGCCTTCGTCGCCCCATTGCGCGCCGACGACCACCACATTGGCCATTGTGCTTACCCCTTGCGGTCATGAATGCCGCGAACCGTATAATGGCCGAAGCCCTTGGGGGAAAGCGCATTCCGTTCGGCCGACGGATTCCGCCGGGCTGCGGTGGGCCGGGCGCAAGCCTTGCGCCGGGCGGCGCCGGCCATGCCGGGCCGACCGCCTTTGCGTCGCGCGGCCGGCCACGCTCATGCTGCAATGCAGCGTTGCAAAAGATGCCATGGCGGGCTGGGCGAAACCGCCCTAGATTGGACGGCAGGGGAGGAAACCATTCGCCAATACCGAAAGGGTTTCCCATGGCTATCATTGCAAGCAATCGCCCTCGGATCAGTCTCGCGGCGCTGTATTCCGGCTTTCGCGACTGGCTGGCGCGCGGGACCGAGGCCTATATCCGCCAGCAGTCGCGCCGCGCCGAGATCGAGGTTCTGAAGGCGAAATCCGACGCCGAACTGGCCAAGATGGGCCTGACCCGCGACCGGATCGTGCAATACGTCTTCAGCGACCGCATCTGGTTCTGACCGGCGCGGGCGCGACGAGGCGCCCGGCGGATTGATCCCTCCGATTCGCCCTGCTGGCGGAATTACCCCTCGCGCCAGCAGGGTTGCAGGTCGCCCGGCCGTGGGCTTGCCGCATGGACGCCGCGCGCGATGGCGCGGGTCAGCGTGCAGGCGGCGGCATGGCCCAGCAGGAACGGCGACAGCGCCGGATCGGGCAGGGGCCTGGCCCCCGTCGAGACGGCAAAGACCAGGTCGCCGTCGAAGGGCGTGTGGCTGGGCACGATGGCGCGGGCCATGCCGTCCTGCGCCGCCGTCGCCAGCCGCGTCAGCCCGGCCTTGTCGAGCGCCGCATCGGTGGCGACGATGGCGATGGTCGTGGCCTCGCCCAGCCGTTTCGCCGGGCTTGGCTCATGGCCGGCCGGGTAGGGGCCGGCTAGGCCCAGCCCGCCGAATTCGTCCCCCAGCTCCCAGGGCGCGGCCCAGAACTGCCGGGACTCGCCCGGCGTCACCGATCCCAGCGCGTTCACCACCACCAGCGCGCCGACGGTGATGCCGCCCTCCAGCACCGCCGAGGCCGAGCCGAGCCCGCCCTTCCAGCGATGCGTCATCGCGCCGGTGCCCGCGCCCTCGCTGCCCAGGGCGAAATCGGCCCCGGCGGCCTCCAGCGCCGCACGGCCCAGTCCGGGATAGGGGTTGGCGCCCCAATCCTTGTCGCCGCCGTTCAGCAGGTCGAAGACGATGGCGCCGGGCACGATGGGCACCCGCACCGGCCCGATCTCGAAGCCGCGGCCCATGGCGCGCAACCCGTCCGAGACGCCGTCGCAGGCGGCCAGGCCAAAGGCCGAGCCGCCTGACAGCACCAGCGCGTCCACCCCCTGCACCAGCTTGTCGGGGGCCAGCAGCTCGGTCTCGCGCGTGCCGGGGGCGCCGCCCATGACGTTGAAGCCGCAGGCGAAGGGCGCCTCGCCAAGCAGCACCGTCGCACCCGAGCGCAGGGCGTCGTCGCGGGCATTGCCGACCCGCAGGCCGGCGACATCGGTGATCAGGTTTCGCGGTCCGGGTCGCATCGGGGTCTCCTGCGAGGGGGATCGACCTGCAATCTGCACGACGCGCGCCCCCGGCCGCAACCCGCGCCCGCATTCCGGCGTTGCACGGTCGGACCGCCGCGCCTACCTAATGCGGCAGGACATGCGAAAGGACTGCACCATGAGCGCCCCCATCCACAGGATCTTCGGTCGGCCGCTGGATGCCGAAATGCCGAAAGGCTATGATCAGGCGATCTTCGGCATGGGCTGTTACTGGGGCGTCGAGCGGCTGTTCTGGCAGCAGGAGGGTATCTGGCTGACCGAGGTCGGCTTTGCCGGCGGCACGGCCGAGAACCCGAGCTACAAGCAGGTCTGCGCCGGCGGCACCCGCCATGCCGAGGTGGTGCGCGTGGTCTATGACAGCTCGCGCGTCAGCTATGAGCGGCTGTTGCAGATCTTCTGGGAAAACCACGACCCGACCCAGGGCAACCGCCAGGGCAACGACGTGGGTTCGCAATACCGCTCGCTCATCATGGTGTTCAACGACAGCCAGAAGGCGGCGGCGGAACTGTCCAAGGCCGATTACGGCAATCGGCTGGCGGTGCAGGGCTATCCCGACATCACCACGCAGATCATCCCTGCCGGTCCCTTCTGGCGGGCCGAGGACGACCACCAGCAATATCTGGACCGTTATCCGAATGGCTATTGCGGCTTGCGCGGCACGGGTGTCAAAGCCCCGCTGACCGATACAGCCGAGGGATATTGAATGGCGACCTGGACCGCGCTGACCCATACCAAAGGCCGCGAGGCGGCCGAGGCGCTTGCCGAGGCGGGCGAGGATCTGACCCCCGAGCCCGTCGGCAGCGGCGTCTTCGAGATCGAGGACGGCTCGGACCGCTGGGAGGTGGGGCTTTACTTCACCGAGGCCCCGGACGAGGTGGGGCTGGCGTTGCTGGCCGCCGCCTGGGACGCGCCGCCCTTCGCGGTCTCGGAACTGCCCGAGGTGGACTGGGTCGCCCATGTCCGGCGCGAACTCACGCCGGTCGAGGCCGGGCGCTTCTTCGTCCATGGCGGCCATGATGCCGACAAGGTGCCCGAGGGCGCCGAGGCGCTGCTAATCGAGGCGGCCATGGCCTTTGGCACCGGCCATCACGCCACGACCAAGGGCTGCCTGCTGGCGCTGGACCGCATGATCGCCGAGGGCGCCGCGCCGCGGCGCATCGTCGATGTCGGCTGCGGCACGGCGGTCCTGGCCATGGCGGCGGCGCGGGCGTTCCCGGTGATCGTGCTGGCCGGCGACATCGACCCGCAGGCGGTGGACGTGGCCCGCGCCAATGTCATCGCCAACGGGCTGGACGGGCGCGTCGAATGCGTCGAGGCGGTGGGCTTCGACCATCCGCTGATCGAGAATGCGGCGCCTTTCGACCTGGTCTTTGCCAATATCCTGAAGCAGCCGCTGATCGACCTGGTGCCGGACATGGCGCGCCATGTCGCGCCGGGCGGCAGGGCGATCCTGTCGGGCATCCTTGCCACCCAGGCGGATGAGGTGATCGCGGCCTATGCGGCGGGCGGGTTGGCGCTGGAGCGGCGCGACGACCTGGGCGAATGGTCCACCCTGGTCGTCCGGCGCGGCTGATCGCCGCAAGCGCCCCGCCGAAAATACTGAAGGCGGCCTTGCGGGGCCGCCTGTTCGTCTTGCCCATCCGGGCCGGGAAAGGGCCTGCGGGCTTGCCGCAGCCGTTTTCGCGTCTTCAACCGCTGCTTAGCGGGCGCGCGCAATCCGTTCGATATCGCCGCGGCACAGACCGATATCGTCCAGCTCGCGATCCGAAAGACGGCTCAGCGCGTTCCGGGTCACCCGCGCATCGTTCCAGGCCGACAGCGTCGCCCAGATTTTCGAGCCAATACCGATAGAGCCCGCCCCGCCATGGATGCGGTTCGTGTCAATCGCCGACATAGTTTTTCACCTTGAGATCATTGCCCGCTCATCGGGCGCTTCGTTGATGCATCAGCATATAGGCCGGGCAGTTTGCGAAAACCACGGACAAACCGGCATCTCTGCCATGCAGCTTGTGCATAAGAGACCGGAATTCCTGACTTTTTGCGGCAAGGCCCCGGAAATCATGCTGCGGTGCAATATTCTCCCGCGCCGAGCCGGTTTCCAGCGGGAAGATTGCGCGTTTCAGACCGGATCGTTCAGCGCCAGTCGCCCAGGGCCGACTGCCAAAGCGCCAGTGACGCGACGGCAGCCGTATCGGCGCGCAGGATTCGCGGCCCCAGGGCGACGGGCGTGACGCAATCCATCGCCGAAAGCCGCCTGCGCTCCGATTCGGACCAGCCGCCCTCGGGGCCGATGAGAATCGCCCAGGGGCCGCGCGGCAGGCCGGACAGCACCTGCGCCGGCCCTGCCAGCGCCTCGTCCGCCCACAGGATGCGCCGCCCGGCGTCCCAGCCGTCCAGCAGCCGCGACAGCGGCACCAGGTCGCAGACCTCGGGGACATAGGTGCCGCCGCATTGCTCGGCCGCCTCGACGGCATGGGCTTGCAGGCGGTCCTGGCGGATGCGTTCCGAATTGGTGTGGTCGGTCTGCACCGGCAGGATGCGGGCGGCGCCCATCTCGGCCGCCTTTTCCACGATGAAATCGGTGCGCACCTTCTTGATCGGGGCAAAGACCAGCCACAGGTCGGGCGGGTTCAGCTGCGGCGCGGTCCGGCGCAGCGCCTCCAGCGCGCCGCCGCGCTTGGCGATGCGTTCGATCCGCGCCAGCCATTCGCCGTCGCGGCCGTTGAAGACCAGGATCTCATCCCCCGCGGCCTGCCGCATGACCGAGGAAAGGTAATGCGCCTGGTCGGGATTCAGCTCGACGCCTTGTCCCTCGGCCAGCGGGTGATCTATGAACAGTCTGATTTTCGCCATGATGGGGCGCAGCCTAATGCAGACCGACCGTCAGACGCCAGAGGGGCAGACGCCAGAGGGCCCAAGCACCGTCGCCGACGCGCCGCCCGACAATTGGGTGGACCGCCATGCGCCGCTGGACTGGAGGCCGTGGCTGCGCCTGTCGCGCGCCGACCGGCCGATCGGCACCTGGCTTTTGCTGCTGCCCTGCTGGTGGGGCATCGGGCTGGCGATGATCGCCGACGGGCCGGAATGGCGCGACCTGTGGATCGCCGTGGCCTGCGGCGTGGGCGCGGTGCTGATGCGCGGCGCCGGCTGCACCTGGAACGACATCACCGACCGCGACATCGACGACAAGGTGGCGCGCACGCGCTCGCGCCCGATCCCCTCGGTGCAGGTGACGGTCCGCGGGGCGCTGGTCTGGCTGGTGGCGCAGTCGCTGGCCGGCCTTGCCATCCTGCTGACGCTGGGGGGTGCGGCCATCGCGCTGGGCGTGGCCTCGCTGGCGCTGGTGGCGGTCTATCCCTTTGCCAAGCGCTTCACCTGGTGGCCGCAGGTCTTCCTGGGCCTGGCCTTCAACTGGGGCGTGCTGCTGGCCTGGGCGGCGCATACCGGCAACCTGGCCCCGGCGCCGGTGCTGGCCTATCTGTCGGGCATCGCCTGGACGATCTTCTACGACACCATCTATGCCCACCAGGATGCCGAGGACGACGCGCTGATCGGCGTCAAGTCCACCGCCCGGCTGTTCGGCGCCGACACGCCGCGCTGGCTGGCGGGTTTCGGCACCGCCTCGGTGCTGCTTCTGGGGCTGGCGGTGATGGCGGCCGCGCCCCAGGGGCTGGGCCTGACCTTCGGCCTGCTGGGCGTGGTCGGTTTTGCCGCGCATCTGGCCTGGCAGCTGTGGCGCTTCGACATGACCGACAGCGCCGGCTGCCTGCGGCTGTTTCGCAGCAACCGCGACGCCGGGCTGGTGGTTGCGCTGTTTCTTGCCTTGGCGGGGCTGGTCTGATTGCGAAAACCCGGCGCAGGGTTTACATGCGGCGGGTCGGTAACAGTCCCAAGGTTCCCCGGATGGCTCATCCCCAGCGGCAAGCGCGTCGTGGCCCTGTTCTTGTCGCCAGCCTGATCGCCCTTGCGGCGGCCGCCGGCCTGTCGTTCCTGGGCGCCCGCGCGGCCGCGGATTTCATCCAGACCCGCTCGGCCCAGGATCTGCGCGCCGCCCTGGCCGATTACGAATGGGTAGAGGTCAGCACCGACGGCCTGCAGGTGCGGCTGGAGGGTCTCGCGCCCGACGAGGTGCAGCGTTTTCGCGCCCGCGCGCGCGCCGAAACCGTGGTCGATGCCGGCCGGGTGATCGACCGGATGCAGGTCGCCGCCGCCGCCGAACTGGCCACCCCCGCCTTCGAGATCGAGCTTTTGCGCAACGACCGGGGCGTTTCGATCATCGGCCTGGTCCCGGCGACGCTGGACCGCGCCGCGCTGGTCGAGCGGCTGAAGCGCCAGACCGGCGTAGCCCAGGTCTCGGACCTGATGGAAAGCGCCGACTACCCGGTTCCCGAGGCTTGGG
>JAANMW010000962.1_pt1 | contig 33027 bp, 30 predicted proteins | sample 7279671 | NCBI WGS metagenome assembly JAANMW01 (sample SAMN14094541, study PRJNA606508) | bioreactor metagenome | isolation source: A lab-scale SPAN reactor treating ammonium-rich wastewater day 247 | place: Ireland: Galway | collected 2017-09-19 | reverse complement strand
AAGACATTTTGAATTCAATAATAAACTATTCCCTCTCAGCTTGTGTTGTATAGTATGTCAGGATAAAGATATTTTAAGACCAATAATTTTTCACCTCATTCTTCGGATAAGGTTCGGGTCTCCTTCGGATCGTGTTCGGTAAAATGGGGGTTTTACCGAAGGTTTACCGAACACGACCCGAACAACATCCGAACAAAACCATTATTATGAATCAGCAATCCTTTTTTACTACCAGACCGTATTCGGACCGTAACAAGACCTCTTCGGGCAACAATCGGGAAAAGGAGCCCAACCGCTTCTAAAAGCTTGTTTTCGTCAATTTGCTGTGTAGGTTTGCACTGCATAACAATTAATTTTTATGCGATGGCAGAGATTAAAAAAGAAATCCTAAGTAGATTCAGCAGCAACACAGGCAACGCTTTAGCAACCCAATGGCGATGCAAGGACAATATCAGAAACAGCGGATTGCCGATTCCGTTCAAAAATGAAGGTGAGAAGAAGCCGTTACAGGCTGGAAATTTCTGCCCTGCGATTAACCATAAGGTAACTACGGGGTATATACGGGGTAACTACGGGGTATGTACGGGTGAAGTATGGAGGTAAAGAATTCTGGAGATGCAAAGTCCCTGTTTTAGCGGTTTTAGGGGAGCCAAGAAAAGATCCTGAATAACGGAGGGATTAAGAAGCGTGCAAAACCCCAATGTTTTTGGCTCATTCTCTCCCGATGAGAAAGAAGAGCCAAAGAGAAATATTGGAAAGCGGTATTATTTTACCACCTGTATATTGACTGCAGAAAAACCTTTTGGAGATCTTTCTTTTTCGAAAGAAACTTTGTTTCCTTTTTTTACGGCGTGTGCGCAATTGTTTTCATGGAAGAAAATATTGTCTTTGCTGCTGTTCTCAGTAATGAAACCGTAGCCTTTGTCGCTTAAAAACGTAACAATTCCTGTTTTTACCAACTCTTCAGCTTCAATAGGAGCTGCTCCGAGCTGAATATCCTCAGGGTTGATCTCCAGTTTCTCCTGATCATCAGGCCGAACTTCGGTGATCTGCCCGTTAGCGTCCACATACACCAGCATGTCTTCCAGGCTTTTTCCTTTGTTGTTGTTTTGTTTGCGCTCTTCTCTTTTCAGCGCTTTTTCTTTTTGTTTCTGAAGTTTTTTCTTGAAATTTTCTTTTTTTGAGAAAGAATCTGCCATATTTTAAAGTAGATTAAATTTTTGGGTGAATAAAGATTGAGAGGTACTTTCCTCGTGAATGACTGCCAAAGCTACTAAGGTGAAAGAAAAAAAGGAAATTCTAAACTTGCAGATTGTTCGGTTTCAGCCCGTCATTCCGGTGCAAAGGTACAACAATTAAAATGAACACATTGAAAGACCATCTTACTGATGCTAAACTTCCTCAGATCCATGCTGTTCCAATTCTTCAATAATACCCATTTTCACTGCGGTGTGTACCTCATCTTTCGCTTCTGCGTATGAGATTTCATATTTCCTAATCATATTTCTGAAACGTTGCGGAAAAGCAGAAAGCAGTTGATCATAATACACATCAAGACTTTTCTGATCGGGCATGGTATATTCCAACCTCAACTGAAAACGGCGAAGTAAAGCGGAATCAATGAAATCCAGATGATTGGTGGCTGCAACCATGATCACCTCTTCCGGAAGATAATCAATGAGCTGAATGAGCGTATTCACCAGCCTTCGCATTTCCCCTACATCTTTTTCATCAAAATCCCGGGCCACTCCAATATGGTCAAATTCATCCAGAAACAGCACCGCTTTGTCCCATTTTGCCTTATCAAAAATGGCATTCAGGTTTTTAGCGGTTTCTCCGATTCTTGAATTCACCAAAGTGCTGAGGCTTACGATGATCAGCTTTTTCTTCAACGCTGTGGCGATGGCTTTTGCCGTATAGGTTTTGCCACATCCTGAACTTCCGTGCAACAGAATTTTATTGCTGACCTGGAGATTGTATTTTCTGAGCTCAGACAGATGACGGTTCTCGCGAATCAACTGCAGCAATTGTTTTCTGTTAGAATCTGAAATCAAAACATCATCCAGAGATACCGGTTCGCGGGAAGTGATGGTGAGGCCTGCTGTGCTCATACTTGCATTCTTTTGTACAAAATTACGGTTTATAAAACAAGGGAATGAAAATTATATAACATTATGGTTTATAAATTACAAATTTAAAGGTGTGTTTTCAGCTAACTTTGAATACATTAAAAAACAAAGAAAATGTCTGAAAATATCCTGTCCCTCGAAGATTTAAAATTTCTGGAAAACCTACACCAAAAGTATGGTATTGATTTTCTGAGATTTGACGAAAACGGCATCAAAATTAATAATGAACATATTGTTTTTGATGATATTTCCAATGTCGATTATTATAATATGCTGACAGAAATTTCAAAAAAACTGAAATACAGGTTAAATTCTAATTTCCAGATGAATTTCTCCAGCGGTTTTAAGTTTGATGTGGAACGGTTGAGTTCTTTTCCTACTTTTAATGATTAAAGTACTCCCAAACTATTTTGCCTTTTCGTGTTCCCAGAATTTCTGCCAGCGTTTCAAAAGGCGCTTCTTTTATTCTCTTTACAGATTTCAATCTTTTGAAAAGCAATTCTATTGATTTTTCCCCTACTCCCGGAATTTCTTCCAGTTCTGTCTGGATGGTCGCATTTTTTCTGCGTGTCCGGTGATGCCTTACTCCGAAACGGTGTGCCTCGTCTCGAACCCGCTGAAGGATTTTAAGCGTTTCCGATTTTTTATCCAGATACAGCGGGATGGGATCTTCAGGAAAATAAATTTCTTCCAGTCTTTTTGCAATTCCGATCACCGTTACTTTTCCATAAATTCCAAGTAATTTCAAACTTTTCACTGCCGACGAAAGCTGGCCTTTTCCGCCATCAATCAAAATGAGTTGTGGCAAAGCTTCTCCTTCATCCACCATTCTGCGGTATCTTCTGTAAATCACTTCTTCCATCGTGGCAAAATCATTGGCTCCTTCTACGGTTTTGGGATGAAAAATGCGGTAATCGCTTTTGCTGGGTTTTCCGTCTCTGAACACTACACAGGCAGACACCGGATTGGTTCCCTGAATATTGGAATTGTCGAAACCTTCAATGTGGCGCGGTTCTTCCGGCATGCGCAACAGCTTTTGCATTTCTGCCATAATACGGTTGGTGTGGCGTTCCGGATCCACAATCTGCACCTGTTTCAGCTTTTCAATGCGGTATTCCTTGGCATTTCTTTCGGAAAGTTCCACAATGCGTTTTTTATCGCCCACTTTGGGCACCAGAAGTTTCACAGCGGGAATTTCGACTGAAATAGGAAAAGGAAGCAGAATTTCTTTGGAATGAGAACTGAATTTCTGACGGATTTCGATGATGGCTTCTTCCAGAATATCTTCATCGGTCTCTTCCAGCACTTTCTTTATTTCCGTCGTATAACTCTGGATTATATTTCCGTTTCTGATTTTAAAGAAGTTAACATACGCAGCGGTTTCATCGCTGGTCATTCCGAAAACATCTACATCGTCAATATTCGGATTTACCACCGTATGTTTGGCCTGATATTCTTCTAAAAGATCAATGCGTTCTTTCACCATCTGAGCATTTTCAAACTCCAAAAGCGAAGCATATCTCGTCATTTCTTCGGTGAGGTAATTTCTTGCCATCCGAAAATCTCCTTTCACAATCCCGCGGATGGCTTCAATTTTCTTATCATATTCCTCTTTGCTTTCCAGCTGTTCGCAAGGCCCTGCACAGTTTTTAATATGATACTCGAGACACACTCTGTATTTTCCTTCGGCAATCTTCTGTGGCGCAAGATTCAGGTTACAGGTCCGCAATTTATAAAGATGCTTTATGGTGTCCAGCAGCACTTTTGCAGGCCTTACTTTCGCATACGGCCCGTAATATTCAGATCCGTCTTTAATGAGCGTCCGAGTAAGAAAAATTCTGGGAAAATCTTCATTTTTAATACAAATCCAGGGATAGGTTTTGTCATCCTTCATCATCACATTGTAAAACGGCTGATGTTCTTTGATGAGATTATTTTCCAGTAGCAGCGCATCGTATTCACTGGGGACGATGGTGGTTTCCAGCCGGTGAATTTTCCCCACCATTATTCGGGTGCGGTATCCTGAAAGATTTTTATTGAAATAAGAAAGTACTCTTTTCTTTATATTTTTCGCCTTGCCCACATACAGCAACTGTCCGTTTTTATCGTAATAACGGTACACTCCGGGATCTGAAGGAAGGGTTTTCAACTGTAATTCTAAATCGCTCTTCACAAAGCAAAAATACGGAAAATAGAATTCTGAGAAATTGTGTAATTTTAGAGCAAATTTTTATATGATGATATACGGTGTCAACACCTTTACTTTCCACGATGTTCTGAAGATTGCCAAAAACCCTGAGATCGCAAAAATTGATTCACAGGCACGCGAACAAATCCTGAGATCGCAGGAAAATGTCCGGAAGATTGTTGCCTCGGACCGAACGGTGTATGGTATTAATACGGGATTCGGGCCACTTTGTGATGTGAAAATATCTGAAGAAGAAACGGCGCAGCTTCAGCACAATCTCATTATTTCTCATGCAGTAGGCGTAGGAAAACCGATAAACAAAGAACTGTCGAAGATCATGATGATCGCAAAAATCCATGCGCTGTCCAAAGGGTATTCCGGCGTTTCTCTGGAAGTTATTGAAAGAATGCAACTGATGCTACAGAAAGACATTATTCCCGTGATTCCTGAACAGGGTTCGGTAGGCGCTTCCGGCGATCTTGCTCCTCTTGCACATATGGTACTGCCGTTGGTCGGCCTTGGGAAAGTCTGGAAAAACGATCAGCCTCATGATACCGCTTCGGTTCTGCAGGAACATGGTTTGCTTCCTTTACAATTGGGCCCGAAAGAAGGGCTTGGACTCATCAACGGAACTCAGTTCATTTTAGCACATGCAATACAGGGACTTGAAAAAATGGAATACCTGCTGGATCTTGCCGATCTGGCTGCGGCGATGTCACTGGAAGCCTATCGTGGTTCGTCAAGCCCATTCAGGAAAGAACTTCATGAGATACGGCCTTTCGAAGGCAGCCGCAAATCTGCTTCGCGAATGCTGAAGTTTCTGAAAAACTCCGAGAATTTAAAATCTCACGAATTCTGCGACCGCGTTCAGGATCCTTATTCCTTCCGGTGCGTTCCGCAGGTGCACGGAGCCAGCAGAAATGCTTTCACCCATTTAAGAGCCCTGGCGGAAACCGAACTCAATTCCGTCACTGATAATCCGATTATTTTGAGTGAAGAGGAAAGTATTTCCGGAGGAAACTTCCACGGACAACTGATGGCGCTGCCATTAGATTATGCCACGCTGGCCGCCGCAGAATTAGGAAACATTTCAGACAGAAGAAGCTACCTGTTGTTGGAAGGAAAATTTGGATTGCCCAGACTTTTAACAGAAAGCTCCGGGCTGAATTCCGGATTTATGATTCCCCAATACACTTCCGCAGCGTTGGTAACAGAAAATAAAACCCTCTGTTTCCCTGCATCTGCAGACAGTATTCCGACCAGTTTGGGACAGGAAGACCACGTTTCTATGGGCAGTATTTCCGGAAGAAAATTCAATCAGGTTCTGGATAATCTGGTGAATATCTTCAGCGTGGAACTGATGTTTGCTGCGCAGGGCTTGGAATTCAGAAGGCCGGCCAAATGCTCAAAAATTGTAGAAGAGAACTATGCCATCATTCGCAGTAAAGTGGATAAATTGGAAGATGACCGACTGATTGGGGACGATATGCTCGCTATTGCCCAGTTGATTCGGGATCGGAAAATAGTTGTACATTAACCGGATAAAAACTGATCAAAAAAATCAATACAATTCTGTAACTTTTTAATCAATTTTACTACCAATATTTAAATAATTTAATTTTCATGAAAAAAAGACTCCTATCTGCTGCTGCAGTTGCTTTTGTAAGCATCTTTCTGAATGCACAGCAAATCAAATTTGAAGAGTATAAATTACCGAACGGGCTTCATGTCATTCTTCATCAGGACAATACCGCTCCTGTAGTGACTACCGGGGTAATGTATCACGTAGGCTCAAAAGACGAAGAACCGGGAAGATCCGGGTTTGCCCATTTCTTTGAACACCTTCTTTTTGAAGGCACCAAGAACATCCAACGCGGCGAATGGTTCAAAATTGTATCTTCCAACGGAGGTACCAATAATGCCAATACCAGCAATGACAGAACGTATTATTACGAAACTTTCCCTTCCAATAACGAGCAGTTAGGATTGTGGATGGAAGCTGAAAGACTGCGCAGCGGTGTGGTAAATCAGATTGGTGTAGATACCCAGAGAGAAGTAGTAAAAGAAGAAAAAAGAATGAGAATGGATAACCAGCCTTATGGTAACCTTTTCAATTCGATTCTTTCCAATATGTTTGTGAAGCATCCTTATCACTGGTCGGTTATCGGCTCTATTGATGACCTGAATGCTGCCAAGCTGGAGGAGTTTCAGGCATTTTACAAGAAATATTATGTTCCGAACAACGCTGTTCTGGTAGTTGCCGGCGACATTCAGCCTGAGCAAACCAAGAAATGGATTTCAGAATATTACGGTTCTATTCCGAAAGGAACGGTAACTCCGAAGAATTTCCCGATGGATCCGCCTATTACGCAGGAAAAAGAAGTGACGGTGACCGATCCTAATATTCAGATTCCGGCTTATATTTATTCGTACAGAACACCGTCTAACAAACACAGAGATTCCAAAATTCTGGATATGGTTTCAGCCTATCTGAGCGGTGGTAAATCTTCGGTTTTGTATAAAAAACTGGTGGATGAGCAGAAAAAAGCCCTTCAGGTTTCTGCCAACAGTATCGGTTTTGAAGATGCCGGAATCTTCGCATTTTTTGCTTTACCGATGGGAACCACCCCGAAAGCAGAACTTCAAAAAGTAATTGATGAAGAAATCAAAAAACTTCAGACTACACTTATTTCCGAGGAAGATTACCAAAAACTTCAAAATCAGTTTGAAAATCAGTTTGTCAATTCCAACTCCAGCATTCAGGGTATCGCAAGTTCATTGGCTACCAATTATATGTTGATGGGAGACACGAACCTGATTAACAAAGAAATTGATATCTACCGTTCTGTAACAAGACAGGACATTATGGATGCGGCTAAAAAGTATCTGAACAGCAACCAAAGAGTCATCATTAACTATGTACCTGAAAAAAAGTAATTATCACATGAAAAATAATTTTAAATATATAGCAGCCGTATTTCTGATCTCAGGTGCATTGAACGCCCAGAAGATCGACATCAATAAAATGCCGGTTGCGGGGCCCACTCCTACCATTAATATCACAACACCGAAAACCTTCACATTGAAGAACGGCCTTACCGTAATGGTGGTAGAAAACAATAAATTACCGCGTGTCAATGTTACCCTGAGTATGGATCGCCCACCTTATTACGAAGGAAAAATAGTTGGGGTAAGCCAGGTAATGGCAGACCAATTAGGGAACGGAACCACCAAAATGAGCAAAGATGATTTCAATAAAAGAGTAGATTATCTGGGAGCTAACCTCAGCTTCTCTTCCGGTGGTGCATTCTCCAACTCCCTGTCCAAATATTTCCCGGAAATTCTGGGAATGATGGCTGAGGCGATTACCTATCCTAAATTTTCCGCAGAAGAGGTTGAAAAAACCAAAGACCGGATGATAGAAGGACTGAAAGCCGATGAAAAAAGTGCAGACGCTATCGCATCGCGGGTTTCCAATGCACTTATTTATGGGAAAAATACCTCCAGAGGTGAATTTGAAACGGAAGAAAGCATCAAAGCCATTACGCTTGCCGATGTTCAGAATACCTATCAAAAACATTACATTCCCAACAATGCACATCTGGTTATTGTAGGCGATGTAAAATTTGATGAAGTAAAAAAGCTGGTTGAAAAGAACTTCAACAACTGGAAAAAATCCAACACCACTTATCCTGCACTGGAGCCGGCAGCTAACGTGGCTACCACCGAAATTAATATTGTAGACGTTCCGAATGCTGTACAGTCTGTTATCAGTGTAGGAAATATTCATGATTTGAAGATGAATGACCCGAAATACTTTGCTGCTACCATGGCCAACTACATCCTTGGAGGTGGCGGAGAAGCAAGGCTTTTCATGAATCTGAGAGAAAAAAACGCCTTCACTTACGGAGCATATTCATCCCTTTCTACTTATAAATATGGCCCTACTTTTTCTGCACAATCCAGTGTAAGAAATGAAGTGACCGATAAAGCAGTGAAAGAATTCATGACAGAATTGAACGGAATTACTACCGTAAAACCAGAAGAACTGGCGAATGCTAAGGCCAAACTGAAAGGAGATTTTATCCGTTCATTGGAAAGGCCGGAAACTATTGCCCGTTTTGCTGTAAATCAAAAAACGCAGAATCTGCCTTCAGATTTTTACACCAATTATCTGAAATCTATTGACAAGGTAACTGCTGCTGATATTTCTAACGCTGTAAAAGCAACGATTTACCCAAAGCAAAGCCGCATTTTTATCGCAGGAAAAGCATCAGAAATCGCTGAACCTTTGGAGAAATTAGGATATCCTGTGAAATATTTCGATGATAAAGCCAATCCAACCACCAAACCGGTAGCACAGAAAGTAGACGCCAGTATTACCACTGCTTCTATTGCTGACAAATACATCACTGCGATCGGAGGGCTCGCCAATGTTCAGAAAATCAATTCACTCAGCACCACTGCTTCGGCGAAAGTTCAGGGAATGGATCTGGATCTGCACCTGATTCAGGGCAAAGGTGGTAAGGTGATGATGGATATTAAAATGATGGGAAATACAATGCAGAAAATTGTTTTTGACGGCAAAGACGGTTATATGGAAGCACAGGGACAAAAAATGCCTCTTCCCGCTGAGCAGAAAACCGAAATGGCAAAAGACAGCGAACTGTTCCCCGAACTTGGTTTTGCAAAATCTGCCGACTATAAAGTTGCCGGAATTGAGCAATACAACGGTGAAGATTCCTATGTAGTAAAAGGAAAAGATGTTACTTATTATTACAGCGTAAAAACCGGACTGAAAACCGGAGAAGTAAAATCTGAAGGCGGACAAACCATCCCTACAACTTATGCAGATTACAGAGAGGTAGCCGGCGTAAAAATTCCATACAAATTCACCCAGAATATGGGCGGAATGGATGTTGAATTTATCGTGAAAGACATCAAAGCCAATCAGGCCAAAGATGCAGATTTTAAATAAATTCACCAACAATATCCCTTATGAACAGCAGCATTACGCTGCTGTTTTTATTTACACCGATGTTTTTAAGATAACTGTTTGGCAATTTGACAAAAAAAAGTTAAATTTGCCCACTATTATTCTACAATAACAATGGGTACAATATTTACTTTATTCATGGTTCTGATCATGATTGCTAGTGTTCTTCTGATCATCATTATCATGGCACAGAATCCTAAAGGCGGCGGTCTTTCCTCTACTTTCGGAGGTGCATCATCAGCACAGTTCGGCGTTCAGAGAACCAATGACTTTATGGAAAAAGCAACATGGACGATCGGAATCACGATTGTTGTGCTTTCCATTTTAAGCGTGGTGCTTACTGCAAAACCAAAAATGAAGATGGCGCCTCAGGCTCCGGCTGCTACCGAAGCTCCTGTACAGAGTGCTCCGGCCACACAACCTGCTCCTGCTCCACAACAGGTTCCTGCAGGACAATAAGAAATCAAGAATTTAAAAAAATAAAGTACGGTTCAGGAATTCTGATCCGTATTTTTTTGTGAAAACCAATAGTTCCTCTGATCCTCAAAAAAAACACCGTTCAACCAGGAATCAAGCGACATCATTTGCAGGTTTTCCTCCGGAATACTGACCGCTTTTGAGGCTAAAAAGCTTTGCGGAATCTCGGGTTGCTCCCGGTTTGTAATAAGAATGTTTTGCGGATGATAGAACGGATAATTTTTAATATCCTCATTGAAAGTAATCAGTTTCTTGCCTGATGCCAACACTTCAAAAGTCCTCATGGTAAGCCCGTTCTGAAAAGGTTTATTAATGTCCAGAACCGCTTTTGTCTGCTGGTAATATCGGGAAATTTCAGAATGGGAAAGTTTATTAAAACTGGCTTTCAGAAGATCAAAATCCTTAAAATTTCTATCGAAGATTCTTTTCAGTACCAGTGCTGTTTTCCCCGGAGCATAATAGTAAAAAAAAGAAGTAAGCCCGGCTTTATCACACACTTTTCTTACTTTTTCGCCAATAAGGTACCGGTCTGTGTGCGCACTTCCAATAAAAGTAACATCAACTTCCGGCTGAGAATGAGAATGCGATTTCCTGTATTGATCAAGGAAAAAAAGCGGCCTGAAACCCATGTTATTACTCAAAGCATCTGTTCTGTCGAACGTTATACTTTTATCAAAATACGGAATAAAATCTGCAAACCTGGGATGTTCATGAAGAGCGTCGTAGGTATAAGCGATCATTTTCATGCCGGGATTTTCCCTTTTTATTTTTTTAATGAAGGACAACGGAATCGCTTCGCCTTTAATCAATAAAAAATAATCATACTTTTTATGTTTCATTTTTTTTAGAACAGAACGATAGTATTTTTGAATCTGAAAAACCAAAAAGCTACGAAACACCCGGATGATTCCCTTTTGCAAAACAGAGTTGGAAGGACGGTCATCGAAAAAATCGACGGTAGCACCGCGTTCCTGCAACCGTTCGACAATGGCTTTTTCATACCCGAAAAAACGGACGGAGATCAACAGTATTTTTTTTCCTTTAAAATCCATTCTGATCAGAAAAGCATTTTTCTGGTTGTCATTTCTGCCAGAGAACGTTCGAACTGATTGTCTTTAATTTCCTGATTCTGCACCCAGGTACAAAATCTTTTCAGCCCTTCTTCAAAAGATATTTTAGCTTTAAATCCCAGTTGCAGTTCTGCTTTGGCGGTGTCAGCAAAATTGTGGCGGATGTCTCCGATTCTGAACTGGCCTGTCACCTGAACCGGAACCTCAGAACGGTAATTTTTAATTAATTGTTGCGCCACTTCAAGCACCGTTACCGGAATTCCCGTACCGATATTCACCGCTTCATTTTTCAAAATATTATTTTCCATGGCCAAAATAAAAGTCCGAACAGCATCATCAATATGAATAAAATCGCGGGATTCTTTTCCGTCTTCAAATACGCGCACCGGTTTTCCGGAGAGAATCTGATTAGAAAAAACAGACAAAATACCGGTATAGGGATTAATGAGCGACTGCCCCTCGCCGTACACATTCTGAAAGCGCAAAGCTACGGCCGGTATTCCCAGAACTTTGGTCACAGAGAGCAGCATTTCTTCCTGATATTGCTTGGTCATTCCGTACACGGAAACCGGATGAATGCGGGAAGATTCATCTGTCGGCAATACTTTCAGCGGCTCTAAATCTTCCAGAACGACCTCAAAATTTCCTTTCTTCATTTCTTCAGGATTCCGCTGCGATGGATAAACATTGCCCAAAACCGGATGAAGATATTTTCCTTCACCATAAATCGCACGGGATGAAGCTACAATTACTTTTTTAACGCTGTGATCATCATTAACGAGAGCATCGAGAAGATGTGCTGTACCGGAAACATTCACTTCAGCATACCTGTGAATCCTGTACATCGATTGTCCTGTTCCCGTTTCCGCAGCAAGATGAACGACTACTTCCTGATCACGCAGCGCTTTATTCCAGTTGTTTCGTTGGGTAACATCTCCTTTTATAAATGTAACATGAGGAATAATGCTTTGGTACAGAAAAGAATCCTGTTCAGGATTTTCGCCGTGAATCTGCGGCGAGAGATGATCCAGCACAGTAACCGTGCAACCCTGCTTCACCAAAGCCAGCGCGAGATGACTTCCGATGAAACCGGCACCGCCTGTAATGAGAATATTTTTAAAATTCATTCTTTCCATTTTTCCCATTTTTGGGTGTCCGGATTATACTTTTTAACAATTCTTGCCGGCGCACCTACGATGACGCAGAAATCCGGAAATGTTCCACGCACTACTGCGTTGGCCCCTACAACACATTGTTTGCCCAGAATAGTACCCGCCATGATGGCTGCTCCCATTCCGATGTAACAATTTTCACCGATAGCCGTTTCTTCTACATGGTATTGTTGTTTCACCACATGCTGGCCAATGGTTTGATAATCGTGGTCTATATTGGTAATAAATACGTTGGCAAGAATCAGTGAACTTTTTCCGATGCGCAGATTTCCGGCGGAAGTGATGTGGACATTCTGAGAAATGATGACATCATCTTCAATATGAATGGATCCTTCCTGATGTGTTTCCATTCTGAGGTGTGGGAAAATCCTGACTTTTTTTCCGATGAAAACCCGCTTTATACCCATTAAAAAAAGAGGTTTTCCTAGATAGGAAGGCATTCCCATTTTTCCGAAAAAAGGGCTGTACAATAATGCTCTGATGGTCCAAAAGAATTTCGTAAACATTTATCTGAAAGGTCTTATTGCATATTTTAACTTCGAAACTGTATAATAAAAAAGATATTCTATGAATGAAATCCGGTCTGAGTGGTACATTTCCCTGATATTTTTCTGAATTCCTTTTTCCATTTCTTTAAGGTCTGCTGACAAGCCGGAAACACCAAAGGATTTTTTCCCTCCGCCTGCCAAAACCAAACGTTCAGGCAGCAGCATCATGTTGCAATGCTCCGTAACCCGCATCCAGAAATTCGCATCTTCGGAATATTTCTGTTTTTCATCAAAAAAACCGGTTTTTTGGAGAACTTCTTTTCTAAAAATGGCCGTTGAGGTCTGTCCGGTAATTTTCAGCAACAGTTGTTTTAAACTTATCTTCACGAGGCCTGTTTTTCTTTCTATAAAATAAGGAAAAGTCAGCCGTTCATTATTCCATAAAGACACCAGAAAATCGATTTTTAATTCGGGATCAGATAAATATTTCATTTGCCGTTCTGTTTTTTCGGGAAGCCATTCATCGTCCGCATCCAAAAGCGCAATAAAATTCCCGCGCGCTTCCTTCATTGCGACATTTCTCGCTGTGGAAACCCCTGAATTCCTTTGTTGTATCAGCCTGATATCTAAAGTTCCGTTCTCCAGAATGTACGTTTTTACAAGTTCCGCACTTTGATCCGTGGATCCGTCATCCACAATAATGATTTCAAAATTCCCGGTGTAGTTCTGGTTCTTCACCGAATCCAGGGTTCTGATGATGGTTTTCCCGGCATTGTACATCGGAATGATTACTGAAACAAGTTCCATATTCTCACGGATTGCAGTCATCATCCTTCACTGTAAGGGGTTCTGTGCATGATTGACCTTCCCAACGAGATTTCATCAGCGTATTCCAGTTCATCTCCAATGGCGATTCCGCGGGCGATGGACGAAAAATTCACGTTGAACCCTTTGAATTTTTTATAAATATAATAAGCTGTTGTGTCTCCTTCCATGGTGGCACTTAAAGCAAAAATAAGTTCCTTCACCGTTCCCGACTGCAATTTTTTCTCAATAGAAGCAATATTCAAATGGGCAGGCCCTACTCCTTCCATGGGAGAAATTTTACCACCCAGCACCAGATATTTTCCAATAAACTTGCCAGTATTTTCGATGGCCATCACGTCCCGAACATCTTCCACAATACACAACAATGCCGAATCTCTTCTGTGGCTTGAACAAATTTCGCACACTTCTACATCCGAAAAATTATGGCATTCTATACAATATTTGATTTTAGTAACCAGTTGCTGCAGAGCGTCGGCCAAGGCGATTCCCTGACTTTCCGGTTGTTTCAGCAGGTGCAAAGCCAGCCGCAGTGCTGATTTCCTTCCGATTCCGGGAAGCCCGGAAATTTCTTCCACCGCCTTTCCCAAAACTTTACTTGGATACTCCATAGCACAAATATATTGCTTTTATCAAAAGTAACATTATTTTAAACAGAAAGCCTGCGTTCATCAGCTGATTTTTATATATTTGAACTGTTTTTAATCCTAGCTTATCTCATGAAATTATTTAAAACCCTTGGTTTCGTTATCGTCTTCTTTGCCATCACCGGTTGTACAAAAAAAGAGAACGTTACTGAAACTGATTTTACGGACAGCCTTTCCATTGAAAACCCTGTTGTTGAAGACAGTATTATCGTTCCGGAATTATCATTGCAAACCTTCGGATTTCCTCAGGAAGTAGAAGGTTGCTCCTGCTATTTTGCAGAAAATAAAACAGATTTTGAAAAAGAAAACTTCCTTTATGTAGATGATTATGGCAACAGTGCCTATATAAAAGTGGATGGAAAACTCATTAAAATACCAATGGAAGAAGGCGATTTTGACCCTTCTGATTTTAATAAAAATATTGAAAATGAAGACTACAGCATCAGCATGTCCGGAAGAAAAACAGACGAAGGAGATGAAACGATGCAGTTCGAAGGCGTGATGACGGTGAAAGAAAAGAAGACCGGCCGGGAATTTACCTCATCAGTTTTCGGCGAATGTGGCTGTTAAGCCAAACACGCTTTAAAAATTATCGCTTCCGGAATTTCGGAAGCGTTTTTTATTCTTAAATTTGAAAAAAAATAGAATGAATATTACCCAGCTCGAACCCCAAGTTATCTGGAAAAACTTCGCAGCGCTGAATGCTGTTCCCAGGCCTTCCAAAAAAGAAGAAAAAGTGATTGCTTTCATGAAAGATTTCGGAAACCAACTGTCTTTGGAAACGATCGTAGATGAAGTAGGAAACGTGATCATCAGAAAGCCGGCTACTCCCGGAATGGAAAACAGAAAACCCGTTGTTCTGCAATCGCATCTGGACATGGTGCATCAGAAGAACAATGATGTTGATTTCGATTTTGAAACACAGGGAATTGAAATGGAAATTCAGGATGACTGGGTGAAAGCAAAAGGAACCACCTTAGGAGCCGACAACGGACTTGGAGTAGCGGCAATCATGGCTTTACTGGAAAGCTCAGACATTCCTCATCCTGCGCTGGAAGCTCTTTTTACCATTGATGAAGAAACCGGAATGACCGGTGCTATCGGACTGAAACCCGGCCAGCTTCAGGGCGAAATCCTGCTGAATCTCGATACCGAAGAAGATGATGAAATCGACATCGGTTGTGCCGGAGGTGTAGACGTTACTGCTTCACAGAAATATTCCACCCAAAAACCAGAAGGACAACCCGTTCGCATTACGATCAAAGGATTACAGGGCGGACATTCCGGAATGGACATTCATAAAAATTTCGGAAATGCCAATATCATTTTAGGCAGGCTGCTGTATCAGGGAATAGATCAAAATATACAATTGATATCCATAGACGGCGGAGGATTGAGAAACGCAATTCCACGGGAAGCCACCGCTTTGTTTACCGTAAATAGTGCTGAGGAATTCCTGAAAAAAGCAAATGTTTTAGCACAGGAAATAAAGGATGAATTTGCAGCAACGGAAAAAGATCTTGAAATTACCGCTGAAAAATCAGACGTTAAAGAAGCAGCTGTTTCTGAACAAGATTCCAAAAAAATCATCCTTGCACTGAAAGCTGTTCATAATGGGGTGTACCGTATGAGCCCGGATGTGGAAGATCTGGTAGAAACGTCCAATAACGTAGCCAGAGTAGAACTGAAAAACGGCCAGTTGAAGATCATGAATCTTTCCCGTTCATCAGTAGAATCCGGAAAAACGGCAGTAGCAGAGCAACTGCGTTCGGTTTTTGAACTGGCAGGAATGGAAGTGGAGTGTGATGGCTCTTATCCGGGCTGGAAACCAAAACCCGGATCTGAGATTGTGAAAGTGATGGAGAAAATCTATGAAAACCGATTCGGAGCAAAACCGCAGGTTGTGGCCTGTCACGCCGGATTGGAATGCGGAATCATCGGTGCTCATTATCCGAAAATGGAAATGGTGAGTTTTGGACCTACCATCCGTGGTGCGCATTCTCCGGACGAAAAAGCCAACATTCCATCGGTACAGAAATTCTGGGGATTTTTAAAAGAAATTCTCGCCCATATTCCTGAGAGAAATTAAAATACTATCCATCCGGAACTGGCTCTTAGTTCCGGATGACATGTATTTCTTATCCTACATCAACGGCAAAAGCTTTTATTTCAGTTATATTTGTCTTCAATCTTAAAAATATAGAATATGAAAATAGATATTTGGAGCGACATCCGATGCCCTTTCTGTTATGTTGGCAAGAAAAAGCTGGAAAAAGCAATGGAGCATTTTCCACACGCTGATAAAGTAGAACTGGTTTGGCACAGTTTTCAGCTGGATCCACAACTGAAAACCCAACCGGAGCGCGATCCTTTCGAGTTTTTCTCCGAAATAAAAGGCATTTCTGAAAGCCAGGCAAAGCTGATGCACCAACACGCCTACAACGCCGGAAAAGAGGCCGGAATAGAATTCAATTTTGAGCAGCAAAAAATCGCTAATTCTTTCAAAGGACATTTGCTGATTCAATTGGCAAAAGAAAAGAATTTGGCCAATGAAACGGAGGAAGCCCTCTTCAGTGCTCAGTTCATCGAAGCTAAAAATATTGATGATGAAGCAACGCTGATTGAAATAGGAAAAAAAGTAGGTTTAACAGAAGAAGAAGTACAAAATGCCCTGAAATCTGATGATCTGGCATATAAAGTAAAACAGGATATGAACACCGCCGGAAATTTGGGAATTAATTCTGTTCCCTTCTTTGTATTTAATGATAAATATGCCATTTCCGGAGCACAACAACCTCCGGTTTTTCTTGAAGTTCTGGAGAAATCCTGGAAAGAATTTTCAGCCGGCGACAATGGTTTACAAATCATTGAAGGCGACAGCTGTGATGCAGACGGCAACTGCAATTGAATTTATTATCTTACATCAATGCCAAAAGAAAAGGCAATGCCTATTTTTGCACTATAAAATTTAATCTAAAAAAATCATTATGAAAAAAGTATTATCGTTAGCATTTATCATGCTATTCTCAGTGAGCATTTTTGCTCAGAAAGTTTTAGTGAGCGATCCTGCGCACTCCCGTATTCAGTTTTCGGTAATTCACCTTACCATTAACGACATTGTCGGAAATTTTGACAAAGCAAATCTTAACATTCAGGCTGATGAAAAGAATTTCCTGAACTCCAAACTAAATTTTGAAGTGGATGTAAATTCTATCAACACCCATATCGAAGCGCGTGACAACCACTTAAGAAGTGCTGATTTCTTCGACGTGGCAAAATATCCTACGATGACCTTTACTTCTACTTCCATCACCAAAGGAAAGCAGAAAAACTATTACAATGTGAACGGAAACCTTACCATGCACGGAATCACAAAACCGGTTTCTGTAGTTTTGGTGTATAGAGGATCTGTGGTCAATCAGATGAATAAAAAAGACACGCACGGATATCAGGTGTTGGCTACCATCAAAAGATCCGATTTCGGAGTTGGGCCCAATTTCCCTGAAGCCATTATCAGCGATCAGGTAAGAATCAAAGGAGATTTTGAACTTACTGAAAAATAATTTGTTTCCATACAAATAGTCCACCGGATCAGGAATTTCTGATCCGGTTTTTTTATCAACATTTTCCCGGCTTTTAAGGTTATTATTTAGCGTAATAATTTATATTTGATTTTTTTAAAAGATCTTGAGGAAAATATTCGTTGCATTATGGATTTTAGGGAATTTTGCGTTGGTTTCGGCGCAGCGTGACAGCATTTATATTAAGGCCACCGTTTCCGAAGATCTCAAAACCATTCAGGTTCGCCAGGAAATTAATTTTGTCAACAAAAGCGAAACGCCCATGCAAGACATCCGGTTGCTGAATTGGGTGGCAGCATATCAAAATCGGGGAACTGCGCTTTATGAAAGAGAAATTGAAGACCGAAACCGCGAGTTTCATTTCGCAAAACCGGAAGAATTGGGAACCCTCAATTCCCTGATGATCAGCATCGACGGAAAAGCAAGCGAAGAACCAAAAAAGCTAAATTCCGAAAACCTTTATTTTTCTTTTTCTGAACCGCTATTGCCGGGCGAACGCACGAAAATTGAACTTCAGTACGAGCTGAAGCTTCCTTCCGCTTCGTTTACAGGATACGGCGTTGCAGAAGATGAAGCGCTTTTGAAATATTTCTTTTTAACTCCCGACAGTTTCCGGAACCTGTATCCAGAAGAAAAGCATTTTCGCGATATGGAAGAAACCTCCAGCCACAGCATTTTCTGGACGGTAAATCTCGATGTTCCTGCGAACCATTATGCGAAAAGCAATCTGCAAGAAATTGCTCCATACTACTTCCGCGGATTTTTGAAAAATGACCCTGAAATATTAATTTCCTCGCGGAATTATCCAAAGATAAATATTGGAATTGATGGAAAAAAAACAGAAGTTCATTTTGGATATCCTTTAACTCAGGAAGAAAAAGAAGAACTGGAATTCTACCTACCCAGACAGCTGGCTTTTATTCAGAAAAATACCGGTATTCTGCCGGAAACTATTTTCATTTCAGAGAAATTCCGAAAGAAGGAAGACTTTTTCGGGAATGATGACATCGTGCTCTGGAAATTCCGTTTCCCCCTCTTTATGCCTTCAGAAAATATTGATCTGGATTATTTCAGTGTGATTTCGCAAAGCATCATCAACGAAAACCTGATCACTTACAAAGAAGAAGATCACTGGTTGAAAAATGGCATTAAAACCTATCTGGAACTCGATTATCTGAAAACGCATTATCCTGAACACAAACTTCTCGGGATGTTGCCCGAAGCTTCTATATTTGGCATTAAACCTTTGAAAATATTTCATGCGTCGCGGCTGAAACTCATCGAACGGTATGGCATTGCCTATCGGTATATGATGACTGAAAATCTGGATCAGAAGATCGGTGAGGAGTTTTCGGACCTCAGCAATTTTAATGAAACGGTGATCAGTAAATTTGAAACCGGAAGCCTTTTCAATTTTGTGGCTGAGAAAATGGGAACCGAAAAATTCCATGATTTTCTGCGGCAATACTTTTCAGAAAACAGCAAGAAACCGATTGATACAGACGACTTTTTAAAACAATTGGCTTATCATTCCAATAATTCCTCTGCTTTTCTGGCCAATTTAATTCAGAAAAAACACAGGGTTAATTTCAAAATAAAAAACTTCAGGAGAGACGAGGGAAAACTGCTGGTGAAAGTAAAAAAAGACACTGCAGATCCGGTACCTTTCAAGCTGGAAACGATTTCCAAAGACGGGCAAACCAATACGCACTGGTTTGAAACGCCGCCTGCTCCATCCGAAGAATATTATGAAGTTCCCGAATCGGATGCGCATAAACTCGTGATCAACAGCGGACATTTTTTCCCGGAAAGTAAATTCAGGGACAATTATCTTTATACCAAAGGATTTTTTTCCAATACTAAAAAGATCAGGCTAAAAATTCTGAAAGATATTCCGAATCCGGAATATAATGAGATTTATCTGGAACCAAGGCTGAAATTCAATGCGTATGACAATGTTCTTTTTGGGCTCAACTTCCGCAATGAATCGCTTTTCAGAAGCAAACTGGCGTATTCCGTTACACCGTATTACAGTTCAGGAACCGGGAAACTGACAGGATCAGCCGGAACTTCTTACACTTTTTTGCCACCTGAGAGTTTTTTCAGAAACATTATTCTGGGTGTGAATGGTTCCTATTTTCATTACGATTATCATCTGGCGTATCAGCAATATTCTGCATTTACGATGTTTAATTTTGCGAAAGAACCGCGAAGTGCTATTGACAGAGGCATCAGTTTTTCCTACAATTATTATTTCCGAGATCTTACTCCCCAAATGATTCTGGAAAATGAGTACCAAAAATACAATCTCTGGAATTTGAATTACCGCTATGTGGACAACAGCCTGATTCATGAAAAATCTTTCGGAACCGCTTTTCAAATGATGGAAGATTTTCAGAAAGTTTCTGCCGAAGCCTTCTATCGCTATGAATTTGCACCACACAAGAAAATTTCATTCCGTCTTTTTGGAGGGTATTTTCTAAGCAATAACACCCGAAATGATATTTTTGATTTCGGAATTTCTAAAGTTTCCAATTATTCCTTTTCCTACGGATTGCTGGGACAAAGTGCAACCTCGGGAATTCTTTCGCAGCAGTTTGTTTTGGCGGACGGCGGTTTCAAATCTTTGATCGATACCACCGCCAATCAATGGATCGGCTCTCTGAATGTGGACTCTCATGTCTGGAAAATGTTCCATGTGTATGCCGATGCAGGAATGTATAAAAACAAAGGAAGCGATCCGAAATTCATTTGGGATAGCGGCGTGAAGGTTCGCATCATCCCTGATTTTCTTGAGATTTATTTACCGGTATATTCCACGCTCGGCTTTGAACCTTCTTTTAAAGATTATGCCAGCCGTATTCGTTTCACCCTTGTAATGAATTTGGGTGCAGTGGTGAATACTTTCAGAAGAGGATGGTATTAAATAACAAAAAAACCTTATTCCATAAAAAAAGCTGCCCGTTTCCGGACAGCTTTATAGAAACCGATGAGGGTTTTATTTTTTAAGGATTTTTCTGCTGATTTTTGCAGTACCGTTATCTACGATTACGATATAATATCCGCTATTCAAATGAGAAGCTTCCAATGTCTGTCCGTCAGAAACTCTGTCAGAACTTACCAGTCTTCCTTCCATTGTATAGATGTTTACAGTAGAACGCATTGGTAATCTAAAAGTAATTCCGTCATTTACCAAGGTATTCATTACTACTTCTTTGTCGAAAGTTTTTACATCCATTACAGATAATACAGAACCCTGTACTAAAGCCACATCATCAAAGTATACTGTTCCAGCACCTGCGCCAAATCCATAAGTTCTAAAATCAAATCTTAAAAGTTCGGTATTTGCAGGCGTGGTTGCTGTAGCTGTAACAAATACCCAAGCTGGATTGTCACTTGTATAAGTAGAAGGTTGGAAATCGCTTGCCCATGTAATATTTGATGATGATGTCCTAGCTTGTACCCAATGTCTTGCTCTTGCATTAGGATCATTGTCTAAAACCCAATAGCCTAACGTGTATTGAGTATTTGCAGAGACTGGAATATCAACATTAAGACTGGAGTTCCCAGTTGCAGGGGCTACCATTTTCGCTGCAGCGACTCCAGAGTGCACCAAAACTGTTTCTTTTGTTACGCCAGTCGGAGAAATAAATGACCAACCAGTTGGTTTTTCAGGTGAAACCGAAGAGTCCCAACTTTCAAATCCAGGATTGGGTACTAAGTTTGTTTGTGCAAAAACTAAACAAGTTGCAGAAACAATTCCTAAAATTGTAAAAATCTTTTTCATTTTATTAAGTTTTAATATTAATTTCTTGATGCAAAAGTACAAAAATAAAGCCACAGATGCCAAAGCCGGTTATTAAATAATTGTTAAAAGAATGACCTCTCTTGAATTCAAGGGGATGAGTGCTCACAAACACAAATAAGTCATAATCAACACATAAGATGAATTCATGTTTAATAACTTCAATTTATCATGCAATACATATTACACATTTAATAAAAAAAAGCCTGATTTATTTCATATAAAAAAGCAAGACCTGAAGGAAAATGAGGTTCATCGAAGCTTTTTGCTACGGTACTTTTTCACTGATATTTTCGTTACTTTTACGGTCACTTTTTCGGATTGATTTGAAAATAAAACTGTTTTTTTTCCTGCTGTTTATCTTGGGCATCACGTTGGCGGATGCTCAAATCTTCACGTGGAAAAACCCCAACCTCCCGAAAGATTCTGCCAAAAAAGATTCCGTGTTTGCCGCCTGGATAGAAAAAGACATTTTTGCGAAAGACACGCTGGACTTTGTAAAAACCAGAAACCGCATCGTTATTGATGAAGAAGTGCTGATGAAAAATGACCGGCAACGATTTTTAGGCGATCTGAATGCGAAAGGTTCCATTATCCGCGGAATGACGTTCGGAAACAATCAGGGATCGTCTGTGCAGAGTTCGATGGATCTGCAGATTTCGGGGAAACTTTCAAAGGATGTTTCTGTTCTGGCTTCGATTTCCGATCACAATTTGCCTATTCAGGCAGACGGTTACACCCAAACTCTGGAAGAATTTGACCGGATTTATCTTCAGCTGAACATCAAAGAAAAATCAATTCTCAGAGCCGGACATCTTGAACTCTACGACGACAAAACTTATTTCGGACGTTATCAGCGGAGAAGTATGGGACTGGAATTTCAAACGCATTTCGGCGAAAAAAATAAAACTTCCGTAGAGGTTTCTGCCGGAATCGCGCGAAGTGAATTTCACAGAATCCGCTTTCAGGGAATGGAAGGAAATCAGGGGCCGTATCGTTTAACAGGAAAAAACGGCGAACTTTTCATCACCGTTATTTCAGGTTCAGAACAGGTTTTTATCGACGGTATTCTGATGAAACGCGGCGAAAATCTGGATTATATCATCAACTACAATACGGGCGAAGTGACGTTTACCAGCTTCCGGCCTATTCTGCAACAGAATTTCATTACCATTTCTTACAATTATACCAACCGGAATTTCTCCCGATACCTTTTCACCGGAGGAATCCAGCATGAACGGGAACGGTTCAGAACAGGGTTGAAATGGTTTGTGGAAGAGGACAATAAAAATGCGCCTCTCGCTTTGAATTTAAGTGAAGCCGACCAGCAGATTCTGGCGCAGGCAGGAAATGATCCGGAACTCATGTATGCGCCTTCCGGAGTGGTTTCTGAATATGATGTCAACAAAATTTTGTACCGTCTGGTGGATCATCCTGCCGGAAATTATTATGAATTTTCTACGGATGCATCGCAAACTTTATATCAGGTTGCTTTCACGTATTTCGGAACCAGCCGCGGCGATTATACACTGAAACAAACCACCAATAATGGCCGGGTTTTCCAATATGCAGGACCGAATTTGGGCGAATATCGAGCAGTGCGCAAATTGCCTTCGCCTCAGAAATCGCATGTATTTTCCTATAATGCAGAATATTTATTGAAGGACGGCGTGTTAGGGACGGATTTCTCCTTTAGCAATTATGATGTCAATCTTTTTTCGTCACGGGACACGCATCAGAACTTTGGATATGCAGGACGCATTTTCGGACATAAAACTTTCACCAAGAACAGCTGGAAAGGAACGCCCGCTTTTGAATACCAACACATCAGTTCGCAGTTTCATATTCTGGACAGAATTAATGATGTAGAATTTTCCAGAGATTTTAATTTGCCCAATGAGTTTAATCACCGAACGCAGAACAGAATTATTTTCAGTTTTTTAAACCAATGGCAAAACCGTTCTTTTCTGAATTACCGGTTGAATTACCTGGATGAAAGAGATGCGTACAAAGGCATTAAAAACGATCTGGATTTCGGATGGCAGAAAAATAAATTCAACACTCAGGGAAAGTTTTCTTATCTCGATACCCAAGCAGATTTTCAGAATACGCAGTTTGTGCGGGCGAATCTGATTTCGGAATACACTGGAAAAAAAGGAAGCTGGGCCATCGGCGGAAGCATGGAACATAACGAGAAAAAATTCAATGAAACCCAGCTTTTTGATACCACGAGTTTCAGCTGGAAAGAACTTTTTGTTCAGAAAAAAATCGGTGATTCTGCCAGAACCCATCTCTTGACGAGAGTTTATTTCCGTGATAATGATTCCATCCGAAACAACCGCATGGAAAATATGAATCATATTTTGGGAATCGTAGCAGAAAGCCAGCTCATTAAAACGGAACAAACCACGCTGAATGCACTCGTTCATTACCGGAAGTTTTATTATCAGGATGATTTGCTGGCCTCCAATCTGAACAATGATTTTGTGGTCGGAAATATTCTTTACAATCAGCAACTTTTCCGCAACGGAATGCGTTTGCAGGCTTTTTACGAATTAGGAAACGGACAGGAAGCGCAGCGCGAATTTCAATATGTGAAAGTGGCGGACGGGCAGGGAATTTACAAGTGGACCGATTATAACGGCGACGGCATTCAGCAGCTGGACGAATTTGAAATCGCAGAATATGCCGATCTCGCGCAGTACATTCGCGTGTACACGAACTCTGTGCGCTATATTCCTTCCAATAAAAACAAACTTCAGATTGCGCTTTTTGTGAATCCATCCATTATTTTTAATTCCGAAAACAACTTCCTGAAACGCTGGAATTTCAATTTCTCCCTCAATTCTCAAAATTCTTATTTCAAAGAAGACAAAGTCGTCGTGTGGAATCCTTTTGAAAAAAACAGCACTCAGATTCTCAAAAACCAGAACCTTCTTGCTTCGGCACAGTTTAATCCGACAGAGAAATCCGGCTGGAACGGAAATTACCGTTTTATCGCCAACAATAATATTATTAATGCCAATGCGAGTAACGAAGAACGCGACCAGGAATCGCATTTTCTGAATATCGGGTATTGGTTCAACACTGATTTTCGGGTAGATTGGGAAAACTCCGTTCATCATATTCAGAATTCGTCGCAAATATTCAAAACCCGAGATTTCATTCTCAATAATATTGAAACCAAACCGAAAGCCACTTATAAATTCTCGGAAACCATACAGGCAGAACTCTCTTCCGCTTTCCGCCAAAAGAAAAGAACCGACGGCGAAGAAATGCTGAAAACCTTCGATATCACCGGGGCGCTGCAATGGGATTATAAGAAAACTTCCATTCGCGGTAATTTTTCTTTCATCAATAATGATTTTACCGGAAATAATTTTTCACTGGTCGGAAACCAGATGCTGGACGGACTGAAACCGGGTAAAAATCAGGTCTGGAGTTTATTTCTTCAACAAGCTTTGAACAGTTTCATTATGCTGAACGTGAATTATGAAGGCCGTAATTCCGGCGAAAGAACGATTCATATCGGCAGCATGCAGGTGAAAGCAAGTTTCTGAAAAAACCAACTTGGATCTGTCTAAAAAAGCTTTATCTTAGATTTAAGTTTTTAAATACACCAGATGAACAAAAAATTACTCTTTTTCTTAACGTTATTCACTTCTTTTTTTGCGTTCAGCCAAAAGTTGGACACAGCTGATCAAGCTCAGCGCAAAGCATTTCTTGCAGATTATCAATTGATCAATAAAAACTACGAGCAGTACATTAAATCTAAATATCCCAGCGATATCGCCAAGGATCTGGTGAAAAGTTATTCTGTATTTCAAACAGCTTTCAAAAAAGAAGTTCAGGACCGGAATTACTATACAAAATCAGTTTTCAACACCTATATCGAAGGCCTTGTAGCAAAACTCCGGGTTTCCAATTCCAATATTCCATCCAATTTAAAAATTTTAATTGCAAAAGATAACGTTCCGAATGCTTTTATGACAGGCGACGGAATTTTAGTAGTGAACATGGGCCTGTTTATGTGGATGGAAAACGAAGACCAGTTGATGGCTATTCTGGGACATGAAATTGCCCATAACTTACTGCATCATTCGATTGAATGGCAGGCGAAAGGATTAATGGCGAATAAAAATTCTAAAGAAAAAATTTCAGCCATCAAAAAATCCAAAACCGGAAAAAGCGAAAAAGCATTCCAGTTATTTCGTGACCTGGCTTATACCACCAGCACCGAAAGAAGAAAAAATGAAATTCAGGCAGATTCTTTAGGTTATATCATTTACAGAAACCATAACAAAAAAGTAAGAGAATATACCAAAGCGCTGCGAAATCTGGAAGAGTTCGATACTATTTCACCCACGGTAGTTCAGAAGGAAACGTACAGAGAACTGTTTGATTTGCAACAGGCTCCCTTTCAGGACAAATGGATGAAAATGGAAGATTTTTCTGCATATAATTATCATCAGTTTAAAACCAAACTGGACAAAGACTCCTTATCGAGCCATCCTGAAATTGTGGATCGTTTGAATTTCTTACAAACAAAATTTCTTGAGTTAAAAGGTGAAAATACAAAAGCAGAAGAACCTTCTGAAGGATTTTTACAACTCAGATCCATTGCAATAAATGAAATTCACCCTAACCTGTTTCACAACGAAAATTATGGCGAAGGCGTGTATGTAGCGATGCAGTTTCTGCAGGACAAGCAAGATACAACCTACCATTCACAATGGCTCGGGAAATATTTTGATAAGATGGTTGAAGCACGGAAAACCTACCGACTAAACCGTTATTTAGACACCATAGATCCTAAAAATCAAAGCGAGAGTTACCAGCAATTTCTCAGTTTTATGTGGAATTTAAGCCTTACTGATTTGCAGAAAATCGCCGATTATTATAGGAAGGGTTAATGGTTTCAGTTAAATTCAAGGATAATTTGTTTCCTACTAATGGAACTTTTGTTTCGTCAGCATGAATTTTTGTTTCGTCCTTATGAAACTTTTGTTTCGTCTTATGAAAAATGTGGTTTTGCACTAACGAAATTTTGAGCTATCCAGTACCTCCCCGGAGAAAAAAGCAACCGCCTATTCAAAGACGGTTGCGTTTTATTTAGAAATTTAGTCGTTCGAGCCGGACCTGGTTGTATTTATCTTTTTCGTTACTTTCCTGAAAAAGAATATACCCATCTTTGGCTACATACGGCAGCATAAAATAATCTCCTTTGGAAGAAATCTGAATGGTTTCCTGCTTAAACTGATTATCCACCACAGAATTGATAAACAAATTCCATTGTTTCTTTCTCGTTTCGTTATCCTTCACATAGTCTCTGAAAAAGAAAACCACATCATTTCCATCATTAATGTACTGTGAAAACAAATAATCAGTGGTAGAAAATCTCGTTTTCTCTTTATCGAAAATTTTCACGCCCGGTTTGAAATTGTGATCGGTGAAAATATAGACCATATCGGTTGTTTTCTGGCTGGAATACTGTCCGGCTGGTTTATATTTCTCCAGCAATATCCCAACGGAACCGTTTTTTAAAATAAAGATATCGCGCGGATCCAGGAAATATCCCTTTTCCACTCCGCCATCATCGCTTAATTTAGGAATAAAACTTTTCAAACTTTCATAGGTAATGGTTTTAGCATCAACCTTGTAGGTGTTTTTATCTACCATTAATCTTGCAAATCCTGCATACCTGCTTTTGTCTGTAAGATTTCTTCCGACCAGAACAATTTTATCGTCAAAGCTTTTAGAATTATCAATTGTGCCATAACTATACGTCTGGAAGCGCGTGATATTGTCTAGGGTGGTATCATTCAGTCCCGTGATTTTAGATTGGTGAAGTACTTTTCCGGTTTTCATATCCAGAACCAAAAGCTGAAAAGTATTGACTTTATTATTGACATTTTGTAAAATTCCAAAGATTTTATTTTCATCTTTGTTGAGAAGCGAAAAGTACTCTTTCACCTTTTTATCGCCGTTGGTATTATAGGAAAACCTCCAGACTTCCTTTTTGTTTTCGTCAAATCTGATCAGGTTATTACCGTTGGAATAGTTTCCATAATCTTTATACTCTACTACCAGAAAGCCTCCTTCTTTAATCTCATAAACTCCGGAACGGTAATTATATCCTTTTGATTTTTTCTCGTTTCTGTCTTCTGCTCTTTCTGCTTTCGCGGTTTTGGAATAATCTGTTAATTTAAAAACGCCTTCATCATACTCGAAATAATCTTTGTCGGTAATGGAGTTTTTTTGAATGTCGATTTCTTTTGTTCTTGGATAAGTTATTCTGGAAGAATGCATGACCGCGGCTAAACCAAAAGTACCCATCGTAGGGGTCAGAATAATTTTGTTTCTGAAATCCAGATAGGGCGTATAACCATCCACCTGGCGTTCTCCTGTAAATTCTTTGTTGGCTACCGGATTCAAATTTTTGTCCAGAAAAACGTACTCAAACTTCACCTTGTCATCAGCCGTTTTACCATAATCGTAAATACCCACATAACCATAAACGGATTGTTTCTGATCATAAACAGCAGTGAAATTTTTCAGTTTTCCATTGGCTAATTTGGCCAAATCCTGAGATTGCGTAAATCCGAGGGTACTTAATCCCGCCAGCAAAAGCGTATAGATTCTCTTCATGTTTTAAAATTATTGTTCTTGAAACAAATATAAAAAGACTTTACAGTTTTGCAACATTATTTTTTGAGATAAAATATTTCATAAACCTTATCTTTGCGGAATGTTAAAAATCGGCAATATTTCCCTTCCCGAATTTCCATTATTGCTTGCTCCGATGGAGGATGTGAGCGATCCACCCTTTCGCAGGCTTTGTAAAATGCACGGTGCAGATCTGATGTATTCCGAATTTATTTCTTCGGAAGGATTGATCCGGGACGCCATTAAATCCCGTAAAAAGCTGGATATTTTCGATTATGAAAGGCCGGTTGGTATTCAGATTTTCGGTGGCGATGAGGAAGCGATGGCGTTGTCTGCAAAAATTGTGGAAACTGTTGAGCCCGATCTGGTGGACATCAATTTTGGCTGTCCCGTGAAAAAAGTAGTCTGCAAAGGTGCCGGCGCTGGTGTTTTAAAAGATATTGATTTAATGGTTCGCCTTACCAAAGCCGTGGTGCGTTCTACACATCTTCCTGTTACCGTCAAAACCAGGCTGGGCTGGGACAATGACAGCATCAATATTGACGAAGTAGCCGAAAGACTTCAGGAAACCGGAATAAAAGCGCTGACCATTCATGCCAGAACAAGAGCCCAAATGTATAAAGGCCAGGCCGACTGGGAACATATTTCGAGGATAAAACAAAATCCCAATATTGAGATTCCCATTTTCGGCAACGGCGACATTGATTCTCCGGAAAAAGCGCTGGAATATAAAGGTAAATATGCTTGCGACGGCATGATGATTGGCCGTGCTGCGATTGGATATCCCTGGATTTTCAATGAAATAAAACATTTTTTTGAAACCGGAACCCTGCTCAGAAAACCCACTATTTCAGAAAGGCTGGAAGCGGTTCGCCAACATGCAGAATGGAGTGCAGAATGGAAAGGCGAAAAAACCGGGCTTCTGGAAATGCGACAGCATTACAGCAATTATTTTAGAGGAATCCCTCATTTCAAAGATTTTAAAAGACGTTTTCTGGAAGTCTTCACGCTCATCGAAATGGAAGATTTGATTGCAGAAACCGCTGCTTTTTATCAGGAAAACGAATTTTCAGAAAGATAAAACCACAGCTTTCGACTGTGGTTTCGTGTGTTTTATATTGAATGGATTCGGAGAATTAATAATTCCCTTCAGCTTCTTTATTACTGATCAGCGCTTTCGCTGAGGAAGTTCCGATGCGCTGTACGCCCATAGAAATCATTTTTTCGGCATCTTCCGGAGTACGGACACCGCCGGCAGCTTTTACGGGAAGTTTCCCTGCATGATCCAGCATAATCCTAATAGCTTCAAAAGTGGCTCCGTTAGGTTTTCCGCCTTGGGTTTTATAAAAACCTGTGGAGGATTTCACAAAAACCATATTTTCTTTTCCTGGGAAATTTTCTGTGATCCAACTGGAAATGTTTTTGGTAATCTCAGCAATCTGCTCATCATTTAAAGCCGCGATTTCAATAATCCATTTGGCGATCTTACCATGATTCAGGCAAAGTTGGGTCGCTTCGATGACTTCATTTTTCACCAGTTCCAGATTTCCTTTCTGAAATTCAGTATAATTCAGCACAAAATCCAGTTCATCTGCACCGTCCTGAATGGCTTTTCGTGCTTCAGAAAGTTTTTCTTCGGTGGAATACGTTCCTTCATGAAAGCCAATAACGGTTCCCACTTTTACCTCTGTTTTTTTATCAGCAAGATAATCCCGCACATGTTTTACATAATCCGGACGAATCATGATAGCAAAAATATTATTTTCGATGGCTTCATCGGTCAGTTTCAAAACAGTCTGTAAAGTTTCATCTGACGACAAACCCGATTGCTCAGGCGTTTTCAGATACGTAGAATCCAGATAACGGTTAATTTCCATGCTGTGATTTTTTAAAATTAAGGATAAGGAGCTATTTCCACTTCAAGGCCTTCGATGGCTTCGGTAATATGAATCTGACAACCCAATCTGGAATTGTCTCTGGTATGAAAAGCCTCACCCAGCATCGCATCTTCTTCATCGCCCATTTCGGTCAGGTTTTCAGCACCGCTCACGACATATACCTGGCAGGACGCGCACATGGCCATTCCGCCACAAACCCCGATGGTTCCTTCTTCCGCCAGTTCATAAGCGCGGATGACTTCCATCAGATTCATCGACATGTCCGTAGGTGCGGCTATTTCGTGCAATACGCCTTCCCTGTCTTTTATTTTAACTGTAATGTCTGACATAAAAATTAATCAATTTTCTTCACCACCGCTTTTTCAGCTTCTTTACGGCTTCCGTCGAAACCATCAACACCGCTCACTGTGGTATATTTCAGAACGTACTTTTTTCCCGGATTCATTCGGCTGTACACGCTTTGACACATCAATGTGGCTTCATGAAATCCGCACAGAATCAGTTTCAGTTTGCCGGGATAGGTATTGATATCGCCGATGGCATAAACACCTTCAATATTCGTCTGATAATCCAGAGCATTATTGACTTTAATGGCATTTTTCTCAATTTCCAGTCCCCAGTTGGCTAATTCACCCAGTTTCGGTGTCAGTCCAAAAAGCGGAATAAAGAAATCTGTTGCCAGAGATTGGGTTTCACCGTTCACTTCTATCGTGATTTCTTCCAGATGATTCGTTCCTTTTAATTCACGTACTTCTGCCGGAGTCATCAGGTTGATTTTCCCCTGATCTTTGAGTGCCTGTACTTTCTCAACAGAATCCAAAGCACCGCGGAATTCATTTCTTCTGTGAATCAGGGTTACTTCGCTGGCCACGTTGGAAAGGAAAATGCTCCAGTCGAGTGCAGAATCGCCCCCTCCGGCAATCACCACTTTTTTATCCCTGAAATGCTCGGGATCTTTCACGAAATACTCTACTCCGTTTTCCTCAAACTGAGAGAGATTTTCCAGATGATCCGGTTTTCTCGGTTCAAAGGTTCCTAAACCACCCGCAATAGCTACAGCTCTGGCGCGGTGTACGGTTCCTTTATTGGTGATCACTTCGAACCAGTCGTCATCAATTTTCCGGAGAGAAACGGCAGTTTCAGAAAGGGTAAATCCCGGTTGAAACTGTTTGATCTGATCCATGAGATTATCTACAAGTTCCCCTGCATTAATAGCGGGATAACCAGGAATATCAAAAATGGGTTTTTTGGGATAGAGTTCTGCAAGCTGCCCTCCCGGTTGTGGCAGTGCATCAATAATATGACATTTTATTTTCAGTAATCCTGCTTCAAAAACGGTAAAAAGACCGGTAGGCCCCGCTCCTATAATCAGTAAATCGGTAATAATCATCGAGTTGATTTAAAAAATTTTGTTGTAAAAAACAATGCAAAATTACTAAATAAATATCAAAAAGCCGGAATAGCGCGATTGCAATGCGCTGCTGGCAGAAATGATAAAAATCAGTAAAATCCGATGTATATTTATGGCAAACTATTTGTAAAACATATTCCATGAAAAAGAATTTGTATCTCATTATGCTGCTTTTGAGCAGTTTAATTTATGCCCAAAAACTCGGGAACATCAATTCCGGAGAAGTTTTGACCTATAGAATACACTACGGAATATTAAACGCCGGAACAGCAACGTTGACGGCTGTGAAAACTAATTATCAGAACCAACCCCATCTTCATGTGAAAGGAGCCGGACGAACCACAGGAATTGTGCGTACTTTTTTCAAAGTAGAGGATGTTTACGAAAGTTACATCAGCCAGGAGACGGGTTTACCAAGCTATTACATCCGGAATGTTCAGGAAGGAAGCTATAGCCAACATTTGCATACCGCGTTCAATCATAACAACCAAACCTTGGTTTTGACAGACAAGAAAAACCCAGCGAACGGTTCAAAAACAATTAAGTCTGTAAAAGACGTTCAGGATATGCTTTCTGCTTTTTACTATCTGCGTAGCCTGGATTCGAGTGAACTGAAAGTAGGAACCGTCAAAAACCTGAATATCTGGATTGATGATGAAATGTTTCCTTTTCAGCTGAGAGTTGCCGGTGTGGAAAACGTAAGAACAAAGTTCGGAACCATCAATTGTCTGAAAATCATTCCTTTAGTAAAGAGCGGAAGAGTTTTTCGGGAAAAAGAAGGGGTGACCCTTTGGGTGAGCAATGACAGAAACCATATTCCCATCTCCATAAAAGCAGAATTGGCAGTAGGTTCACTGAAAGCAGATTTGAACCAATACCAGAATGTTAAATATCCTTTAGCATTCCGTAAATAGAAATGATTATCATCAAAAAAACAACACTTTTTCGGGTGTTGTTTTTTATTTTATGAAGTTTTAAACTGCTCCAGCATTCTCACATCGTTGTCGAAAAACATTCTGATGTCATTCATTTGATACAAGAGCATCACGATTCGTTCAATTCCCATTCCGAAGGCATATCCCGAATATTTATCTGCATCAATATTGACATTTTGTAAAACGGCAGGGTCTACCATTCCGCAGCCCATAATCTCGAGCCAGCCTGTTCCTTTGGTAATTCTGTAATCCGTTTCTGAGTTCAGGCCCCAATAAACGTCCACTTCCGCACTTGGCTCGGTGAAAGGAAAATAAGAAGGTCTCATCCTGATTTTCGATTTCCCGAAGAGTTCTGTGGTAAAGTACTGAATGGTCTGTTTCAAGTCGGCAAAACTTACGTTTTCATCAATATACAGGCCTTCAATCTGATGAAAAATACAGTGTGAACGGGCAGAAATTGCTTCATTCCGAAACACTCTTCCCGGCGACAGAATTCTGATCGGCGGTTCATTATTTTCCAGATAGCGGATTTGTACCGAAGAGGTGTGAGTTCTGAGAAGAACATCGGGATTTTTTTCAATAAAAAAAGTATCCTGCATATCCCGGGCAGGATGATATTCCGGCAAATTTAATGCAGAGAAATTATGCCAATCGTCTTCTATTTCCGGGCCGTCGGCAACAGCAAAACCAATAGATTTAAAAATTTCCGTAATTCTGTTTTTTACCAGACTGATCGGAT